>Ga0335075_10005654_pt1 | contig 19359 bp, 16 predicted proteins | sample Lox_Sample_24_FD_206723 | JGI IMG/M metagenome (GOLD analysis project Ga0335075, IMG submission 206723) | Soil microbial communities from Loxahatchee National Wildlife Refuge, Florida, United States - Lox_Sample_2.4 | ecosystem: Environmental > Terrestrial > Soil > Wetlands | place: USA...
ATCCTCGCCACGCCGGGGTAAGCCAAGACCGGTGTCGGCGCTTACGATATCAGCAAAACGACCTGCGCTCGCCGAAGGCCAAAGTGCGCCGCGATGTGGTTCTGAACAGAATTATTGAGAAGCTACGGGGCACTTTCCTAAGTCCTTAGCCAAAGGCACTTTAAGTGTACGTCTCGTATCTGCTTAAGATGGCCAAGCGTCTGTTGCTGGAAACCGACAAACGGCTCTTGTGGAAGCTGGCCTGGAACATGGGCGTCAAGGGCATGCTCTCCGTCGAGAAGCACAAGCGCCGACTCAAACGCGGCCAAGTTTTCCCCCCGTTTCTTTACGTGTCGATCATCAATAGCTGCAATCTGCGCTGCCAGGGCTGCTGGGTCGATGTCGCCGCCAAGCAAGAAATCATCCAGCCGCAAGCGATGCACCAGCTGATCCGCGAAGCCAAGACGATGGGCAACGTCTTCTTCGGCATCGTCGGCGGCGAGCCGTTCATGCATCCGCACCTGCTCGACATGCTCGCCGAGCACCCCGATTGCTACTTCCAGCTCTTCACCAACGGACAATTCATCACCGAGGAACGCGCCAAGCTCATGCGGCAGCTCGGCAACGTGACGCCGCTCATCAGCGTCGAGGGCAACGAAATCGTCAGCGATGAGCGCCGCGGCCGGGCCGACGTGTTCAGCAAGACCATGCAGGGCGTGCAAAACTGCCTCAAACACAAGGTCTTCACCGGCGTGTGTACCAGCCTGTGCCAGACCAACATTGACGATCTATTAACGGAGCAATGGATCGATCGACTCATCGACATGGGAGTCATGTATACCTGGTTTCACGTGTATCGTCCGATGGGACCGGACGCCAACCCGCAGCTGTGTCTGACGCCCCACCAGCAGCTGCGCGCCCGCCGCTTCGTCGTCGAGATGCGAGCGAAAAAGCCGATCATCATCATCGATGCCTACTACGACGGCGAGGGCCGCGCACTCTGCCCCGCCGCTACCGGCATCAGCCATCACATCAATCCCTGGGGCGACATCGAGCCGTGTCCCATCGTGCAATTCACCAAGGAATCGATCCACTCCCGCGACGCCGATTCGCGCTCGCTGCGCGACAAGTTTTTGCAGTCCGCCTTTTTGCGCGATTTCCGCGCGCTGGCCCAATCGACGACGCGCGGCTGCATCGTGCTGGAGCGCCCCGATCTACTGAAACAGCTGGTCGAGAAGCATGGCGCCAGGGACGCCACGGTGCGCGGCACGGCGCTGGCGGAGCTGGAGGCGTTGCAGGTCCGCACGTCACAGTACAATCCCGGGCAGGAGATGCCGGAGAAAAACTGGCTGTATCGCCTGGCGAAGCGCTACTGGTTCAGCGATTTCGGCGTCTATCGCGGCCACGATCACAGCCGGACGGCGGCTCCCGCCCTGGTGCGCTCGCGCTCCTGAAAAGATAGGTCTCGCACTCGCTGCACTCGCTGTCACCGCAAGGTTACGGCGTTGACACAACGGGACGTATGTCGTACTATGCGGCCGACGTTAGCCGGTTCGTCGGCAAACGGCGACCCTAAAAACCATTTCCGGAAAGGACTCCGGCACATGAAACGTCTGTCGGCTCCCTTTGGGATAGCTCTGATTGTGTTGCTGGCAGCCGCCGCCAGCCAAGCTCGCGCAGATTACCTGAACTGGACATATACCTCCACCCCTAGCGTTGTGGGCGTAACTGTTGGCGCTGGTTCGCCCAGTGGCGGGGCCACGGTGAGCTTGACCAACTTCAACAACGCCGCCGGTGCCACGTCCATCCCCGTGATTGCCTACGTAACGTCCACCAGCGTGGCAGCCCCGGGAGTTAGCTTCAACGGCTCGTCCTCCTACAACCTGGCCTTGACGATCACCGACGGCACCACCCACGATTCCGGCACGCTGAATTTCACCGGCACGATCACCGGCTCCTTGTCGGCAACCTCGTCGAGCCTGGTGAACACGCTCACCCCGGTAACGACGAACTCGTTGACCCTGGATGGACATACCTACACGGTAAGCATTCCGAACGCGGACCTGCTGTCGCCGAACAGTCCCCAGACGAACATCATGGCAACCGTTAGTGTCAGCGATGCTTCGCAAGGCGGCAATCCGTCGCCGCAAGGCGGCAGTACGCCCCCGCCAGTCCAGAGTGCGCCGGAGCCGACCAGCTTGGTGCTCGGCAGCCTGGGATTCTCGTGCTTCGGTTTCGGCTGCTGGTGGAAGCGACGCTTCGCTCTCCGCCGCCGTCCCGAGCAACAAGCGGAAGGCGCTTAGGACAGCGGCGACAGACGATTGATTGACCCGGACCATCACGACTGCTTACAATGCTCTCTGGGATGTTCCCTGAGCGATCCCAGAAGCCAGGTCGTCGAGGATGGGTTTGCCGGATGTCGCCCCTCCTCGCGCCGACCGGGGATTCTCATCGGTTTTCAGCAAGCCGCTTGCGGCTTAGCAAGGTAAGCGCTAAGCCGCAAGCGGCTTGCCGAAAACCGACTGCCGACAGCCGTTGCAAAGGGCCTGCGATTGATCCTCCTGGCGTTCTTCTTTCCCCTGGCCGTCTATCTGCTCGTGCTTGGCCTCATCAACCGGCACCGCCATCCACTGCTCGTCTCCGGCGTTTGGGACGGCATCGGCCTGATCTTCGGCGTCTCCGGCTTCCTCCTTTTCGCCGGCCCCGCGATTCTCAGCGCCCTCAACGAACGCTGGCGGTTCTTTTGGCTGCTCGGCAAGAGCGACGTTCCCCTCACCGGAGCCGACGGAGCCTGGCAATTCTGGATATTCCTGTCCTTGCTGTATTTCCTGCTGATCGTCAGCGGCGTGGCATACTATTTCTGGCGCCAGCGCCATCTGACCGCTGTCTACAACAGCCATGCGGCACAGGTCGAACGCGCCGTGACGGACGTTTGCGAGCGGCTCGGAATCAATCCGGTGCGTTCCGGCGATCTGTTTCTGTTCGCTATGTCGCTGGGGCTGTCGTCCGAGCGGCGCGGCTCCAACGGCGAGCCGATCATGTCGCCGCACTACCAGTCCACCGCCATCCGCGCCGGCTCCGGACACCTGGAAACCGTGCCGGCAACTGAAGCCGGAGGACGGACGCCGAACGCCGCCGTATTGGAGCAAACGGCCATCCTGGAAGTGGAGAGCTTCCCCCTGATGCGCCACGTCACGCTGCGCTGGGATCCCGTGGATTCGCCGTTGCGTCGAACGCTGGAAGGCGAGCTGGGCCGTCGTCTGTCGGAGACTTACGCGGACGACAGCCCGCTGGGCGGCTGGCTGCTGACCATTGGCTTTGTACTGCTCATCTTCGATCTGGCCGGCACGTTCTTTTTCGTCGCTCTGAATCTGCTCACGCGCTGACAAGGCGTAGCTCCACGGCGGCCCGCCAATTCTCGCCCGGAGAAAGCACACGCCAGCCCGCCTCGATGCCGCGCTCTTGCAGGTGAAGGGCGTCGGTCGGACAGGTGTATGGCTCGACGCAGAACGCTTGCCGGTGCGGCGGCGTGAAGATGACGAGATCGCGGAACTCGGGACCGCAATGCACTCGCAGATCCGTCTGCGGCCCACCGTGAAGGATCGCTCGCTCCGGCATCTCGCTCGTCGCGGCCGGCAGATCGGTCAGCACCGTATCGACATTGAGATCGCCGAAACGTCGCGGCCGGTTGAGATCGCAGGCCGCATCGACCGGCAGGCGTTCGCCCGTCGGCAGCGATTCCGCTAGCTTCCAGAACGAGCGTGCCGGCACTTCCAGCAAGCAATCGTCCGCCGATCCCGTCGCCGCGAACGGCATGCGGAAGTACGGATGATAGCCGAGGCCAAATGGCAACCCCACGCAGTCCGGATTGTGTATTTCCGCCTCCAAACGGAGAGAACGCACGCCAAGACGAATGGTGAGGCGAATTTCGTGATCCGCAGGCCACAAGGCGAGATCCTCCGGCGCGTCTTGCGAGCAACGGAAGACGCCGGTGATCCAGGCGCTGGTCTCGTCGGCTCCGGTCGCCGCCACTCGCCAGGGATGCCGGCAGGCGAAGCCGTGGATGGCGTTCTTCTTGGCCGGATCGTTCTGCGGCAGCTGATAATCGCGGCCGTCCCAGGTGAATCGGCCATCGCGGATGCGGTTGGGAAAGGGAAACAGCACCGGGATGCCGCTGCGCGTCGGCCGGCCGTTGTTGAAAAGGTCCGGCGCTTGATACAGCATCTCCAGGGACCGCCCCTCGCGCTGCACCTGCCAACGATAGCAATTGAAGCCGAGCGCCGGCCACACCTCGGCTCGTCCGCCGGCACCGTCTTCCAGGACGTACACCGTGGGATCAAGCTCGCGGACATCGGGATGAGCTTGCGAATGAACGGAGAAAGACATAAACGGGAACTCCTTCCGATAGCCGCTTGCGGCTTAGCGACGCCACGCTAAGCCGCAAGCGGCTCACCAAGGTAACTTGTCGACATTCACATTTCCGCCGCTGAGAATGACGCCGACACGCTCCAGACCGTCGAGCGCCCGAAAGTCCGCCGACAGCACGGCGGCGACGGCGACAGCGGCGCTCGGCTCGATGAGGAGCTTGGCTCGCTCCCAGGCCAGCCGCATGGCGCGAACGATCTCCTCCTCCGTCACCGTAACGACGCGATCGACCTGATCGCGGAGGACCGGCCAGGTCAAATCGCCAAGGCTGGTGAGCAGACCGTCGGCGATGGTATGCGGCTCCGTCTGCGGGATCAATACACCGGCGGCCTTGGAGCGCGCAGCGTCGTCGGCACCGGCCGGCTCCGCGGCAAGGACGCGTATATTCGGCACCATCCCCTTCGCCGCGATGGTCACGCCCGCCAGCAGGCCGCCGCCGCCGACTGGGGCAATCACAGCATCGAGTCCGGGCACCTGTTCCAGCAATTCCAGGGCGGCCGTGCCCTGTCCGGCGATCACGTCGGGGTGATTATAGGGCGGAATCAATGTCGCGCCGGTTTCGGCCAGCACGGCGGCAGCGGTCGTCTCGCGCGCCGCCAGCGTCGGCTCGCACGCAATGACGCGGCCGCCGTATTCCTCGACGGCACGGCGTTTGACCGGCGATGCGTTGCTGGGCATGACGATGTGGGCCGGGATGCCGCGCAGCCGGGCTGCGAGGGCGAGCGCCTGCGCGTGATTGCCGGAGCTATGCGTCACGACGCCGCGCGCCGCGATCTCCGCGGATAACCGCATCACGGCGTTGCACGCGCCGCGGAACTTGAACGCGCCGGCTTTTTGAAATTGCTCGCACTTAAAGAACAGAGAGGGCCCGGCCATGCGATCGAGCGTTGCACACGTCATCACCGGCGTGCGATGCGCGCGTCCGTCGAGACGCTGGGCGGCCTGCTGGATGTCGGTGAGATCGATACAGAATGGCGGCATGAAGCGAGTTCCTCCCGTCGCTAACCATTTGCTAAACTATCCGAAAGCGCTTCCGAGACCACACGGAGAGGACCGACCATGAAACACCTCCACCTGACGATGATCGTGCTGGCGGGTCTGTTCGCGGCCGGCTGCCGTGAAGAGGACACCCCGATGGCGCGGCCGGTGATCGGCGTGTCGGTGCTGACCCTCACCAATCCGTTCTTCCAGGAAATCGCCGACAATCTGCGCGAAGAGGCGGCAAAGCACGGTTACGATGTCGTGGTCGTCAGCGGCGAGTTCGACGCCGCTCGCCAGCAGAACCAAGTCAAGGACTTCATCGTGCAGAAAGTGGCCGCCATCGTCCTGTGCCCGTGTGAATCCAAGGCGATCGGGCCGGCCATTCAGGAGGCCAACGACGCGGGCATCGCCGTGTGTACCTGCGACATCGCCTGCCTGGCGCCGGGCGCGCGCGTGGTCTGTCACATTGCCACGGACAACTACGAGGGCGGCAAGCAAGCCGCTCGCGCCATGCTCCAAGCGCTGGGCGATGCCGGCGGCAAGGTCGCCATTCTCCACTTCGAGGCGGCCGAATCGTGCCTGCTGCGCGTCAAGGGCTTCCGGGAAATGATCAAGGCTCACAACGAAGCCGGCGGTACTCCTGTGAACATCGTCGCGGAGCTGCCGTGCGGCGGCGTCAAGGACCAGGGTTACAAGGCCGCCGAGGATCTCATGCAGTCCCATCCCGACCTGGCCGGCATCTTCGCCATCAACGATCCGTCGGCGCTAGGCGCACGCGCCGCGCTGGAGAAGGCCGACAAGGACGATCAGGTCGTCCTCGTCGGCTTCGACGGTCAGCCGGAAGGCAAGCAAGCCATCCAGGAAGGCAAGATCTACGCCGATCCGGTGCAGTATCCCGATCGGATCGGCCGCGAGACGGCCCGCGTCATCGTCGATTATTTCGAGGGCGAGAAGGTGCCGGCGGAGATCCTCATTCCGACAGGGCTATATCGCCGCGCCGACGCCCTGAAGAATTAGCCACAGATGAACACAGATAAACACAGATCAAAGAGAAGGATAATTAGAGCAAGGAAATTATTTTACATTTCCGCGTTTTTTGATCTGTGTTTATCTGTGTTCATCTGTGGCTAATTCTTCTTGTTGGAGAAAGTGTCGTGCCTATGCCCCTGTCGCTGTTGTCGATGCGTGGGATCGTCAAATCGTTCCCCGGTGTTCGCGCTTTGCGCGGCGTGGATCTGGAGCTGCGCGGCGGCGAGGTGCTGGCGCTCCTGGGCGAGAACGGGGCGGGCAAAAGCACGCTCATCAAGGTACTGGCCGGAGCGCATGCGCCGGACGCGGGCGACATTCATCTGAACGGCCAGACGATCCGCTTCACCAGCCCGCTTGACGCGCGACGCGCTGGTATCGCCGTCATCTATCAGGAATTCAATCTCGTCCCGTCGCTGACGGCTGTCGAGAACATCTTTCTCGGCCAGGAATTGACGCGCGCCGGCTTCATCCGCCGCGGCGAGGAGCGGCGGCGTGCGGCGGAGCTACTCGCGCGTGTGGGCGTCGCCCTCGACGCCGATGCGCCCTGCCGCGAATTGACCGTGGCCCAGCAGCAGGTCGTCGAAATCGCGCGCGCGCTGGCCTTCGATGCCCGCATTGTCGTCATGGATGAGCCGAGCGCCACCCTGACGCCGCAGGAAGTCGAGCGTCTGTTCGCCATCATCCGCGATTTACGGGCAAGAGGCATCGGTATTGTCTACATTAGCCATCGTTTGGAAGAAGTCTTCGCCGTCGCCGACCGCGTTCTCGTGTTGCGCGACGGCGAGGCGGTCGATTGCCGTCCCATCGGCAACGTGACGCGCGATGAATTGATTCGTCTCATGGTCGGCCGGCGGCTGGAAGAAGAATTTCCCCGCCGTCAGGTAGCCATCGGTCCGCCGCAGCTGATGGTGCGCGGTCTGACGCGCGGCCGCAAGGTGCGCGATGTCTCCTTCGAGGTTCGCCGCGGCGAGGTGGTTGGCCTGACCGGGCTGGTCGGCGCCGGACGGACGGAGATGGCCCGACTCATCTTCGGCGCCGATCGCAAGGAGTCCGGCACCGTCGAGCTGGACGGCCGAATTCTTGACATCCGCTCGCCGCGCGACGCCATCCGCGCCGGCATCGCTCTCTTGACCGAAGACCGCAAGTCGCAGGGATTGGTACTGGCGCAGTCGGTGCGCGAAAATTTCGCTCTGCCCAATCTGGAACGCTTCTCGTCGTTGGGCTTCATCCGCCGTCGCGCGGAACGGCAAGCGTTGGCGCGGCACATCGAGAGCATGCGGATTCGCCTGGCCAGCCCGGATCAACCGGCGCGCAATCTGTCGGGTGGCAATCAGCAAAAGGTGGTGCTGGCGAAGTGGCTGGAGCGCAACTGCGAGGTGCTGCTGTTCGACGAGCCGACGCGCGGCATCGACGTGGGCGCGAAGGTCGAGATTTATCGTCTCATCAACGATTTGGCCGCAGCCGGCAAAGCGATTCTGCTGATCAGCTCGGAGCTGCCGGAGGTGCTGGGCATGAGCGATCGCATTCTCGTCATGCACGAGGGTCGGCTCACCGGCGAGATTGCCGACGCCGGCCGGGCGACCCAGGAAAATATTTTGAGATTGGCGGTGGGCTAGGTCCGGCTTTCTAGTCTGACGTTCAGGATGTCCGGCTTTCCGGCGCGAGCTGCGAGGAAGATGATGTTTCTCTGTTTTTCTTTCACTTGACCCGACGGCTTCGACGCAGGAGGATGGGAAACGAGGAGTTCGTGGCCTAAGTAGGCAGTTGTGGGATTCCTATTCCGAGGGAGTATGCACTGATGAATGCGTTGCCGAGCTGCCGAATCATCACGGTCCATACATTCCGGGGTGATCGAAGCAAGGCATTCGGGCAAAACTTTTTCAGAGCGTTAGACGATCAGCGGAACCAGCGCGGTTCTGGGCCCTCGCTAACCGATTGCCTACTCTTTGCGGGACACACCGGGCTCTCGACCGATACAGATAAGGTGATCTACGGCTTTAACCCGAATCAGGGAACGGACCCTATCTGGCAAGTAATGCAGCGGCTGAGAAGCGGCGGTGCTTACCCTGGAGTCGTTCATGATGATACGGCTGTATTCGCGGCCGCCCAACAGCGCGGTTTGACGGTTCTGATGTTCGATGTTGCCCTGTCTCCATCGAGTTTTCAAATAATCCGGCGGAGCCTAGCTGCCGAACTGTGGCAAAGTATATACTCTTACGGCTTCCCGGATGGGGACGGCGATTGCAACTGTACCACATGGATAGAACGTTTAGGGTTGCCGCTGCTTACCGGCCGAATGGATGAGTTTACTGCTGTCACGAGCATCGCTGGGCAGGTGCGGCGCAGATTTGGACTGTGCGTGTGAGGGGAGAGGAATATGAGACGATCTCGACAGCCGAAGATACCGCTGGAAACCCAACTTGGACTCTTGGCCATGCGGTTCCGCAGTACGAGAGACGAATCCGAGCGTAAAACTGTGGCGGCACAATACGCACAAGTGGTCGATAGCTTGATTGCAAGCCGCAAATGGAAAGAGATGCCCGCCTTTGAAGACATGCTGCCGGATGAATGGCTGCCCAAAGCCTTCTTCAAATTCTGGTCGATTCCTGTGTCTCATAATCCGGATGGCCGGTAGATCCGGACAACAGACTCACCGTGGGCCCGACGACGAGCGGCTCATATTACCCCGGCATGAAAGAAGCACACTAACCCGACGCGCCAGCGAGGGGCAACCCTCGCTGGCGCGTCGAGTTAGTGTGACCAACTTGCCTGCCGGGGTAATATAGCCCGGTTGGAGGCATTGTTATGATCGGAACAAAAAATCTGAGCACGATTCGCAAAGAGATCGATCAGGCGTTGGCTTCCAGCTTGGCCGACTCCATTCAGCGTCTGGAGCGACAGATTGCCTCCGCCAAACGCAAAGGCGACCGTACCGAGGTGATGGAAGGCTTGAAGCGATTCCTCGAATCGCCCTGCCGGAAACGCCTTAAGCATCGCGACGCTCAACCGGGGTGATGGCATGGCCGAGCGCCGATGGTCGCGCTTCCTTTCCGATTACGGCATGTCGCTGGTACTGCTGCTGTTGTGCGTCTACTACAGCGCTGTAACGTTCGCTTTGCAAGATCCCAGCGGCGCTTCCGGCGGCGAGCAGCTGGCGCACGAGGCGCAGCAGCGCTTGTCTCCCAACGCACGCATCCTGATCGTGACGCGAGACACACGCGAGGACAACGCTTTCGCCGACGCCTTGAAGAACAATCTCGGCGGCATGGAGATTGTCGATGATGTGCGAGGCAGCCCCGCCGACGCCCGCTCGACGCTTCAGCGCATCGCGAGCTCCGGCGGCAAGCTCGACACCATCCTCGCCAATCAAGCGACCAGTAACTGGGCCGTGCTGCGTCATGTCTCGACGCGCTTTCCGCAGCTGGGCGACGTGCCGGTATTGACGCCGCGGCGCTACTGGTGGCCCAACTTTCTCAAAGCCGACAACCTCCGCAACATCGCCGACCAGATCGTCATCATCGCCATCCTCGCCGTCGGCATGACCTTTGTCGTCATCACCGGCGGCATCGATCTTTCCGTGGGCAGCCTGATTGCGTTGTCTGCGGTGACGGCGACTTTGCTGATCCGCGATGTCGCCGGCGCCCAATCGGCGACGGCGGGCGGCATGGTCGCGGCGTGCCTGGCGGCAGTGGCAGTGTGCGGGTTGTGCGGTCTGTTCTCCGGAACGATGGTGACGTTCTTTCAGGTGCCGGCGTTCATCGTCACGCTGGCGATGATGCTGGTGGCGCGCGGGCTGGCCTCGGAAATCTCGCACGGAGCTTCGGTCTACCAGGTGCCGGCGTCGTATTTGTGGCTGGGCGGCGGCGCCGATTTGCTCGGCGTTCCCAACGGAGTCGTGCTGATGATCGTCCTGTATGTCGCCGCCGACGTGGTGATGACGCGCATGACGCTGGGCCGCTATATCTATGCCGTGGGCGGCAACGCCGAGGCGGCGCGGCTGTCGGGCGTGCCGGTGCGGCGCATCCTGCTGCTGGTCTACACCCTGTCCGGCGCGCTGGCCGGCGTCGGCGGCATCGTCATGGCCTCGCGGCTGCGCAGCGGCGCGCCCACCTACGGGCTGATGTACGAGCTGTACGCCATCGCCGCCGTGGTCGTCGGCGGCACCAGCCTGTCCGGCGGCGAGGGCAAGGTTTTCGGCACCCTCATCGGCGCCTTCATCATCGCCGTCATCAAGAACGGCATGAACCTGACCGGCGTTACGCCCTTTCGCCAGGATGTGGTGTTCGGGCTGGTCATTCTCGGCGCCGTGCTGCTGGACCAGCTCAAGAAGTATGCAGGCCGCTTGCGGCTTCGCGCTAAATCGCAAGCGACAAATCGATCTTGACACGCGTGGTGCGCTCGCTATGGTTTAGCCCTCTACCAATTCTTTTTCGCCTGTCGGAATGAGGCTCTCCTCAGGAAAGGGGTAAGACCATGCGTAAGTTCATGTTCGTGGCCGCTGTGACGCTAGGACTGGCAGCGGCGGGGGCAGTACATGCTCAATCGTCGTCCGGATCGTCGTCGTCCGGATCGTCCTCCGGAACATCCGTCATCCGCAACATTTTCAAATTTCCCAAGAGCCTCAACATCAACGTCACGCCGAACATCGTCAACAACTCGGCGATGGATTATCGCAACCAAAACGCGCCCATCGGCGGTTACACCGTCCAGCCGAACACCACGGGGACCGCGTTCCCCTACACGTTGTCTTCGATGTTCTACACGCCGTCGCGGACCAATTTCATCAGCAACACCCAGACGTTGGGCCAAAGCGTCTTTCCGACGCCGGCACAGATGCAGGCGGCCGCGCCTGCCTATCTTTCGGCGTTTCAGATGTATCGCGCCGCGCCGATCCAACCGTGATCTTCGCGGGCCGCTTGCGGTGGCTCGCGCGACCGCAAGCGGCTTCCTCTTTGTGGAAGCACCATGACGCCTGCTCCTGTTCTCTCTCGTCTCGACCACCTCCTTACCAGCGCCCGGATTGCGGGCAGGGCATGGAGCTGTCTGCCCATCCGCCGCCGACTGCTGCCGGTGCGTGCCTTTCGTCATCTGCTGGCGAGCGAATGCGAAGCTCTGTGCGCCGCGGTGATGCGCGACCTGAGCAAGCCGGCGGAAGAGACGCTGGCGTGCGAGGTGCTGCCGCTGGCCGAAGCCTGCCGCTTTCTCGAACGGCAAGCAGCGTGCTTGCTGCGGCCGCGGCGCGTGGCCAACCGGCTGCGACCGCTGTGGCTGTGGGGTCAGCGCGACACGGCGCATCGCCGGCCGCGCGGCGTGGTCGGCATTATCGGCACCTGGAACTATCCGCTTTTTCTCAATGGCACGCAGATCGTCCAGGCGCTGACGGCCGGCAACGCCGTCGTGTGGAAACCGTCGGAGCTTGCGCCTGCCAGCGCCGCCGTCCTGCGTGCGCTGCTGCTGCGGGCCGGCTTCCCCGCCGAGCTGTGCCCCATGCTGGAAGCGACTCGCGAAGCCGGCATGGCGCTTACCGAAACCGGTATCGATCATGTGGTCTTCACCGGCTCGGCCGCCACCGGCCGCGCTATCGCCCGCAAGCTCGGCGAACGTTTGATCTCCTCGACGCTGGAGCTATCCGGCTGCGATGCTCAGCTCGTGCTGGACGACGCCGACGTGCCATCGGCGGCGCGGGCGGCGTGGTTCGGCGCCACGCTCAACCGTGGTCAGACCTGTCTCGCCGTGCGCCGCGTTTTCGTACAGCGTCCCGTTTACTCCGCCTTCTGCGCGGCCCTTCGCGAATGGGCGCTCAAGGCGAGTCCCGCCGTGCTGGCCCTGCCGGCTCAGACGCAGCTCGCCGAGCGCCTGGTGCGCGAGGCGCTGATGGACGGTGCTCGCTTGTTAATCGATGCGCCCGCTGCCCCCGGCGACGCCTGCATGCCGCGCGTGGTGGTCGATGCCCGGCCGGAGATGGCGCTGTGCCGCGAGGCGTCCTTCGCGCCCGTCGCCGCCGTGATGCCGTTCGAGACGCTCGACGACGCCCTGCACATGGAAGCGCTGTGTCCCTATGCTCTCGGTGCATCGATTTTCACCAGGAATGAGCAGAAGGCATTGCGCCTGGCGGCGGCGCTGCGCGCCGGCATGGTGGCGATCAACGACGTGATTATCTCGACCGCGCATCCGGCCACGCCTTTCGGAGGACGCGGCGACAGCGGCTGGGGCGTGACGCAGGGAGCGGAGGGTCTGCTGGAGATGACAATCCCGCAGGTAGTCAGCGTGTGCAGGAGTCGCTTTCGACCGCATTACGAGATGGCAATGGGACAAGGTGCGGAGCGGGAGGCGGAGATACTGCGCGGCTTACTTCAGAGCGCGCATGCGCCGAGCGTGAGGGAGCGCCTGCGGGGATGGTGGCGCTTGCTGCGCGGCGGGCGGGCGTTTCTCTCGACACCTCCTCCCTCGGGAGAGGGGAGAGAATAAGAGGGATGTTCACTCGCCCCCAGCAACAATGTCCCTTGGAGGGCATCACGCCGACCACACACACGCTGCTCTGTTCGATACGCAATGTCTGGCCGGGGACGTTGGCAAGGTGGAGAAAGGGCTTGTCTTCCACGAGGGTGCCGCGAGATAAACGGTTTGCAATCATCATTCCCCAGCTACAATGAAGGTATTCTCATTTCTGTCATCGAGAGGATGGTTCCATGGCTAGACATTCGGAGCGCATGGGGCTTCCGGGGGCATCGGCAACCGTGTTCCTGCGAACGATGCTGACGATCATCGCGGCGAGCCTGCTGCTCGTCGCCGGCGCCTGCCGCTGGACCAACACGCCTTCTCCTCCAGTCGCCGACGAAGCGGAGCCGATCGGCCCGCCGCTGTTTCAGGACGTGACGGCTGAGTCCGACGTCAACTTCACCTATCGTAATGGAGAAGAAGCGGACCATTATGCCATCCTGGAATCGCTGGGCGGCGGCCTGGCCGTGCTCGACATCGACGGCGACGGGCTGCTCGATCTGTTCATCCCCGGCGGCGGACATTTTGACGGACCGGACAAACGTCTGATCAAGGGCAATCCCTGCCGGCTCTATCGCAACCTCGGCAGCTTTCGTTTCGAGGACGTCACGGCCGAATGGGGCCTCGATAAAATCGCTTTTTATACGCACGGAGCGACGGTAGCCGATTATGACAACGACGGCTGGCCCGATCTGCTCGTGACGGGCTGGCATCATCTCGCTCTCTTCCATAACGTTCCGGTCGATGCCAAGGACCTGAGCAAGGGCCGCGCATTCGTTGAGGTGAGCGAGCAAGCGGGTCTGCCCGACGGCCTGTGGACGACCAGCGCCGCCTGGGGCGATCTCGACGGCGACGGTTATCCCGACCTCTACGTCTGTCAATACGTCGATTGGTCGTTCGAGCACAATCATCCGCTGCACTGCACTTACGACGGCCACACACGCGATGTGTGCCCGCCCAAGAATTTCGTTGGCCTGGAGCACAAGCTGTTTCGCAATCTCGGCAACGGCAGGTTCCAGGACGTGAGCAAATCGGCCGGCCTGCGTGTGGCCCGCACCGACGCCGAGCTTGAGCAGCTGACCTGGCTGTCCAAGCGCGCGCGCGCGCATCTCAAGCGCGATGTGCGTGAGGGCGATACCAAGTTCGGCAAGGGGTTGGGCGTGCTCATGGTCGATGTCAACGGCGACGGCAAGCCGGACATTTATGTCGCCAACGACACGGTTGATAACTTCCTTTACATTAATCGTTCAACCCGGCCCGGCGAATTTCGCTTCGAGGAAATGGGCATGGCCGGCGGCACGGCCCGCGACGATCAAGGCTCGCCCAACGGCAGCATGGGCGTCGCCGTCAGCGATTTCAACGGCAGCGGTAAGCCGTCGATCTGGGTAGCCAACTACGAGAACGAGCTGCATGCATTGTATCGCAACGACTGCACGCCAAACCTCACGGACCGCACGAAGGACCGCATCGTCTTCACGTTCTACACTCCTGCGGCCGGCCTGGCGGTGTTCGGCCGGCAAACGGTCGGCTGGGGCACCGGCTTCTTCGACATCGACCACCACGGCAGCGAGGATCTTTTCCTGGTCGTCGGTCATGCCACGCGCGTGCCGAAGACTTCGCCGCGCGCCCAGGTTCCCTTTCTGGCACGCAACGAGAACGGCAAGTTCAAGAACATCGGCAAGCAGGGCGGCTCGTATTTCCGTTCGCCCCACGTTGCTCGCGGCGCGGTGCAGGCCGACTTCGACAACGACGGCCGGGTGGACCTCGCGGTCATCCACACCAACGAGCCGGTGGCCATCCTGCGCAACGAGGCCGACACCAAGGGCCATCATTGGCTGGGCGTTCAGCTGGTCGGCAAGGACCACCGGGATGTGGTGGGCGCGAAGATTGTTCTGAAAGCGGGCGGCCGCAAGCAGACGCGCTTCGCTCACGGCGGCGGCAGCTACGCCTCCTCGTCCGATCGCCGTCAGATCTTCGGCCTGGGCACGGCCGAACGCCTCGAAAAACTCACGGTGATCTGGGCCAACGGCAAGGAACAGACTTTCTCCAGACTGAAACTGGATCGCTACTATCGTTTGACGGAAGGCAGCGACAAGGCCGATCCGCTGTACCAAAAGAAATAACCGCCAAGACGCCAAGGACGCCAAGAAAGAAAAAGAGAGAAGAGAGAATCAAAACAAGAGCCGGTGAGAGACAGGGAATTTGGCCGCGCCCATTCAACCTTGATCGTCGCCAGCCGCTTGCGGTCGAGCGAGCCCCCGCAAGCGGCTTCCTCTTCGTTGAAAGACCATGACGCCTGATACTGTTCGTTCCCCCCTCGACGCCTTATCTCTTCCATACTTCTTCTGTCGAATCGGTGCGCTGATCTCGTCGGCGTGTGACTGCGCCAGCGAATCCGCGAGGGAAACGGTTTGCAGCCAGTCTTCTCCAGTTACAATGAACGTATTCTCATTTCCGTCATCGAGAGGATTGTTCCATGGCTAGACATTCGGAGCGCGTGGGGCTGCCAGGGGGATCGGCAGCCGTGTTTCTGCGAACAATCCTGCCGTTCCTCGTGGCAAGCCTGCTGCTCGTCGCCGGCGCCTGCCGCTGGACCAACACTCCCACCCCTCGTGTCGCCGACGAAGCGGAGCCGACCGGCCCGCCGCTGTTTCAGGACGTGACGGCCGAGTCCGGCGTCAACTTCATCTATCGCAACGGCGAGGAAGCGGACCATTATTCCATCCTGGAATCGCTGGGCGGCGGCCTGGCCGTGCTCGACATCGACGGCGACGGGCTGCTCGATCTGTTCATCCCTGGCGGCGGCCATTTTGACGGACCGGACAAACATCTGATCAAGGGCAATCCCTGCCGGCTCTATCGCAACCTCGGCAGCTTTCGTTTCGAGGACGTCACGGCCGAATGGGGCCTCGATAAAATCGCTTTTTATACGCACGGAGCAGCAGTAGCCGATTATGACAACGACGGCTGGCCCGATCTGCTCGTGACGGGCTGGCATCATCTCGCTCTCTTCCATAACGTGCCGGTCGATGCCGACGACCCGAGCAAGGGCCGCGCATTCGTGGAGGTGAGTGAGCAAGCGGGTCTGCCCGACGGCCTGTGGACGAGCAGCGCGGCCTGGGGCGATCTCGACGGCGACGGTTATCCCGACCTCTACGTCTGTCAATATGTCGATTGGATGATGGAATACAATCACCTGTTCAACTGCAACTACGACGGCCACACACGCGACGTGTGCCCTCCCCGTCAATTCGTGGGACTGGAGCACAAACTATTCCGCAATCTCGGCAACGGCAGGTTCCAGGACGTAAGCAAATCGGCTGGCCTGCACGTGGCCCGCACCGACGCCGAGCTTGAGCAGCTGACCTGGCTGTCCAAGCGCGCGCGCGAGCATCTCCAGCGCGACGTGCGTGAGGGCGATACCAAGTTCGGCAAGGGGTTGGGCGTGCTCATGGTCGATGTCAACAGCGACGGCAAGCCGGACATTTACGTCGCCAACGACACCGTCGATAATTTCCTTTACATCAACCGTTCGACCCGGCCCGGCGAATTTCGCTTCGAGGAAATGGGCAAGGCCAGCGGCACGGCCCGCGACGATCGGGGCATGCCCAACGGCAGCATGGGCATTGCCGTCAGCGACATTAACGGCAGCGGCAAACCGTCGATCTGGGTGGCCAACTCCGATAACGAGCTGCACGCGCTGTATCGCAATGACTGCATTGTCAACCTCGCGGACCACACCAAGGACCGCATTGTGTTCCTGTTCGTCACGCTAGCCTCGGGAATCGGCGCTTTCGGGCCGCGAACGGTCGGCTGGGGCACCGGCTTCTTCGACATCGACCATCACGGCAGCGAGGATCTTTTCCTGGTCACTGGCTCTCCCGTTCGCGTGCCGCAGACGCCGCGCGCCCAGCTCCCGATCCTGGCCCACAACGAGAACGGTAAGTTCGAGAACATCACCAGACAGGGCGGCTCGTATTTCCGTTCGCGGCACATTGCTCGCGGCGCCGTGCAAGCCGACTTCGACAATGACGGCCGAGTGGACCTCGCCGTCAGCCACAACAATGAGCCAGTGGTCATCCTGCGCAACGAGGCCGACACCAAGGGGCATCATTGGCTTGGCGTGCAGCTGGCCGGCAAGGACCACCGCGATGTGGTGGGCGCGAAGATTGTTCTGGAAGCGGGCGGCCGTAAGCAGACGCGCTTCCTCCACGGCGGCGGCAGCTACGCTTCCTCGTCCGATCGCCGTCAGGTCTTCGGCCTGGGCACGGCCAAGGGAATTGACAAATTGACGGTGATTTGGAGCAACGGCAAGGAGCAGTCGTTCGCAGGACTGAAGCTCGATCGCTACTATCGCCTGAGCGAAGGCAGCGACTAGGCCGAGCGACTCTACGAAAAGAAGAAAAACTAACCACAGAGACACAGAGGCACAGAGAAGACACAATTCACAGCTCAAAAAAAACGCAGAGGGTATCTTCTCCCTCTTCTGATTCTTTGTCTTCTCTGTGCCTCTGTGGTTAGTTCTTCTTCTCTTCCCGTGTTTGCGTGGCCATCAGCCAGGCGGTCGGAGACATCACCAGGGCCATGCCGGCGAGCGTCAGCACGTCGAACCGTCGGTCCCAGAACATCACATCGAGCAGCATGGCGAAGACAACCTGCGTCAGATTGACCACGGAGATCTTGGTCGGCGGACCGGCGGCGAACGCCTTGGTCAAAAACAGCTGGCCGACCGTCGCCGTCAAGCCCACGGTGAGGAGCAGCAACAGCGTTGACGTTGCGGGGGATGTTGGCCGTGCCGCGGTGTGGCTCCCCAGCACGAAGGATGCGAGGGAGAACAGCAGGGCCACGCCGGAGAAATGGGCGACGATCGCCCACGGATGGATGTGCCGCAGGCGATGCAGGCCGAGCATGGCCACCGCCGTCGAGAAGGCGGCAATCAACGTACACAGGACGGCGAGCCAGCGCGGGAACACGGCCGAGCTGTCGCTTTCCGGCGGCGCGGACAGCTCCATGAGCGCGACGCCGAGAACGCTGCCGACGACCGACAGCCACACTTGCGGGCTGGGCCGTTCTCGATACAGCGGCCAGGACAACAGCGCCACCCAGATGGGAAAGGTGCTCGCCAGCGTGAAGACGTGCGAGGGCGGCAGCACCGTCAGGGCGAAGAAGGTACACACCAGGCTAATGCTGCCGGCAACGCTGCGGACCCAGAGAATGCGCGGCGTAAAGAGCACCAGGCGAGCGCCGCCGAGCACGGCCAGCGACGCGCCGAGGATCAACGGTGTTGTGCTGCGCGCCAGGGCGATGACCTGCCAATCACAGTGGAAGCGCAGGGCATGAGCGGCCGTCGCCATCCAGGCAAAACAGAAGCTGCCCAGAAGCATCCACACGTAAGGTTGCAAAGATTCCTTGAACACGGATGGTCGCGCGTTTCGCGTTCCGGCGGAGAGTCGGTGAGCCGAGGGCGAGATTGTTGTTCTATCAGAGAACGTGGGCCGGACCAGTCCATCGTGACAGGGATTTCCTCGTTGCTTGGCTTTTCTGCTTCCCCACTCGCGTTTCAGAAATACAGTAAAAGGACGCCCCGAAAAAGTAGCATCACGAACCGAGACATGAGGAGGCCGGGCGATGACGACGACTGTTCAAGTCCTGGATACGCGGACGGGCCGATTTGCACGCAAGGTGGCCCTGATCACCGGAGTCAGCGATCACGGCATCGGCGGAGCCATCGCCGGCCGTTTGGCCAATGAGGGAGCCGACGTCGTCCTGGCTTCGCGCACCGAGCCGCGGCGGCTGCTGGATCAGCTCCAGCGCCGCCATCGCTCCTTCCTGTTTTTGTCGTGCGATGTCACCTGCGAGGAACAGGTGCGGGCCGCCGTCGCCGACAGCGTCGCCCACTTTGGTGGACTCGACATCCTGGTCAACAACGCCGGCGTCGATCACGTCGGCCGTCTGGAAGAGCTGGATGATGCGAAGATAAGCGAGACCATCGACACCAACCTGATGGGATCGATCCGCATGGCGCGGGCCGTACTGCCGCATCTGCGCTCGCCCGGCGGCGTGATCGTGAATGTGTCGTCGGCCCTGAGCTTGGGCGGCTGTGCCGGCCTATCGATTTACAGTGCCTCGAAGGCGGGGCTGAACGGTTTCACGCAATCGCTGGCCTGGGAGCTGGCGCCGCGCGGTCAGCGCGTGGTGGCCGTCGCCCCAGGCGTGGTGCTGACGAAGATGGCCGCCAAGTACAGCGAGCAGCTGTCGCCGCAAGCGATGCAGAAGCTACGCGAGTCGCATCCGCTGGACGTGGGACTGGCCGGCGACGTGGCGGCGGCGGCGGCGTTCCTGGCTTCCGACGAGGCGCGCTGGATCACCGGTGTAACGCTGCCGTTGGGCTGGGTACCGAGCTTGTTCTTGCCCGCCGAGGAGTGCCGGTCGGCGGTCGCGAGGGTG
>Ga0335075_10005655_pt1 | contig 19359 bp, 18 predicted proteins | sample Lox_Sample_24_FD_206723 | JGI IMG/M metagenome (GOLD analysis project Ga0335075, IMG submission 206723) | Soil microbial communities from Loxahatchee National Wildlife Refuge, Florida, United States - Lox_Sample_2.4 | ecosystem: Environmental > Terrestrial > Soil > Wetlands | place: USA...
GCGATGTTTGGGCAATTTCGGGGCACGGTTTACGCTCCTGCACATGACTCGGACCATGACGAAAGCGGAGATTTCCGAATTCTTCGCGCGCCTGAAGAAGGCCAATCCGCATCCGAAGACGGAGCTTCAATACGTCAATCCGTACACGTTGCTGGTTGCGGTGGTGCTGTCGGCGCAGGCGACGGACAAGGGCGTGAACAAGGCGACGGCGGAACTTTTCAAACGCGTCGACGATCCGAAAAAGATGGTCGCGTTGGGCGAGAAAGGTCTCACGCAATACGTCAAGACCATCGGTCTTTATCGCGGCAAGGCGAAGAACGTCATCGCGCTCTCGCATATCTTACTTGAGAAACATGACGGCAAAGTCCCGCGCGATCGCGAAGCGCTGGAGGAACTGCCCGGCGTCGGCCGCAAGACGGCGAATGTCGTGCTCAATGTTGCCTTCGGTGAAAAGACCATCGCCGTCGACACGCATATCTTCCGCGTTTCGAATCGCACCGGCCTGGCGCCCGGCAGGGATGTGCGGGAGGTGGAGGATAAACTCGTCAAACGCGTGCCGGACGAATATGCGCTGCACGCGCATCACTGGCTAATCCTGCACGGGCGCTACACCTGCGTTGCGCGCAAGCCCTTATGTCCCACATGCAGCGTCCGCGATCTCTGTCACTTCAAGGACAAGACGCGGCCGGAAGATTTCTAGGACGTCGTCAACGGCAGCGGATGCAGGCGCAGGGCGTTGATGCACGAATTGTCGGCTGCGATGGCGGCGCCATGGGGCAGCGTCTCGGCATGGCCGACGGTGAGAATGTTGTTCTGCTTGTATAGGAAGAAGAACGCGCGGCACGTCGCGCCATTGTAGCGCCAGAACTCGCTGTCGCCATCCTTGCGCACGAAGGCGGGCGTGCCGAAGGTCGCCCGCATCGCGTCAGCGGAAAGGCCGATGACATTGGGCGGCTCGCCGGCGGGCGGCGGCGGCGGAAGCGCCACGCGATCCGGGATCGCCGCGCGATTGTTGGCGCAGGCCGCGAGCAGGATACACGCCGAAACAACGACAAGCTTGCGGATCATGTCTTCTCCTGCGCCACGCGCTTGTAGAAATGCACCATCAAGGCCGCGCCGAAGAGGGGCGCGAAAAAGTCGGCGAAGGGTATAGCGCTGAGAACCGAGATCAACAAACCGCCCGCGAACACGCTGGCCCAGTTCCGCCGGCGCAGCGCATCCGCGGTTTTCGTCGACACGTGGCGCAGCGCCGCGAGCTCGAAATATTCGCGCCCCAGAAGAAACCCGTTGACGAGAATGGTCAGAACCTCGCCGGCGCCGGGAAAAAACGTATCGGCGGGCAGCAGCAGCACGTCGGCAAGGATCACCGCGCCGGCGAGCCGGATACCGGCGCCGAGACTGGTGGTGATCTTCGCGCCGGGCGCTTTCGCGTCGCCGGCATAGGCGCGCGCCTCGATCGCGTCGGCGACGCGGTCGAGATAGAGCGATCCGAACAGTGCGGTCACCGGTCCGCCGACCGCGAACAGGCCGATCAGCATCAGGACTGGCGCCATCCACTCCAGGATGTGGTTGATCGTGGGATTGCCTAGCGTCGGCAGTAGATGCAGGCCATATTCCACGCCGGCGAGCAGGACGATGAACAGGACCAGCGTCAGCCCCACCGCCTTCAGCACCGTGCCGAAAAAGGCGGGATTGAAGAAAAACCCGAGCGCGCGGCCGATGCTTGCGAACATGAGGTCGGTCCTTTAACCCATCCTACGCAAACACGCCGCGGCGGGGAAATTATGGCCAGACAGTATCACGTCACGGGCATCGGCAGCGCCATCGTCGATGTGCTCGCGGCCACGGACGACGCCTTTCTCCTGACCCACAACGTCGCCAAGGGCGTGATGACCCTGATCGATGAATACCGCGCCGAACAATTGTACGGCGCGTTCGGCAACACGCGTGAAGTGGCCGGCGGCTCGGCGGCGAACACAATGGCGGGCCTCGCCTCGCTGGGTGCGAAGGGCAACTTCGCCGGCAAGGTGAAGGAAGATCGTCTCGGTCATGCGTTCGCCGCCAGCATGCGCGAACTCGGTCTCAATTATACGACAGCGCCGGCCGACAGCGGCCCGCAGACGGCGTGCTGCCTGATCGCGGTGACGCCGGACGGCCAGCGCAGCATGAATACCTATCTCGGCGCGGCGCGCGAATTCTCGATCACCGATCTGAATGAGTCCGATATTGCAAGCTCCGACGTTATCTATGTCGAGGGCTATTTGTGGGACGCGCCGACGGCGAAGGCGGCGTCGCTGAAGGCCATTGACATCGCGAAACACGCCGGCACGCAGGTTGCGTTCACGCTCTCCGATCCGTTTCTGATGGGGCGCTATCGCGGCGAGTTTCTTGAACTTCTGCCGCATCTGGACATCCTCTTCGCCAACGAGGACGAGGCGAAGGCGCTGTTCGAGGTCACCGATTTTGACGACGTACTGCAGGCGTTCAAGCCGATGAACAAGATCGCGGCGATCACGCGCTCCGAGAAAGGCTGCGTCATCGCGCGTGGTGCGGAGGTTCATGTGATCGAAGCGGCGCCGGTAGCGAAGGTCATCGACACGACCGGTGCGGGCGATCAGTTCGCGGCGGGTTTCATGTACGGGCTCACACACAATCGCGGTCTCGCCGATTGCGGGCGGCTCGGCGCGCTCGCCGCTGCCGAGGTGATCTCGCATTACGGCGCGCGGCCGGAAGTGTCGCTCAAAGCGTTGGCCACGAAGGCCAAAGTGATCTGAGCCGATGGAAGACGTCCTGCGCTATGACAGCACGACGAAGCGCGATCCGTGCATCGATGCGTGGTTCGATGCCGTCGATCCGCATCGGCTCACGGTGCGGAGCTGGTTCGAGAAGATGCGGGCCTGCGGGCCGGATGTGCGCGAACTGTTTCATGACGGCTGCCCGATCGCCTGCGTCGACGATGCGCCGTTCGGTTATGTCGGCGCATTCAAGGCGCACGCGAATGTCGGCTTCTATCACGGCGCCGATCTCGCCGATCCTGCCCACCTGCTCGAGGGCACCGGCAAGCATATACGGCATGTGAAGCTCAAGCCCGGTAAGGCGCTCGACGACAAAGCGCTGAACGCACTCATCACTGCTGCCTATCGCGATATCAAAAAGCGCCTCGGCGCCTAGCGCTTTTTCTTCAGATAAACGTAGAGCGCGCCGCCGCCGCCGTGGCGGATATGGGCGTTGCGATGGTCGGCGATCAGCGCCGCGAATTCCGGCTCCTTGAACCAGCGCGGCACCATCGATTTCAAAACACCGCGCGAACGCATCTCCAGTTCCAGATCGAACGGCGCGTAGGGGTCTGGCTTCTGCGCGCCCTTCCCGGTGATCACGAGCGCGAGCTTCGCACCGCCGCGCTGCGCATTGCGCAGGAAGGTCAGCAGCGTGCGATGCGCGACCGCCTCTGTCATGCCGTGCAGGTCGATGCGGCGTTCCGGCTCCAGTGCGCCTTTGCGCAAGCGGTCCGCCGTGTTGCCGTCGAGGCCGCCGGTGAATTTCTTCGGCGCCAGCAGCTCGGCTTTGGTGATCTTCTTCGCGGCTTTCTTCGGCGCGGGCTTCATCGGCCGCGTTTCCTTGAACGCTTCGACGAACTCCGCGCGTTCCGCGTCGGTGGTCTTGCGCCTCATGGCTGTTTCATGTGTGCCGCGACGGATTTCGGCAGCAGCACGAACATCGCGCCTCTCTGCTTCATCTCACCGGCCAGCGATTCTGCACGGTGCCCGAAGCCGAAGAAGATATCGGCGCGGACGGAGCCCTTGATCGCGCCGCCGGTGTCCTGCGCGACGAACAGGCCGTGCAGCGGTTTTCCGTCCGGCGTCGTCGTTGAGATGAACAGCGGAACGCCGAGCGGATGCACCTTGTTGTCGACCGCCACGCTCGCATCAGGCGTCAGCGGCACGCTTTCGGTGCCGGGGCTGCCGAGTGTTGGATCGCCCAGCGGCGTCTCCTTGAAGAAGATATAGGAGGCATCGCTTTCCATCACCGCGCGCGCCTGGGATGGATGCGTGTGCAGCCACGCGGCGATGCTCTGCATCGATACGTTCTCGCGCTTCAGCGCGCCCATAGTGATCAGCGTCTTGCCGACGGCGGTGTAGGGATGGCCGTTCTGCCCGGCATAGGCGACGCGCGCCGACGTTCCATCGTCGAACACCACGCGCCCGGATCCCTGGATATGCAGGAAGAACACGGCCACCGGATCGTCGCCGTAGAAAAGAGTATGCGACGACGCCAGGCCCTTCGCATCGATCTCCGCGCGTGTCGCATACGGCACAAGCGTGTGATCTACGAGCCGGCCGGCGATGCGTTCGCCTTTCAGCGTGTCGCGGAATGCCCCGAGATCCACGTTGAGCAGATCGTCCGGCAAGCCATAGACGGGCGCCTGGTAGCGATCGTGTTTCGTGCGGCTGCCATGCAGCTGCGGTTCGTAATAGCCGGTGAATAGTCCATCCTTCACCGCGCCTGCGCTGACGGCGAAGGGCGTGAAACTCTCTTCAAAGAACGCACGCGCTTCGCGGGCATCGTTCGGATGCGCGGGCGCGTGACGGCAAACCTCAAGCCAATCGGATGCATGCCCCGCGTAATCGCCGATTTGCGCGGTGGGCGCCTTCAATTCCATCTGCCAGCACGAGCGGCGAAAAGCGGTGAGCGCCGCGCGCGGATCGCCGTCCGTCCAGTCGGCAAGATCGGAGAACTGCGCCGGCGTCAGTTTCAATGGCCCGGCAACAGGCGGCTGGGTCAGCCACCACACTAAAGCGGCAGCCACGGGAACGATGATGAAAAGAAAGATGGTCGCGAGAAACCGCGGGCGGCGCATGCCTTAGGGCAGATCGCCGGAGGTCGCCACCAGCGTCCAGTTCGGATCGCGCGCGCGGGTGTCGCGCGAGAACGTCCACACATCGGTGACGTCGCGCACGGTCTTCGCATCGCCTTCGATCAGCTGACCGGTCTCGCTCGTGGTCGCGGAGATGAACTGCGCGCCGAACGTCACCGTCAGATCCGCGATACGCGCGGTGTTGAGCGTGGCGTCGGTGATCTTCGTGTCCTTGAAGCCGACGAAGGTGAATGCGACCGTTTCCTTCGCGCTCTCGCGCGCGGCGATGCTTTGATCGAACGCGTGATAGACCTCGTCGCTGAGCAGCGGCTTCAGCGCCGCGCGGTCGCCCTTCGCGAACGCCGTCACGATAATTTCATAGGCCTGACGCGCGCCGTCGAGGAAATGCTCGGTCTCGAAGCTGCGGTCGGCGAGCTTGATCGCCGTGATGCCACGCGACACCGGATCGGGGGCGGTGTCGGCGGTCTCCGCGCGGCGCGGCTGCGGCATCACGCGCGTGGTGTCGTTCGCAGTCGGCTGCGGCGCATCCGGCGTCGGCTGGAAGCGATAATCTTCCTGTGGCGGACGCTCGTGACCCGTGCGACGGCCCAGAACCGTGTACAGGCGGAACAGGATGACACCCGCCACCACCGCCAGAATGACAATTTCGAGAATCTGGGAATTCGCCATCACGTAAGCAACCTTGGGCCCTTAACCCTTGAATCTAAGCCTAAACCGCGCCGTCTGCCCGGTCCAGACAAGCTTTATATAGGAATGCGGCTTTGATTTGTCCCGCGCCTTGTGCAGGCGGCTTGGTCCGTGGTACCCGCACGCCCTGTTTTTGAAAGGATTTGCGTGATGAGCGGCGAAGGAACCCCGGAAAACGGCGGCAACGGTTTTGATCCGGCGAATGCGCCCCGGCTTCAGGTCGTCGGTCAGTATGTGAAGGATCTCTCGTTCGAGAATCCGGGCATGCCCGGCAGCTTCGGCGCCAACCGTCCGCAGATCGATCTCAACGTCGATCTCCAGGCCAAGCAGATGGACGCGCAGCATTTCGAAGTCGAACTCAAGCTGCGCGTATCGGCCCAGGCCGACGACAAGCCGATGTTCATGCTCGAGCTGATCTATGCCGGCATCTTCCTGTTGCAGAACGTTCCGGAAGAGATGCGCCAGCCCGCGCTCCTGATCGAAGCGCCGCACATGATCTTCCCGTTCGCGCGCCGCATCATCGCCGACGTCGTGCGCGACGGCGGCATGCCGCCGCTCCTCGTCGAGCCGATCGATTTCGCCTCGCTCTACCGCTCGCGCGCCGAAGGCATGCAGCAGATGCGCGGCGGTGCGGCCCCGGTCGGGACCGCCTAACCGCGCTAGAAGAAATCACCGGTCGTGATCGTGCCGGTATAGCCGGTGATGTCGATCACGTAGTCCTGGCCCGCCGTGTAGGTGTTGTTGCCGTCGCCGTCGACGACCAGGAAGGTGTGGCCGCTGAGATCGCCGCCGGTGACTGTCAGGATGGTTGCTGTCTGAAGATGCGACGCGCCGAGCGCCTGTAGATTGGCGTCGAAGGACGCCTCATCGACCGTGCCGCTGATCGACGCGATGTGGAGGACGGTCGAGGTGAGGTTGAACGCATCCGTGCCCGCCGCGAAATCCTTGACGGTGTCATAGGTCGTGCTGGAGGACTGGCTGGCCGCGGTATAGACGAAAACATCCTCACCGCCGCCGCCGGTCAGCGTGTCGGCGCCCATGCCGCCGGTGATAGTGTCGGCGCCCGCGCCGCCTTTTAGCGTGTCGTTGCCGGCGCCGCCGGTGATGGCGAACTTGCCATCCGTCTCCAAAGAGCCGTCGAAGGTGAGGCTGTGGCTGGCCGTCAGCGCGCTGCCATCGACCGTCAGAGTGGCGCCCGAGGCAACGTCGCCGTCGGCCAAAGTGAGACTGTAGGTGTTGTCGTCGAGCTTTAGCGTCTCCACGCTCGTGATGGAAAAATCGCCCGCATGGGCCGTGCCGCCGCCGGTGAGGGACAGCGTGTCGTTGCCGGAGCCGCCATCGAACGCAAAGTACTGCGTTCCAATCGCCGAGTAGGTGAAGATATCGTCGCCGCCCTCGCCGTAGATATAATTGAGGGCCGTAAGGTCAGTACCCAGAGTGAAGGTGTCGGACAGCGCGCCGCCGGTAATGCTCAGACCGCTCGAGTCGCCCGGGCCGACGAACGCGAAATGGCCATCGGTTTCGGCGCTACCGTCGAAGATGAAAAAGCCGCCGTCATTTACGATGCCCGAGGCATCCACTTTCAGCGTCGCGCCGGACGCCACGTTGGCATCGTTGGTGGTGATGTTGACGCTGGTGCCGCTGTTGGCGAACTGCAGGGTCTCCACATTCGTGATCGTCGTCGCCGTGAAGACGCCGGTCATTGGTTTGATGATCAACGTGTCGTTGCCCGCGCCGCCCGTGATGACATCAGCGGTGGAGAAGTTTGAGCCGAACTTGAAGGTGAGCCCGCTCGAATCGTTGGTTCCGTCGAAGTTCAGCGTATGGCCTGCGGTCAACGCGCTCGCGTCAACCGTGAGCGTCAAGCCGTTATTGTCCTCGTCCATCGCGAGTTTGTAGCTGAAGCCGTCGTCGAGCTTCAGCGTATTGACATAGCTGAGCGTCTTTGTGCCGCCAAAATCCGCGAAAGTCAGTCCGGACGAATAGTCGCCGTCGAGCTCCACCGTCATGGAGCCGCCGCCGGAGATGGAATCGGTGGCGTGGAGATTGCCGGCGAACTTCACCGACATATCGCCGGTACCTTCCTGTAGCACATCCAGCTTGGTCGCCGTCGACTGGGTCAGATCGAGCGCAACCGAGTGCCCGGCATTCACTTCCGATCGGAAGGCCACGAAGCCGCCGCCGCTCTGACCGATCTGGCCGACCACGGAGACCGCATAGGAAAACCCGTCCTCTAACCTCACCTCTTGAACGCCAGAGATATTCGTGCCGGAGAGCGTCAGACCGCCGGAATAGTCTCCATCGAGGAACAGATTTCCGCTGTCCCGTGTGTCGTGAATGACGTCAGAGGCCGTGAAATTTCCGCCAAACGTTATGGTGGAGGATGTCCCTCCGGTTATGCTGATGTCATAGGCGCTTGAGGTCGCGGCGGTCAGATCGAGGCTCAATCGGTTCACGCTGTTGATGGTGAGCGTGCTTCCGCCCGCGATATCGCCCGTGATGGTCGTGGTGCCACCGCCGTTCAAATCTAATGTCTCGATGCTGCTGATGGCGGTGCTGGACAGCGTTCTCGTCTGCGTGCCCGTGAAGCTCAGCGTGTCGTTGCCCGCGCCGCCGGTGATGGTGTCGCCGGCGATGAAGTTCGCGCCGAATTCGAAGACGAAATTGCCGTCCTGCTCCGCCGCGCCGTTGAAGGTGAGCGCCTGCGCGGTGGTGAGCGCGGTCGCGTCCACCGTCAGCGTTTTGCCGGCGGCAACATTGCCGTCATTGGTGGTGATGCTGTAGGCGCCGCCGGAGAGCGCGAGTGTCTCGATGCCGGTCAGCGTTGTCGCGCCGAAGGTGAGGGTCTGGCCGCCCGCGAGCGAGAGCGTGTCGTTGCCCGCGCCGCCATCGATCGTGTCGGTGGCGAGGAAGTTGGTGCCGAATGTTATCGTGTCGTCGCCGCTGCTGCCGGTGACGGCATAGGTCTTTGTGCCCGCGCCGCTCAGATCCATGGCCATGCTGGCGGCCGCGCTGGCGTCGATGGTGAACGTGCTGGCGCTGGTGATGCCGGTCCCCAGCGAGAGGTTGTAGTGGTTGGCCGCGCCCAAAAGCTGCACGGCTTCGATGTTGCTGAGGTTACCTGCGGTCAGTGCTGTCTGCGAGGCGGAGAAATCGCCGTTCAGGATCAGCGTGTCGGTGCCCGCGCCGCCGTCGACGTTGTCGGAGAGCAGGCTGGCGCTTGTGGTGAACGTGAACGAGTCGTTGCCGTCATTGCCGGAGACGAACGCGCCGTTCGAGCGGCTCATGTCGAAGGTGTCGGAGAGTTTGCCGCCCTCGATCACGTCGTCGGCTGCGCCGCTGATGAAGGCGAAATGGCCGTCGGTCTCGGCCGTGCCGTCGAAGAACAACTGGTTGGAACCGGTCAGCGCGCTCGCATCGATGGTCATCGTCGCGCCGGCGGCTACATTGGCGTCGTTTGTGGCGAGCGAGTAGGAGTGGCCGTCGGCCATCACGATATTCTCGACGCTGGTAAGCTGGCCCGCGCCGAACGTGTAGCCGCCGGAATAATCGCCGTTCAGCGAGAGTGTGTCGTTGCCCGCGCCGCCGTTGAAGGCGTCGGACGCCGTGAAGTTGCTGCCGAACTTGACGGTGTCGTCGCCCGCGCCGCCGGTGATGGCGAGGGCGCTGGCGGCGGCGGTCGCATCGAAGTTCAGCGTGTGGCCCGCGGTCAACGCGGTGGCATCGACTGTGCTTAGCGCCCCCGCATTCATCGTAAGCTTGTAACTGAAGCCGTCGTCGAGTTTCAGTTTGGTGGCCCCACCGCCCCCAAACGTCACACCCGATGAGTAATCGCCATCGAGCTCGATCGTGAAAACGCCGGTGTCATGATTGGCGAAAGTGTCCGAGGCGGAGAAGTTTCCTGCAAATTTTACCGTCAGGTCGCCGTCGCCGCCGTTGTTGATAAGGTAGGCTGTTGAATTCCCCTGCGTCAGGTCGAGGAAGACGCTGTGTCCCGGGGTGACCGACGAGATCACACTGAGAGGGCCTCCGCTTGAGTTGCCGGCGCTGATGTTGCCCACCACCGCTGCCGTGTAGGAATGGTCGCCGTTGAATCTCAGGTTTCCGATTGTGTTGAGGTTCGTATCGGAGAAGGTGACCGTGCTCGCATAGGTTCCGTTGAGCGTAATACCTGAGTTCCCGCCAGCGCTGCCGGCCATCGTTGTGGCGGCGGAGAAATTGCTGCCGAACACGAACTGCTCAAAAACGCCTCCGGCGGTGATCGCATACCCCGTGGAGGTTGCCGCTGTCAGGTCGAAGGTATTGATTCTTGTTGCGCCGGTTCCATCGATATTGAGCGTATGGCCGCCGGCGATGTCTCCGGCGATCGATACGCTGATATAGTTATAGTTGCCCAGGAGCTTCAACGTCTCGACGTTTGTGATCGCGGTATCGGAAAGCGCAAGCGTCGAATAGGTGCCGTCTAAGCTCAGCGTGTCATTGCCCGTGCCGCCGTCGATGATGTCGCCGCTCGTGAACGCGGCGCCCATGACGAAGACATCGTCGCCACCGTTGCCGTGCACGGTGTCGTTGCCGCCCTGCTCCAGATGGAATTTGTCGGCGAGCGCGCCGCCGGTGAGTGTGTCGTTGCCCTTGCCGCCATAGACGATGTAGTGGCCGTCGGTTTCGGCAGAGGCGTCGAAGGTGAGGCTGTACGCGGCGCTGAGTTTGCTCGCATTGACCGACATGTAGGCGCCGGACGCGACGTTGCCGTCGGCCATGGTCAGGTTGTAGCTGAAGCCCGTGCCAAGACGCAGAACCTCGATGTTCTGAAGCGTCTGGTCGTCGAGCGTCAGGCCCGCGGAATAGTCGCCATGCAGGATCGCCACGTCGCGTCCGGTGCCACCGTCGAGGCGGTCGGCGGCGTTTAGCGAGGCGCCGAGATTGAACACGTCATCGCCGCTGCCTGCGGTGACGGTGTCATTGCCGCCCTTGAAAAGGTCGAAGGTGTCGGAGGTCGTGTCCGACGACGCGTTGAAAATGTCGTCGTGCTTCGTACCGTGAAAAACCGTCATTATTGCCCCCAACGCCTGGGCGGCGACGCTAACATCGCGGGATTGCGAGAGTCACGAGACTCTGTCGCAGAATGTCGCGACCCCTTTGTCCGAAACCCTACAAAGCGAGTTCCGCGATCACCGGTACGTGGTCCGACGCTTTTTCCCAGCCGCGCATCTTGCGGACGATCGACTGTGATTTGAGCGCGGGTTTGAGCGTGGGGCTGATCCAGATGTGGTCCAGCCTGCGGCCGCGATCCGACGCCGCCCAATCGGCGGCGCGGTACGACCACCACGAATAGATCTTCTCAGCCGGCGGAATGAATTCGCGCGTGACGTCGATCCAGTCGAAAGATGCCTTCACGTCGCTTAACAATCCGGTTTCGACGGGCGTGTGGCTGACGACGTCGAGCAGTTGCTTGTGACCCCACACATCATGTTCCAGCGGCGCGACGTTGAGATCGCCGACCATGATCATCGGCTTGGTGCTGCGGTCTTTGCGTTTGCCGAAATAGTCCGCCATCTCGCGCAGGAAGCCGAGCTTGTGCGCGAATTTCACATTGACCGCCGGATCGGGAATATCGCCACCCGCGGGCACATAGAAATCGTGCAGCTCCACGCCGTTCTCCAGCGTCACCTGGATGTGGCGGCAATCGCTGTTCGAACAGAACTCGTGGCTGTACTGCTCGCGAAACGGAATGCGCGAAAGCACGGCGACGCCGTGATAGCCCTTCTGTCCGTGGATCGCGTGATGGACGTATCCCAGCTTCTCGAACGCGGCGTGCGGGAAGAGATCGTTGATGACCTTCGTTTCCTGCAGGCACAGCACGTCCGGCTGATGCTCGCGCAGGAAGCGCGTCGCCAGATTGATGCGCAGCCGCACCGAATTGATATTCCAGGTCGCGATTTTCATGGGCGCTGCTTAGCGGGTCGCGCCCTGCGGGGCGAGGGCCGAATCCCGGCCTCGTGCGTTTCCTTCCTCTGAGGGGATTGAGAGGAAAACGCGACATGACATTGATCCTGATTATTCTTCTGGTGGTTTTGCTGGTTGGCGGCGGTGGCGGCTATTACGGCTACCGGACCTATGGCGGCGGCGGCCTCGGCGGCGCGCTCGGCCTGGTCTTGATTATCCTGTTGGTTCTGTGGCTCCTGGGCGCCCTGCACGGCTAGAAGCGCGGTTCGGATCTGCAAGGGCGGGGTCACTGAAAAGTGGCCTCGCCTTTTTGCATTGCTGCTATGCACAACGCGCGTAATAATATTCTTCCGTGATATAATTGTTTAATAACAATGGCTTACAAGAGAATTACGACAGTTGAACAATGAATATTTTATAAATCGTTCACTTGTAGATCGGTCGGAGGGCTCCTATTTCATCCTCGTGAGGCAGGAGAGAGCCCACAAAGATTGGACGGCTTGGAGGGGCGCTCCCGGCCAGATTTTAAGGAGAGACCGCCATGAACGAATTCATCGAAAGCGCAAAGCGCGAAACCGGCGACAGCAATGTCATCACCATCCTGACCACGGCCCTGATTGCGGCGACCGCGGTCCTGATGGCGGCGACCTCGTTCTCGCTCGTCTAAGACCTACAGGTTTGAGCGCGCCGGCCCCCTCCCCCCGGTAAGCGTGCTCAAGGGCCAGCGGGCCTTCGGTGCGGTGCCCAGCCCGTCGAAGATACCCAGCTGGCCACGTTCAACCCCCGCCCAGGCGACCATCGCGGCATTGTCCGTGCAAAGCCTGGGCGGGGGTATTTTTGTCTGGAAGCCTTCGTTGGATCCCAGTGTCGTCAGCGCATTGCGGATCGCGTGATTGGAGGCGACGCCGCCGGCGAGAACGAATGCCGGATCGCGCGCGTCGGGGAAACCGTCCTTGAACATCGTCATCGCCGCGCGCGTGCGGTCGAGAAGAATGTCGACGACTGCGTTCTGAAACGACGCGGCGACATCGTTTGCGTCGGCCTGTTGCTCCTGCACGATTTGGCGCACGGCGGTTTTGAGACCTGAGAACGAGAAGTCCGCACCCTCGCGTCCGCGCATCGGGCGGGGCAGGGCATAGCGCTTCCCGTTCCCATTCTGCGCGGCTTTCTCGATGTTCGGGCCGCCGGGATAGGGCAGGCCCAGAAGCTTCGCCGTCTTGTCGAACGCCTCGCCGACCGCATCGTCGATCGTTGTGCCGTAGAGTTTGAACTCACCGACACCGGCCACGCCAAGCAGCTGACAATGCCCGCCGGAGATCAGCAACAGCAGAAATGGAAATTCAGCGCCTTCGGTCAGACGTGCGGTGAGCGCATGCGCTTCGAGATGATTGATTGCAATCAGCGGCTTGTTCGCGGCAAGCGCCAGTGCCTTCGCGGTGGTGAGGCCCACCATCACGCCGCCGATGAGACCGGGCCCCGACGTCGACGCCACCGCATCGAGATCGGCAAGCGTCACGCCGGCGGTAGTCAGCGCTTCTTCGACGATATCGTCCAGCCGTTCGACATGGGCGCGCGCGGCGATCTCCGGCACGACGCCGCCATAGGGGCGGTGCGCGTCGAGCTGCGAAAACACGATGTTCGACAGGATCGTGCCCGGCCCCGGTGCGGACCCGCGCACCACCGAAGCGGCGGTTTCGTCGCAGCTGGTTTCAAGGCCCAGGACCGTCCACTCGCGCAACGTGGCGCTTCCTTATGTTAGACAGGGGCGTCCTAACCCGAACCGGCCATGACGCAAAAGGAAAAACCACTTCGCATCGGCACGCGCGGCTCCAAGCTCGCGCTGGTGCAGGCGAATATGGTCGCCGGTCTGCTGAAAGGCGTGGGCGCGGAGAGCGAGATCGTCGTCCTCAAGACCACGGGCGACAAGATCCAGGACCGCTCGCTCGCCGATGCCGGCGGCAAGGGCCTGTTCGTGAAAGAGCTTGAAGACGCGCTGTTGAACGACGCGATCGACCTCGCTGTGCATTCGATGAAAGACGTGCCGGTCGATTTGCCGCCGGGCCTCGACATCACCGCGGTCCTGAAACGCGAAGATCCGCGCGATGTGTTCGTCTCGAACAAGGCAAAGACGCTCGCCGAACTGCCGCATGGCGCGGTGCTGGGCACAAGCTCCGTGCGCCGCGAGGCGCAGGTGAAACGTGCGCGCCCCGATCTCAAATGCATTCTCCTCCGCGGCAATGTCGATACGCGTCTGCGCAAGCTGGACGAGGGCGAGATGGACGCGATGCTGCTCGCGCTCGCGGGCTTGAAGCGCTTGGGGCTGGAAAATCGCGCGACACACATGCTCGATGATTTTCTTCCCGCGCTGTCGCAGGGCGCCATCGGCATCGAAATCCGCGACACCGACACACGCGCGCGAGAGATCGTCACGCAGCTCAATCACAAGGACACGGAACTCGCACTCGATTGCGAGCGTGCGTTCCAGCGCGCGCTCGGAGGGTCGTGCCGCTCGCCGATGGCGGGACTCGCGACCGTCCGCGATGGCGTGCTGTCGTTTCGCGGCGAAGTCCTCGCGCCGGACGGCAGCGACGGCGTCGATACAGGTTTCACGCTGACATTGGGCCCCAATCCGCGTCGCGAAGCTGAAGAGGCGGGATACAAAGCCGGCGCCACGCTGAAGCCACGTGCTACGCAGTGGCTCGATCTCTGACATGCGCGTGCTGATCACGCGGCCGGAAGAGGACGCCGCGCGCATCGCGGAGATTCTCAAAAGCCGCGGCCACGAACCGGTGATCGCGCCGCTGTTGCAAACCAATTTCCATGATGGTCCCGAAGTTTCGCTCGACGGCGTGCAGGCGATCCTCGCCACCAGCGCCAATGGCGTGCGTGCGCTCATGCGCCGGACACTGCGCCGCGACGTGCCCGTGTTCGCCGTGGGACCGCAGACGGAAGAAGAAGCGCGCGCGCACAGCTTTACCTCCGTCCGCAACGCCAATGGCGATTCCAGAACGCTTGCCGCCGCAACACAGGAATGGACCTCGCCGGAGAAGGGCGCGCTGCTGCATGTCAAAGGCGCCGAAGCCGACGGCACGCTCGCGACTCTCCTGAAAGCGCAGGGCTTCGATGTGCGCACGCTGGTGCTCTATGATGTCGCGGATGTCGGGTTGCCAGGCGACGCTCGCGCGCGACTTGCAAACGGCGAGATCGATGCGGCCCTGTTCTTCTCCGCCCGCAGCGCCCGCATCTTCAAAGACGCCGTGGCAGACCTTCCTCTCGAAACCGTGATGGCGGTGTGCATCAGCAATGTCACCGCGGAGGCGCTCGCCCCGCTCACTTTCCGCAGCGTCCGCGTGGCCGCAGAGCCGAACCAGGATTCCCTGCTTGCCTGTTTAAGCTGACGTTTCGCGCTGCGTGTGCTATGCGAAGCGCGCCAAAATCGGGGGCGCATCATGGGCAGGTTTCTCGGAATTCTCGTCGTTCTCCTCGCGCTGATCGGCGGAGCGCTCTGGTATTTCTCGACGCCGGATATTCCGCGCGCCACGCTCGAAACCAAGTACAACGCGCCCGCATCCGAGTTCGTGATGCTGCCCGATGGCGCCCGCGCGCATTACCGCGCCCGCGGTGACAGCAACGCGCCGGTGCTTCTGCTCCTGCACGGATCCAATGCGTCGTTCCTGACGTGGGAGCCCTGGTCAAAGACGCTCTCTGACAAATTCCACGTGGTCGCCGTCGATCTACCGGGTCACGGCCTCACCGGCGCCGTGCCGAACGGCGATTACAGCCAGGAAGGTATGGCGAAGTTTGTGGGCGCGTTCGCCGACAAGGAGGGCTTCAAGAGTTTCGCACTCGCCGGCAATTCAATGGGTGGCGGTGTCGCCGCGCGCTTTGCGGAAGAAAACCCGAGCCGCGTGACCAGGCTGATTCTCGTCGATGCCGGCGGCTTGCCGTTCAAGGCGGGAAGCGGCACGCCGCTCGCGTTCCGTCTGGCGCGCATCCCGGTCGTGAATCTGCTCCTGTTGCATGTCACACCGCGCTCTATCGTGAGCGAAGGCCTCAACAAGGCGATCGTGCACAAGGAGATCATCAACGACGCGATGATCGACTGGTACTGGGATTTCGCGCGCATGGAAGGCACGCGCCAGGCGACGCTCGCGCGCTTCCAGTCGCCGATGGAGACCTATGTCCGCGACCACACAACGGCGCTCACGATGCCGACGCTGATCCTGTGGGGCGAAAAGGATGGACTCATCCCTGTCGCCACCGCGCATGACTGGGCAAAATTCGTGAAGCACTCGAAGCTCATCATCTATCCCGCCACCGGCCACATCCCGATGGAAGAGGTGGCCGACACGTCGGCGGCGGATGTGCGGGCGTTCCTGACAACGCCATAGAATGGCGCCGAGCGTCGCATTCGGGATTTTTTCTGTCCGGTAGAAAATTTTTTTGTCGGGCACCTGGCGCCAATCCATTCAAGGACTTGCGCGTCATTCGTGTGGGTTAGCACGCGCCTATCGAACACCCGAAACGCAAAAAACGCCCCTTTGCTTATCGAACACCTCCAAAACGGGCGGATAATGCGCGCATGAAGATGACCATGGCCGACGGGCCGAAAACGGAACTGATTGGTGTTTCTCAACGGATACAGCAATCGATCGAAGAGATGATCGCCTCGGTGTCGCGCGGCATTGGCGATTGCATGGAGAACGCGCGCAACGCGGAACCACGAAGTCTCGCGGACAACACCCGTTCCGGCGAGCGAACCGACGCCGTGCGAATGATGTCGTCCACGGCGGAACTGTTGTCGTCCATCGCGAAGATGAAAGGCGAGTTCCAGTACAATTACAATGTCGTGCGCGATGCTTCGGCAGAGGAACGCGCGCTTCGCGAGGAGAAAAAGCGCGAAGTTGCGCTCATGCGCACGCAGCGCGAAGTCGAGGACATGTCCGACGAGCAGTATGTCGACTATCACCGCGCCATGAAGGGGCTGCCACCCAAGTTCAAGAAGACCTGGCACGCCATGGATCGGACCGGGCTGGCGCTCGAGGACCACGAGCTCGTGGAACTCGAAGCGGAAGTGGCGCGGAAGGAAACACCCACAAGCACCCCCCTCCCGGAAAACGCGGGTTCGAATACGGATGCGGCAGAAACTCAGGAAAATGGCAGCTTTGGCGACGCTCGCGTCTGACGACAGTCCGCCAAAGCGCAAGCGGGGTGGTCAACCCGGCAACACAAACCGCTTTCGCCACGGCCGCTACAGCAAGACGCGCATGGCGCGGCGTGCGGAGAACCGCGTGCTGATCCGTGCCGTGCGCAATCTCGCACGCAAGATCGAGATGATGGCGTGGGCCAGGAAGGCGCTACGGAATGTGCTCCGAGTTCGCGCGCTGTCTAACCTCCCCCGTTGTGGGGAGGTCGGAAATGCGAAGCATTTCCGGGTGGGCAGCCGCTCCATCCGAAGCACCGTCCCCCACCCGACGTGCTCGCTCCGCTCCGCGCGTCGACCTCCCCACAAAGGGGGAGGTGAAGGAAGTTACGTCGCAAATTCGGCGAGAGCGTCACCGATGCGCGGAATGACGTCGTTCCAGTCGCCGAACTTCACCGGGCTGAACACGCGCGTCTTGCGGTACCAGGGATATTCATTGGTGCCGAGCTGCGGCCAGGTGCGGCCGGCGGTGGTGAACCAGACTTCGGTGCCGACGCTGCCCGCCGTTGCCGCGGCCGCAGTCGGTGCGGAGATCACGAGATCGAGCGCGCTCGAAAGTGCGGCGGCGCCGTCGATGTCGTCCTTGAGGTCGAGGCCTTCGATGCGATGGATCTTCACGCCATGCATCTCTTCGGCGCGCGCGATCTCATCGGCGCAATCGCCATACTGGAGATTGACGAAGGTCACGCCCGGCGTCTTGAGGATCGGGCCCCACATGTCGAGCGCGCTGAAATATTTCGCGCGCTTGGCGCCCAGCATCATCGAACGCCAGCAGATGCCGACCTTCACGCCATCGCCCAGCATCGCGAGCTGTGCGGCGTAATCGGCGACGCGTTCCGGATCGGCGATCAGGAACGGCCTGTGCGGGAAGTCGTCGAGCGACTTGCGCAGGATGTGGAGCGGCGTGGCCATAGGCGCCCAATAGTCCGGCTCGCCCTTGTCGATGGAGAACGGGATGAAACGCAGATTCTTGTTGCCGTCCTTGTCGATCAGCGTGCGGTCGTCGTAGCGGCCGACATCGGCTTTCGGGAACGAACGCTGGAACAGCGGAATCAGGCGCGGATCGACGGCGATCTCGAGCTTGCCGGTTTCGCCGACGGCGTCCTGCAAATCGGGAAGGATGTTGGCGAACATGAATTCGTCGCCAAGGCCCTGCTCACCGACGACGAGAATGCGCTTGCCGGCGAGCTCTTCGCCCTTCCACAGCGGCGCTTTCACAAGGTGATGCACATAGGCGCGGAAGCGCGTGTCGTTGCGGATCTCGTATTCGCTGAAGCCTTCTTTGATCTGGCCCATGCCGATGAGGCAGATGGAGCGCGAATGCTTGCCTTCCATCTTCTCGCCGTCTTCGACCGCGCGGGCGAGGGCTTCGTTATAGGCGTCGAGCGCCTTGTCGAGATGGCCCAGATGCGACCATGCGTAACCGATGTTGTGATAGAGGCGCGCGAAGTTGGGATCGAGGCGGATGGCCTCCTGATAGAAGGTCAGGCTTTCCTCGACGCGGCCGTTCTCCGCCAGCACCGTGGCCAGCGAATTCCACAGCACCGCTTCTGCGGGCATGCGGAAGATCGCGGCGCGCAGCGTTTCGATCGCGGTGTCGACAAAGCCCATGTCGCTCTGCACCGAACCGAGATTGTTGTAGCCGAGCGGCGATTCGGGGCACGCCTCGACATAGAGCTGAAACATCTTGTGTGCGCCGTCGTTGATCTTCATGTTCCACGCGGCGAGACCGAGATTGATGAGCAGCTCCGGATCGGTCGGATCGAGTTCGAAGGCGCGCTCATAGGTCACCAGCGCCTTGTGCTGATGGCCCATGCGCTGCAGCGCCATCGCGAGCACGTGGTATGCCTTCGCGTTCGTATCGTCCTCGCCGGTCGCTTCGAGCGAGAGCTGCGCGGAGCGCACAAGATCGCCGCGCTGCCATGCTTTGATCGCGCGGCGCAGAACGCCGTTCGACTTCTTGCGCGCAACCGCGGCATCGATGTCTTCGCTAAGCTTTTCCAGCTTGGCGATCGCAGCCATGCGGGCGTCGAGACCGGTGAGCGAATCCAGGCCGGGAGCGGCTGCGACTTGCGCCATGAGCGGAAAATCCCTTCGTGTCAGGCGTCTATCAAAGCCGCCCCATGCTTAATCTTGCGTGAAGACTTTTCTTCTTTCCGAAAGGCATTTGTTAACCACAAGCGCGTAGCGTGCGTAGATTGGACCCGCGTACCGGAGAACCTCATGCCGCTGAAACTGTCGCTGAAGCCGGGCGAAAAATTCGTGCTCAACGGCGCAGTGCTCGCGAATGGCGACAAGCGTGCGAGCCTGGTTTTGCAGAACAAGGCGTGCGTGCTGCGCGAGAAGGACATCATGCAGCCGGGCGAGGCGGTGACGCCGGCCAGGCGCATCTATCTGCCCATCATGATGATGTATCTCGATACCGACGGGTGGGAGGAATACTACAGTGAATTCGCACTGCGCATGACCGAGTTCATGGGCGCAGTGGAGACACGCAGCGTTCTGGCCTCATGCATCGAGATCAGCCGCGACGTGACAAACGGCGCTTACTACAAGGCGCTGATGACGTGCCGCAAACTCTTTGACTTCGAACAGGAACGGTTGAGCTATGACCCTGCAGGCATACCAGAATACGCAGCGCATTACT
>Ga0335075_10005657_pt1 | contig 19350 bp, 16 predicted proteins | sample Lox_Sample_24_FD_206723 | JGI IMG/M metagenome (GOLD analysis project Ga0335075, IMG submission 206723) | Soil microbial communities from Loxahatchee National Wildlife Refuge, Florida, United States - Lox_Sample_2.4 | ecosystem: Environmental > Terrestrial > Soil > Wetlands | place: USA...
GGCGGACGTACCGCTCGATGTACACGCGGGGGTCGCCGAACGCCGCCTGCGCCTCGGCGCTGGCCACCGCGACCGCGCTCGCCAGCCCGGCCTGGTCACGGGCCACCCGCAGCCCGCGTCCTCCGCCGCCGCCCGCCGCCTTGACCAGCGCGGGATAGCCGATCCGCGCCATGGCCGCGTCGCTGGCCGGCGACGCGGCGCCGGCTCGCGCGTGCGCTCCTGGCAGCACGGCCAGTCCCGCGCTGATCGCCTGCTCGCGGGCCGCCAGCTTGTCGCCCGCGACCGCGAGGGTCGCCGGCCCGGGCCCGATGAACACCAGGCCGGCCGTGGCGCAGGCGGCGGCGAGCCGCGGGCTCTCGGACAGGAACCCGTAGCCGGGATGCACCGCCGCCGCCCCGGTGGCGAGCGCCGCGCCGACGATCGCCCCGGCGTTGAGGTAGCTGGCGCTCGCGGGCGCCGGGCCGAGGCGGACGACGTGGTCGGCGAGCCTGGCAGGCACCGAGTCCGTGTCGGCGTCCGAGGCGGCGAGCACCGTCTCGATGCCCAGCCGCGCGCACGTGCGGATCACCCGGACGGCGATCTCGCCCCGGTTGGCGACAAGCACCCGCCGCAGCCCGTGCGTCACGCCTCCTCCGTCGGCGCGGCCGCGATCCGCAGCAGTGTCGCTCCCTGCGCGACGGCCCCGGCGTCGGTGGGGAGGATCTCGGCGACGGTCCCGCGCGCCCCGGCGTGCACCGGGTTCATCAGCTTCATCGTCTCCACGATCGCGACGACCGTGTCCGGCTCGACCGTGGCCCCCACCTCGGTGAAGGGGGCCGCCCCGGGCCGGGGCGCCCGGTAGAACGTCCCGGGCAGCGGCGCGGTCACCTCGATCAGCCCGCCAGCCGCCGGGCCACCAGGCCGGGGGCTGGCGGCCCCAGAGTCCCCGTCGGGCCCAGTGTCCCGATCAGGCCCAGTGTCCCGATCAGGCACTGCCTCACCTGCCTGCCCGGCGAGCATGCTCGGCTCCGACAGTTCCTGGCGTGACTGCGTCCAGCCGCCCGCGGCCCGCCGCACGGTCAGCCGGAAGGCGGCGGTCCGCAGGTCAAGCTCGTCGTAGGGCAGCGTGTCAAGCAGCGCCAGGATGTCCGCCACATCCTCGTTGGTTAGCTCCACCACGTGCCCCCCTGGCTCATCGGCGCCGGCCGAACAGCGAGACCACGTGATCGGCGGGGCGGGGCCGCGCGGTGGCGACCGGGGACTTCCGGGCGGCATCCCTGGCCGACCACACGGTCTCTGGGCGGCTTTGCAGCAAGACGACCCGCTCCGCGGCCGGCGCGTCCCCGCCGAGGACGGCCCACTCGATGTCCTGCGGGGTCCCGTAGCACGCCTCCACCCGGCGCGCGACCGCTGCCAGCGCGTGGATCTCGTCGTCAGCCAGGCACGGCTCGTCCCGCTGGGCGGCGGGGGTCTCGGTGACGCGGTGGCCGGTCTCGTTACGCACGAGGAAATGGGTAATCGCCTTGGATGAGACGCGGCGCGCGGTGATCTCACCGGTGACCTTGCTGACGGTGTAGCTATCGGGGGTAACATCACCGGCCACGAGCGCCGACCCTAGCCCCCAGGTGCCCTCGATCGCCACCACGGACCGGTCCCCGGTCAGGGGCGAGCGGGTGAACATGACCCCGGCGGCGCGCGGGCTGACCATGACCTGGACGACGACCGCCATCGCCAGCCGGGCCTCGGGCAGGCCGGCCCGGCGGCGGTAGGCCACGGACTCGTCGTTGTACAGGCTCGCCCAGCAGCGGCGGACGGCGTCGAGCAGGCCGCCGGCGCCGCTGATCGCCAGGTAGGTGTCCTGCAGGCCGGCGAAGGAGTCACGGGCACTGTCCTCAAGCGTGGCGGAGGAGCGGACCGCGACCAGCGGAGGGTCACCGGCCGTTCCCCCGGTTGCCGCCGCGGCCCGCTGGAGGCCCGCGTACGCGGTGGTGATCGCCGCGGCGACTTGTCCGGGCAGCGGGGGGGCGCTGACCTGCTCGCGGAGCAGGCCGGCGGCGGCCGTGACGCCGGGCAGGTCAGCGGGCGCCAGCGCGCCGATCCCGGCGCGGAGCCGGCCATCGGGGTCGGTCCGCGCCATCGCGGTGGCGAACGCGCCGGTGGTCACCACGAACCCGGGCGGTACCCGCAGGCCCGCCCTGATCAGCTCGCCGAGGCTGGCGGCCTTGCCGCCGACGGCCGTGGCGCCGGGCGCCTCGGGCAGGGGGATGCACAGTCGCCTGGGCATGGTCACCTCGACTCGATCACCCGTACCGTTCCCCGGTCGCCGTCCACGGCGACCTTGTCCCCGGTTCGGATGCGCCTGGTCGCGTCGCCGGTGCCGACGACGGCCGGCAGGCCGTACTCGCGGGCGACGATCGCGGCGTGCGACATGGCGCCGCCGATGTCCGAGACGGCCGCCTTGACCTTGGCGAAGACCGGTGCCCAGGACGGGGCGGTGACCGGGGCGACGAGGATCTCGCCGTCGCGCAGGTCGCCGATCTGGCTGACGTCGGCCAGCACCCGGGCGATGCCCTCGACGACGCCAGGCGACGCCGCGACGCCGTGCAGCTCGTCGGGGTCAGGGCTGAGCCACTGCTCGATGCGCTCTTGCGTCACGCCCCACAGCATGCGGACGGCCGGGTCGTTGAGTGCCTCGGGGACCGGGCCGAGCGCCGGCGGCGGTGACCAGGCCCGCAGCACCTCGAGCATCCGCTTGCGCTCGGCGATGACCGGCTCGAAGTGCTTGCCGCCGAGCGGGGGACTGCCGGCCGCCCAGGCCAGCGACACGTCGGACAGCGCCTGGTCGATCTCGGTGTGGTGCAGGTGGAAGACGTCGTCGGCCTGCCCGATGACGCCCTGGCTGGCCAGCAGGGCGCCGAAGGCCCTGACCTTCTGGAAGAACCTGGTGGTGAAGTGGTGCTCGCAGTAGAACTTGTGGTCCTCCACGAACGGGAAGACCAGCCGGCACAGCCCGAGCATCTGGTCGAAGGCGGCCTTCTCCTCCTCGCTGGCCAGCAGCTCGCGGTACCCGCCGGCGATCCGGTCCCGCTCGCGCAGCAGCTGGGCCGTGGGCCTGGCCTGCAACGTGCCCGCCCGGACGGCCGCCACGTAGCCGGCCAGCGCGGCGAACGGGACCGTGAGGTCGTCGTTCCAGCTCAGGTGATGATGATAGAAGCCGTCTCCGGTGGAGACGTGGAACCAGGGGTCGCGGGCCTTGTCCAGCTCGGCGAGCCAGGCCTCCCCGGCGTCGCCGCGGCCCCGGAGCGCGGCGAGGACGTCGCCCGCGACGGCCCCCTCAGTGAACAGGTCGTCGATCGCCAGGTCGACCGCCAGCCTGGCCAGGCGGCGCAGCTCGTCGTCGGGCCGGTACATGATGACGTCGATGCCGGCCACCATCCGCGCGACGGCCTGGTCGCTGATCTCAGGGAACGCCTGCGTGCAGAACTGGAAGAAGACGACGTAGGCGCCATAGCCGAGCATCAGCATCTCGGTATGGTGGTGCCACATCCTGGAGTACAGCGCGAGGACCTGGTGGAAGTTCTCGCGCAGGAAGTGGTTCTGCGCGACGCCTCTGGCCTGGAAGACCACCTCGGCTGGTTCCCACTCGGTCAGCCGGGGCACCTCGATCGCCTCGATCTCGGTGATCAGGCCGCGCATCCGGTCCTTCCAGCCCTCGTACAGCTCAGCCCAGTGCTCGAAGTAGTGCCCGGCGCGGGGGCCGAACTCCGCGGCGCGCCGCTCGACCTGCGCGGGATCGAGCACCGGGTTGGCGGTGATGTAGACCCGGCCGTTGACGATCCGGTGCTCGATGCCGAGCGTCGTGGGGAAGACGAACAGCCGGGCGGTGTTCGCGCCGATCGCGCTGTAGGGCAGCTCGGCGGTGATCGTGTCGAACGCCGGCATCGGCTCGGGGAAGTGCATCGAGTTGTAGAACCAGAACCGCTGGTCGTCGCCCGGCTGGAAGCGGGTGAAGTACCGGTACATGTCGCGCCAGCCCTCCGCGCCCGGCACGTCGGCGATCTGCGAGGGAAGCGGGAAGCCACGGGTCGCGTGGGGTAGTTCCGCTGAAGGGGCGGGGCCGTCGTTGGCCATGGGGTGCTCCTTTGCCTGCTAGCGCTGTCGTGCTAGCGCAGCCGCGCTACTGCTGCCGGTGCTCGTGCGTGGGGTAGTCCTGCTGGGTCCGCGCGTACTCGACGAAGGCGTCAAGGGACGCCGGGTCGGCGAGCGCATTCGGGTTGGCGGCGTGCTCCACGGCGGTGCCCTGCAAGATCCGGCGGACCGGGATCTCGAGCTTCTTGCCGGTCAGGGTGACGGGGATCTTCGGTACGGCGATTATCTTGTCGGGGACGTGCCGCGGCGTGTACTCCCTGCGCAGCCGTGACCTGATCTCGTCCTGCAGGCGCTCGTCGAGCCGGGCGCCGTCGGCCAGGGCGACGAACATCGGCATGAAGGACTTCCCGCCCGGCAGGTCGAGGTTGACCACGAGCGCGTCGCTGATCTCGCCAATCCCGTCAAGGACCGCGTAGACCTCGGCGGTGCCGATCCGCACGCCGTAGCGGTTCAGCGTCGCGTCCGAGCGGCCGAGGACGAACGTGCTGCCCCGCTCGGTGACCCGGAAGAAGTCGCCCTGCCGCCAGATGCCGGGATACCGGTCGAAGTAGCACGCCCTGTACCGCGACATGTCCTCGTCGTCACCCCAGAACTTCACCGGCATCGACGGCATCGGCTGGGTGACTACCATCTCGCCGACCTCGCCGACGACGGCCTTGCCGCCGTCGTCGAAGGCGAACGCGGCCACGCCCAGGTTGCGGTGGGCGTGCTCGCCCGCGCGGGTGGGCAGTGTCGGCGAGCCGCCGGTGAAGCCGGTGCACACGTCGGTGCCGCCCGAGCCGCAGTGCAGGTACAGGTCGCGCTTGACGTTGCGGTAGACCCAGGCGTAGGCCTCGGCCGACACGGGGGAGCCGGCCAGCATGACGGTCTTGAGCGCCTCCAGGTTGTGGGCGTCCTTCGGCACCACGCCCCGCCTGGACTGCGCGTCGATGTAGGCCGGGCTGGCGCCGAACAGGGTGACCCTGGCCTCGGCGGCTAGCCGCCACAGCACGTCCGGGGTGGGGTAGCCGGGGTTCCCGTCGAACAGCAGCGGCCGGACGCCGTGCAGCAGGGCGGAGACCAGGAAGTTCCACATCATCCACCCGGTGGTGGTGTAGAAGAACAGCACGTCGCCGGCCGCCAGGTCCATGTTGAGCCGCTGCAGCTTCAGCTGCTCGATCAGCATTCCGCCATGGCTGTGGGTGATCGCCTTGGGCAGGCCGGTCGTCCCGGAGGAGAACAAGATCCACAGTGGCATCCCGAAGGGCCCGCGGTGGAACTCGAAGTCGTCGGCGGCTACCGCTTGCTGGCTGGTCGCCTCCTGCCAGCTGACGGCGGCGGCCGACGGCGGGGGAACGTCCCTGAACGGGAGGTAGATGACCTGCTCCAGGCCGAGCGGCTCCAGGTCGGCGATGACCTGCGCCAGCTCCTCGCCGCGGTCGAAGTCCTTGCCGCCGTAGGTATAGCCGCCCGTCGCGATGAGGACCTTCGGCCGCAGCTGGCGTAGCCGGTCGAGCATCCCCCGCCAGCCGAAGTCGGGGGAAACCGAGGTCCAGATCGCGCCGATGCTCGTGGTGGCGAGCATCGCGATGACGGCCTCAGGAATGTTGGGCAGGACGGAGGCGACGCGGTCCCCGGGCCGTACGCCCAGGCGGCGCAGGACAGTGGCCAGGGCCCGCGCCGGGGGCGCGAGGTCGTCCCATGCCAGCGCGGTGACGCCGGAGCCTTCCGAGGCGTAGTACAGCGCCACCTCGCCCGGCTGCTCGTTGCGCAGCACATGCTCGGCGTAGTTCAGCCTCGCGCCGGGAAACCACTGCGCTCCCGGCATCTGGCTGCCGGCGAGGACGGCCGTGGGCGGCGTGCTGCTCTGGATGCCCGCGTAGTCCCAGATCGCCTGCCAGAACCCGCGCAGGTCGGTGATCGACCATTCCCACAGGTCCTGATAGCCGTCCAGCCGCAGGCCGCGGGTGTCGTGCAGCCAGGCGATGAAGGCGGTCACGTTCGCCTGCCCGGCCCGCTCGGCGGACGGGGCCCACAGCAGGTCGCCGGTCTTGACGTTCTCAGGTACCGGTCCAAGAGTCACATCGCTGAGAGTGACATACCGCACAGGCGAGAGCAATGGCTCGCGTGACGATTTCGCCCGGGCGAGTCTTGGCCGGGAGCACAGCATGCGTGACAATCGCCTCGCGAGATGGTGTGTATTATGTCACGAATGCAGATTGACTCGCTGACCGCCATCGACGTCCACGTTCACATCGAGTCGGACGGGCATGGCTGCTTCTCGCTGGACGACGAGCTGATGGCCGCATCGGCCAGGTACTTCAAGTCCTCAGCAGGCGACCGCGCGCCGTCGCTTGAGCGGATAGCCGACCTCTACCGGTCGCTGAACATGGCCGCGGTGGTCTTCACCGTCGACTCCTCCACGTTCACCGGGCACCCGGCCCTGTCCAGCGAGGACATCTGCGACCGGGCGCGAGAGCACGCGGACGTGCTGATCCCGTTCGGCTCCGTCGACCCGCTGCGCGGCGCCGACGCCGTGGCGCAGGCGCGGCGACTGGTCACCGAGCACGGCGCCCGCGGGCTGAAGTTCCATCCGTCGCTGCAGAACTTTGCCCCCAACGACCAGCGGTTCTACCCGCTGTGGGAAGAGATACAGGCCCTCGGGGTCCCGGCGCTCTTCCACACCGGCCAGACCGGCATCGGCGCGGGCCTGCCCGGCGGGCGCGGGATCAAGCTGCGGCTGTCGGACCCGATGCTGATCGACGACGTCGCCGCGGACTTCCCTGAGCTGACCGTCATCCTCGCACACCCCTCGGTGCCGTGGGCCGACTCGGCGATCTCCATGGCCACCCACAAGGCCAACGTGCACATCGACTTGTCCGGCTGGTCGCCGAAGTACTTCCCGTCCAACCTGGTCCGCAACGCGAACTCGCTGCTGCAGGACAAGGTGCTGTTCGGCACGGACTTCCCGTTGCTCACCGCGGAGCGGTGGCTGGCGGACTTCGACGCCCTTGACATCAAGCCGCACGTTCGCCCGAAGATCCTCAAGGACAATGCCGTCCGGCTGCTTGGCCTGGACAAGGAGTAGGGGCCAGCCCTTTTCCACCGCGCTGCCCACAGGATCGGCCGGCGTTGCCCACAGGGCTCCCCGGCGTGGTGCACACGGATGCCCACAGGATGTCCACAGGACCTGTGGATAACCCGGGCCCGGAGGCGCCGGCGGGCGGCGGCGATGCCGGCCGGCCGCGGGCCCGGCGGGCGACTGGTGGACACTGGTGATGCCGTGCGGTAAGGCTGGGTATTGCGATGCCGCCTGACGCCGTGAGGAAGAGGCCCGCGCCATGACAGAAAGCTCCCCCCTCAGCCTCCGCCAGGTCATCACCCGGTCGGACGGTCACCCCGCGCTGGTCGTGCCCGACTCGCCGGTCGCGCTCTCCTACGCGGAGCTGCAGCGGGCGCTTGAGGCGGCCGCGGGGCGGCTGGCCGCGGCCGGGGTGCGCGAGGGCGACCGGGTCGCGGTTATCGCCGCGGGCGGCCCGGCAATGATCGTGGCCTTCCTCGCCGTCGTCGCCAGCGGGGCGGCGGCGGCGCCCCTGAACCCGGCGCTTGGCCTGGCCGAGCTGACCGCTGAGCTTGCCGACCTGGGCGTGTCCCGCCTGCTGCACGACGGCGCGGCCAGCGCGGCCGCCGCGGCCGCCGCGGCAGGCGTGCCCGCCAGCGTGATCGGCATCCAGGACGGCCAGCTGCTCGTTGACGGGCGGGCCGGCGAGCCGCGGGCCGAGGCGGGCGGTCCGGGCTCGCTCGCCCTGCTGCTGCACACCAGCGGCACCACGAGCAAGCCGAAGACCGTCCCCATCCGCCAGCGCAACCTCGTCGCGTCGGCCGGCGCGGTCGCCCGGACCTACGAGCTGGCCGGCGATGACGTGACGATGTGCGTCATGCCGCTGTTCCACGTGCACGGCCTGGTCGCTACCGTGCTGGCCACGCTGTCGACCGGCGGTACGGTGCTGCTGCCGAGGTTCCGGCCGTCGGCGTTCTGGGACGAGGTGGCCCGCCATGGCGCCACCTGGTACACGGCGGTCCCGACGATCCACGCGCGGCTGCTCGCGCAGGCCCAGGCGGTGCCCGCGCCCCCAGGCCACCGGCTCCGCTTCGTCCGGTCCTGCTCGGCTCCGCTGCCGGCCGTGCTGTGGCGGCGCTATGAGGACGCGATCGGCGTGCCGCTGGTCGAGGCGTACGGCATGACCGAGGCGGCCCACCAGATGGCGTCGAACCCGCTGCCGCCCGGGCAGCGCAGGCCAGGGACGGTCGGCCGGGCGACCGGCACCCAGATCGCCACCCTGGATGATGACTGGCGGCCGACCGCGGCTGGCGAGGAGGGCGAGGTCGCGGTGCGCGGCCCTTCGGTGGTAGATGAGTACCTCGGTAACCCGGCCGCGACGGCGGCCGCGTTCTCCGGCGGCTGGTTCCGGACCGGCGACGTCGGCAAGCTCAGCCCGGACGGCTACCTGTCCCTGGTGGGACGGGTCAAGGAGCTGATCAACCGGGCAGGGGAGAAGATCTCGCCCTATGAGGTGGAGGACGTGCTGCTGGCTCATCCCGCGGTCGCGGAGGCGGCCGCCTACCCGGTGCCGGACGAGAAGTACGGCGAGCAGGTAGGCGTGGTCGTCGTGCTGCGCGGCCCGGCGGGTGATCCCGGCGGGGTCACGCCCAGGGAGCTCATCGCCTACTGCGCGGATCGCCTGGCCGCGTTCAAGCGGCCGGCCCGCCTCACCGTCCTGCCGGAGATCCCGAAGGGCCCGACGGGCAAGATCCAGCGCCGTAACCTGGCCGGGCTGGTGGGCGAATGAGGGTGGCGGTCGTCGGGGCCGGGGCGATCGGCGCCTATGTCGGCGCGGCCCTGCACCGTGGCGGCACCGACGTCCACCTGATCGCGCGGGGTGAGCACCTGGCGGCGATGAGGCGTGACGGCGTCACCGTGCTGTCCCCGCGTGGCGACTTCCGCGCTCATCCCCCCGCGACCGACGACCCGGCCGAGGTCGGCCCGGTGGACATCGTGTTCCTCGGCCTGAAGGCCTACAGCTACGCCAGCGCGGGCCCGCTGCTTGCGCCCCTGCTGCGGCCGGGCACGGGCGTCGTCGCCGCGCAGAACGGCATCCCCTGGTGGTACTTCCACGGGCTGGCCGGCCCGCACGAGGGACGCCGCGTCGAGGCGGCAGACCCGGGCGGCGCGGTCTCGGCGGTGATACCGCCGGCGGCGGCGATCGGCTGCGTGGTGTACTGCTCCGCCGAGATCGAGGCGCCGGGCGTCATCCGCCATGTCGAGGGCACCAGGTTCTCCATCTCCGAGCCCGACGGCGCCGTGTCCGAGCGCTGCACGGCGTTCAGCAAGGCGATGATCGCCGGCGGCCTCAAGTGCCCGGTCGAGCGGGACCTGCGGGCCGACATCTGGCTCAAGCTGCTCGGCAACGTGGCGTTCAACCCCGTCAGTGTCCTCACCCGGGCGACGATGGGCGAGATCGCCGCGCGCCCGGGCACCCGCGAGCTGGTCCTGGCGATGATGCGCGAGACCGCCGAGATCGCCACCCGCCTGGGCAGCCCGCCCAGGCTCTCGGTCGAGCGCCGCTTCGAGGGGGCCGCCAGGGTCGGCGACCACAAGACCTCGATGCTGATGGACTTTGAGGCCGGCAAGCCACTGGAGACCGGCGTGCTGCTGTCGGCTCCGGTCGAGCTCGCCCGCCTGGCCGGCGTGCCGGCGCCGAGCCTTGAGCTAGTGCACGCGCTCATCGACCTGCTGACCAGCCACCCGTAGGCTCGGGGTCCCGCCCGGCAACGAATCAGGCCGACTGAAATGCCTGTCTCACCGGGACTGGCCCAGTCGCATTACTCTTGAAAGCCTGAGGATGCACGCGTACTGGCAGCGGTGGGGAACGGAGTGACATGAGGCAGCGGGACTGGGACGAGGTCCGTCCCGACGCCGGGGTCCCGCAGCCGCCCCGTCCCGACGGCGGGCGCCCGCCAGGCAGCGGGCCGCGGTACCGGCCGCGCGAGGCTGACGGGTATGGCCGGGCCGAGCCGGACGGGCCGGGCCGCCGCGAGCCGTCCGACTACGGGCGCCGTGAGCCCGACGCCCCCCGGCCCCGCGACCGGGGGGACTACGACCCCCGCAGGGAGGCGAGCGGCCGCGAGCCGCGCCCGCGTGGTCCCGGTGACCTAGCCATTGGCTCGTCCGGGCGCCCCTTCGGCGGCCGTCCCGACGAGGAGGAGATGCGGCAGCTGCGGGCTGACCTGCGCCAGTACCAGATGGAGGCGCTGGCCGCGCAGCGTGACCTGACCGACGCGCACCGGCGGATGCGGGACCTGGAAAGCCCGGTGAGCGCCCGCATGGAAAAGCTCCTGCTCGCCGCCAGGCAGCAGGCTGAGGAACTGGTCGCGGCGGTCAGGGCGGACGCAGGCGCGATCCGCGAGGAGGCCGACGCCTACGCCGCCGACACGCGGGCCGCCGCCGACCGTGAGGCCGCGGCACTGCGCGCCCAGGGCACGCAGCACGCCGACCAGGCCGTGCAGGCCGCCGGCCAGGAGGCCGACCGGCTGCTGGCCCAGGCCAGGCGGGAGGCGGGGGACCTGCGGGACGCGGCGGCGCGGGCCGCCGACGCCACCCGGGCGAACGCGGTCCAGCAGGCCGATGAGCTCGTCGGCAGTGCCGGCGAGCGGGCCCGTGAGCTCACCGCCGGCGCGGAACGGGAGATGGCCGACCTGCGGGTGGCCGCCGACCAGGACATCGCCATGCGCCGGGCCGCGGCCGAGCGGGAGAGCGCTGCGCTGCGCGCGGGCGCCGAGCGTGAGGTGGCCAAGCTGCGGGTGACGGCCAAGCGCGAGCACGACGAGGTCATCGCCGATGCCCGGCGCAAGGCCGACGAGCTGCGCGGCAAGGTCCAGCGGTTCCTGGAGGAGAGCGAGTCGCTGCGGTCCCAGGCCGCCGCCGAGTGGGAGGTCGAGCTGGCCTCCCGCCGGGAGGAGTCCGAGCGCAAGGAGAACGATCAGCTGGCCGACGCCCAGGCCGCGACCCGCAAGCTCGTCGATGAGGCCGAGCGGCGCGCCGCCGAGGCCGACAAGCGCGCGACCGACCTGAAGGCCCAGGCTGAGCAGACCCTTGAGGCGGCCGAGGAAGAGGCCCGCGCGGTGGTGAAGCAGGCCAAGCAGGAGGCCAGCGAGATCCTCGGCAAGGCGAAGGACAAGGCCCGCAAGGCCCTGACCGCCGCCGAGTCCAGCGCGGACGAGCGCCGGGCCGAGCTGCAGCGGGAGCTTGAGCAGCTGACCAGGCAGCGAGACGGCGTCCAGGAGCAGCTCGCCAAGATGCGCGCGGTCTTCGGCGCGTAGCCCGGGCCGTCGCTCGCCCCCGTGCACCCCGGCACTCGCGCCCGCGTGCACGGCCCCGCCGTCGTCCGCCTTCACTCGCCCGCCCTCGGGCGCACGGCCCCGCCGTCACCTTCCCAGTGATAACAGCAAGAAGCATGTCGCCTGATGCGCCCAGTTGCACGGTCACGCTCGAGGGCGAAGCGGGGGGCACCCGCCTCACGCTCAGGCATGAGAACCTGCCAGCTCCCGGGCTACGCGAAGGACACCAGGTCGCATGGGACGCCTACCTTCCCCGGCTGGCCACCCGGGCCGCCGGCGGTGATCCTGGCCCGGACCCCCACTCCTAGCGTCCTTGCCTGCCGGCGTCCTGGACCTGGCCGGGGTGCAGGCCCGTGGCCGGCCGGCGGCCGCCGCGGCGCGAGCCTTGGCCCCTACCCCGGCAGCCCCAGGTAGGGGCGCAGGCCGGCCACCGAGTCGAGGATGACCGGGGTGCCGGGCAGGCCGGTGGCGGCGGGCACGGCCTCCAGGTCGGCGCGGGGAGAGTCACCGGTCAGGACGCCCGCCACGAGGCCAGCCCCGGCGCGCAGGCCGGCCTCGATGTCGCTGGGGGTGTCGCCCGCCACGGCAAGCTCGCGGACCGATCCGCCGCCGAGCCGCACCAGCGCGGCCAGCGGCATGTCCGGCCAGGGGCGGCCGCGGCCGGCGTCCGCCGGGGACAGCAGCAGGTCGACCTGGCCGTCCCAGCGCAGCGCGCCGATGATCGCGTCACGGGTGGCGGGGGAGAAGCCGGTCGACAGGCATGTCCTGATCCCCGCCTCACGGGCGGCGGCGAACAGGTCCTCGGCGCCCGGCATGGCGATGATCAGCCCGTCGGCCACAGCCTGGGCGTAGTGCGCCTCGAACGACGCGTTGACTCGCTGCGCGGCCGCCTCGTCGCCGAGGATGTGCCGGAACACCTCGATCTTGGACTGGCCCATGGTGGCCCTGACGTACCGCATGGCGTCGCCGAGCTCGCGCGCGGGCAGGGGCTCGGCCGACAGCGCGGCGGTGAAGGCGGCCACGACGGAGTCGCCGTCGGCGACCGTCGTCCCGGCCATGTCCAGGCAGAGCACGGAGATGCGGGTCACTGGAAGGTCTCCTCGGCGATCGCGGGTGAACAGGTCATGCCGCGCCCGCCTGGCCCGGTCACCGCGACGACGCCCGGGGCGACCTCGCTGCGGTGGTACAGGCCGCTGGTGCTGGCGGGGCTGGGCTGGATGACCTCGCTGTAGACGCCGGCCCAGCGCCGCTGGGTGCGGGGGAGTGGCACGCCCAGCAGGGCCTGCGCGCGGGCGCGCAGGTGGTCATAGGCGTCCTCGTCCACGTCGAAGGGGAACGGCTCGTCGTAGCAGTGAGTGTCGCCGATCGTCAGCCCGCCGTCGAGGCGCTGCACCATCAGCAGCTGCGCGCGGGCCGCGGCGGCCACCGCCGGCTGCGGGGTGAGAAGCTCCAGGGACGGCACCTGGTAGGCGGGGTAGTACCGCAGCGAGTCGCCGTCGGCCACTGAGGTCGTCAGGGCGGTGCCGAAGGGCGCTGTCTGCAGCATCTGAAGGCGGACGCGACGCAGGCCCGTCCCGTCGGGTGACTGGGCGGCGAGCGCCCCCGTCGCCCGCAGGTGCGGGCCGAGCAGGCCGGTGAAGTGGGCACCGGTGCACACGACGACGAGGTCGCCGCGATGCCACTGTCCGGTGTGGTCGCGGACCGCGTGCGACTCGAGCGCGACGGCCTCGCGGTCAGGGAGCCACTGGTAACCGGGCTGGCGCGACAGGTACTCGCGCAGGGCGGGCAGCGCGAGCCGGGGCTCGGCGATCGCGTCGGCACGGCCCCAGAGGCCGCCGAGGACGTCGCCGCGCAGCGCCGGGTTGACCTGCCGGACACCGTCGGGGGACAGCAGCTCGAAGCCGCGCTCGGCGGCGTCAGGCAGCCTGACCGCCTCCTGGATGACGCGCAGCTCCGCCTCGGTCGTCGCGATCGTCAGCGACCCGGCCGGGCGGAACCCGGTGCCGGGCACGTCCGCGCTGATCTCCTCCCACAGCTGCCTGGCGCGCAGCGCCAGGGCCAGCTCGGGGCCGGCGGCGCGCCCGCTGACCCAGACGAGGCCGAAGTTGCGCACGCTGGCGCCGCGTGCCTCGCGCTCGCGCTCCAGGTGGACGACGTGGTAGCCGCGGCGGCGTGCGTGGATGGCATGCATGGTGCCAAGCACGCCCCCGCCGATGATGATGATCCTGCCCTGCTCTTTGCTCACGTCGGGACAGGATACGCGCCATTCGCCCAACTTGTATAGCCAACTTTTCTGATTGTGATAACAGCAAGAAGCGCCAGGCAAGGCCACCCCGGGCGGCTTCGCCGCCAGCCAGCCTTGCCAAGCCGAGGGGCGTCGCGCCAGTGCTGGTCAGAGCGTGGGCTGGGTGCGAGACAGGGCATTGACCGCGACCGAGTTCCGGACGCTGAAGGCGGCCTCGGTGCCAAGGTAGCGGTCGTCTGACCACTCGACGGGCGCAGCGGCGGGGTCGGTCGTGAGCCGCCGCTCGCGCAGCAGCGGCGTGCCGGGACTGACGCCAAGGAGGCTGGCGTCGGCGGGCGAGGCGGCGATGGCGTCGATGACGTGCTCGGCGTCGGCGAAGACGATGCCGAGCTCCTCGAGGCGCTCGGTGATCGACTCGCTGGCTAGATCGAGCCCGGCGACCAGGACGCCGACCTTCTCCGGGTAGGTGGCCCGCTCGATCATGGTCGGGCGCCCGGAAAGCATCCGCATGCGGACAAGGTAGTAGACGGGCGCGTCCGGCTCGAGGACCAGCTGGTGGGCCTCCTCGGGTAGGGCGGGGCGGCGCTCGAGGGTCACCACCCGCCCGGAAGGGGCCTCACCCAGGGCGCGTGCCCAGCGGGAGAACGACAGCAGCTCGCCGAAGCTCTGGACCCGGGGCCCGGCGACGACGACGCGACGCGCGCCACGCCGTGAGGAGATCACCCCGTCGGCGCGCAGTGCCGCGAACGCCTGGCGGATGGTTCCGCGGGAGACGGAGTACTGCTCGGCGAGCTGGCTCTCGGAGGGAAGCCGGGTACCGGCTCCGTAGGCTCCGGCGGCGATGGCTGCCTTGATGTCCTGCGCCACCTTGCGGTACAACGCCGGCCCTGTCGTCATGGGAATTGAGGGTATCGGCATCGACAACGTAACCCAAGGTGCTTAGGTGCGCTTACGACGGTTTGGGGTCCCGGTCATATTCGGCCGAGATTTCACGCTAGTGATTTATCTCCTGGCCAAGTCCGGGGCGCATGTCGCAATCGGGTGGTTCGGGTTTGGTTCAGGCGTACCGCCGGGTAGTTTCGCGGTGTTCTCCTAGAGTGACTTTCTGTGCCGCATGAGTACTTGTCGGATGATCAGGTGAACCGGTACGGCCGGTTCATGGCGGACCCGACGCCAGAGGAGCTGGAGAAGTTCTTCTTCCTGAACGAGGCAGCGCTGGCCCTAGTGCAGGGCAGGCGCCGGGCGCACAACAAAATGGGCTGGGCAGTCCAGTGGGGCACGGTGCGGATGCTCGGGACGTTCCTGACCGACTCTGGGGCGGTGGACGTGCCGGAGGTGGTGATCCGGTACGCTGCGGAGCAGCTGGGGATCACCGACTGGTCGCAGGCGAAGCTCTACGGGGACCGGCCCACGACGCCCTACGAGCATGCTGCGGCGATCCGAGAGCTGCTGGGGTACCGCGAGTTCGGGGCCGCTGAGGACGAGGTGACGGCATTCGTCGCCTCGCGGGCACGCAGGACGCGAGACTCGCGGCGGGAGCTGTTCGACAGGGCGGTGCTGTGGCTGATCGGGAACCGGGTGCTGCTGCCCGGAATCAGCACGCTGTCACGATTGGTCGCCGACGTCCACCGGGCAGAGTTGGCCGCGATCAACCAGGCGCTGGTCGATGAGACGCCGGTCCACGTGCGGGGCGAGCTGGCGGCCACGCTGGCGGTGCCGGACGGCGAGAGCGTGTCGGTGCTGGAGTGGATGCGGACCCCGGTGACCCGGCTGTCGGGGACCGGGATGATCGAGGCGCTGGACCGGACCGCGTACGTAATGGGGCTGGGCACGGGGCGGTCGACGTTTCCGGGGTGGCGCCGGTGAAGCTGGCCGAGCTGGCCCGGTTCGGGATGACCGCCAAGGCGTTCCGGATCGGGCAGCTGAAGGACGCCCGGCGGGCCGCGACGCTGCTGGCGACGGTCCGGCACCTAGAGGCCGTCTCGGTCGATGACGCGCTGCTGCTGTTCGACCTGCTGATGGGCACGGTGCTCCTGTCGCGGGCGGCCCGGGAGGGAAACAAGGAGAAGCTGCGGACCCTGCCCCGGCTGCGGTCCGCCGCGGTGAAGCTGGCCGCCGCGTGGACGGTCGTGCTGGACACGCCCCATGTCCAGGCCGGGGAGGGCGGCGCGGATGAGGCCGTCACCGCCGCGGAGCTGGTGAGCAGGGTCGAGCAGGTGGTGACCCGCGAGCAGCTGGCCGCCGCGCTGGAAACGGTCTTCGAGCTGCTGCCCCAGTCCCCGGCGGGCGAGGAGGACGATGGGGACCTGGAGTGGCGGGCGGAGCTGGCCGGCCGGTACGGGACGGTACGGCCGTTCCTAGAGCAGCTCGCCTCGGTGATCCCGTGGGGCTCCACCGAGGCCGGCACCCAGATCGTCGCGGCGCTGTGGGCACTGCCCAGGCTGATCACGGCACGCAAGCCGTCGCAGGAGCACATCCGCGGGTTCGGGGACCTGGTGACGGGCTCCTGGCGGCAGCTCGTGTTCGGCAGCCCCCGGCTGGAGGCCCCGCTGATCGACCGGCCCGCCTACGTGTTCTGCGTGCTGGAGGCGCTGCACCTGGCGCTGCGGCGCCGCGACGTGTACGCGGTCGGCGCTGACAAGTGGGGCGACCCGCGGGCTCGGCTCATCGACGAGCGGCTGTGGGCCCGCGAACGGCCCTCCGTGCTGACCGCGCTGGGACTGGACGCCGACCCCAGGGAGCACCTGCGGGAGCTCGCCGGCCTGGTCGATGACGCCTACACCCAGGTCGCGGCAGGCCTGGAGGACAACCCGGAGGTGACCATCAGAAACGGGAAGCTGCACGTCTCCCGGCTGGAGGCCGCGCCGCCGCCGGAGGGGTTCAGCGCAGTCCACGACGCGGTGTCGGCGCTGCTGCCGCGCATCGACTGCCCCGAGCTGCTGCTGGAGACCCACGCCCGGACCGGCATGTTCGACGGGATGGGCCACATCACCGGCTCGCAGCTGCGCCGCGATGACCTCGACATCTCGCTGGCCGCGCTGCTGGTGGCCCGCTCCTGCAACGTCGGCCTGGTGCCGGTGGTCAAGCCGGGGGTCCCGGCGCTGACCGAGGGTCGGCTGCTGGGGGTGGAGAAGGGCTACTTCCACGGCGAGGGCATCGCCGCCGCCTGCGCCCGGCTGGTCGACGCGCAGGCCCGCATCCCGATCACCGGCGACTGGGGCGGCGGGCACGTCGCCTCGGTTGACGGGATGCGGTTCGTGGTTCCCGTCAAGTCCCTGCACGCACGGCCCTCCCCGCTCTACTTCGGTGTCGGGAAGCGGCCGCGTGGCGCCACGTGGCTGAACGCGGTCTCGGATAAGGTGATGGGGCTTGGCGGGCTGCTGGTGCCGGGCACGCTGCGGGACTCGCTGTACATCCTGGACGCCATCCACCGCCTGGACGCGGCCGAGCACCCCGAGGTCATCACGACCGACCAGGGCAGCTATTCCGACATCGTGTACGGGATGTTCGCGATCTGCGGCTACCAGTTCGCCCCCAGGCATGCCGACATCACCGACACTCAGATGTGGTGGGTCGACACCGCGGTGCTGTCATCCGGCTCCGGGGCCGCGTCCACGCCGCGGCCCGCACCGCCGCCGAGGGGCGCCAGACGACATACGACGCCACGGGGACCATGATCAGCATCGGCATCCGCGGCCCCGACGCCGCCAGCCGGGTCAGCCAGCTCCGCGCTGCCCTCGCCCAGCTCATCACGAGGAACGGCTGGACGGCCCGGGAGCAGCCTCACTCGCCCTGAAGCCGGGTACGGTCAGCATGTGGCGGACACCCCGGACGCCCCGGGGAGTAGGCAGGGACAGTGATGCCGCGTTCGAGCACGTCCAGGCCGGCGCGGTACCAGGCCCCGCAGATCCCGTCGCCGTCGGTGCCGTAGAAGTTGTGGACGCTGGTGTACATCCCTGCGCTGGCGAGCTGCTGGCGGGTAAGCGGCGTGCGGTGGTCCGGGTCCAGTGCCATCACGTCGACGACCTCCGGGTTCGGGGTGGTGACGACGACGCCGCGCGCGGCCGCGTCGCACATCATGTCCAGCAGCCGCATCGGGCTGGTGAGGTGCTCCAGTACCTCCAGGCACGCGAACCAGTCCCAGCGCCTGGGCGGCACCCAGCAGTTGAGGTCCAGGCCGTCGGGGCCGGTCCAGCGGTCTACCGGCACGTACCGGCCCCGCCACCCGTGCTGCGTGCGCAGCAGGTAGTCGAGCTCCGTGCAGCCGGCGCCGATGTCCGCGACGGTGTGGAGGTCGCACAGGCCGCCGGCCGCGAGCCGGTCGGCGGCAGTGGCATAGCGGGCGGCCCGTTCCTCATACGGCCTGCGCGCGTGCTCGTGGACGGGTGCCGGGACCCGGCTGGCCGATTTCATGCGGGCCGTCCTGGCCGGTGGCCGGAGGCTGGCACTTTAGTCACCGGGGATCCGCGTGCCGGGCCAGGGAATGTCGGTCTCGACTTCCGCGGCGTAGTCGACGCCGGGCATGTCGAACCCGTAGAGGGCGCGGAACTGGGAGCTGAACCAGCTGATGTCGGCCAGGACGGAGAGGCTGCCCGGGGTGATGGCGTGCCAGCGGCGGGCGACCTCGGCCTGGACGGCCGGGTCGAGCTCCCACCGGTCAAGGCGGATCCGGCCGTCGCTGTCGAGGTCCAGCGGGGCGTTGCCGGTGAGCTGGTCCCACAGCCGGGCGGACTGGCCGGCCGGGTCTTGCATGCCGTCACCGAGGACGCCGTGCAGGAGGCTGGTGTAGAGGGCGATGCCGGGGATGTGGGTGGACGCCTGGGTGACGGCGGCGCCGTTGACGCAGGCCCACGCCTGCCCGCCGGAGGCGGCGAGGCTCGCGGTGATCCGGGCGGCGGTGGCTTCCAGGTCGAGCTTGGCAGCCCCGATGGTGCCGGACCGGTAGACCGGCGCGGTGAGGTCGGAACCGACGTAGGTCAGGGCGACAGTGCGGAACCCGTGCGCGAGCAGGCCCTTGGCGTCCAGGGCGGTAACCCAGCGGAGCCAGTCCGCGCCGCCCATCACGGCGACGGTCGATGCCGTCTCTTCCTCAGTCGCCGGGTCGATGACCGTGTCACCGAGGACCGGGTCGCCGTCGGCGGTAAAGGTGAGGGTGCGGGTGCTGGCGCGCTGGCCGAGGGGCTTGAGTACCGACGAGTGCGTGATGCCGGTGACGGGGTCGGTGCGGCGGGGGGCGGCGACGGAGTAGATAAGGTAATCGACTGGCCCGGCGGCGGCGAGGACCGCAGCGGCGGCGTCCTTGGTGGCGTCGGCGAACGCGTCGGCGTTGAGGAACCGCCAGCTGACGCCGGCCTCGGCGGCGATTGCCGCGGTAGCGGCGGTGCGGTACTAGCCTGCGGTCCCGGTGCGGCGGCCTGGCTCCTTCTCAAGGCACACGCCCAGGCCGCTGATGCCGTAGCGGGCTAGCCCCGCGAGAGCTTGTCAAGTTTTGTGTGTAAGTTCGGGTGACTGAAATCCTTTCGTTACCTTTACTGTGGGTAGTTGCTGGCCCGGGCTATTCGGGCACGCGGCCTGGGAACTGGACGGCGAGCGCATTCAGT
>Ga0335075_10005658_pt1 | contig 19350 bp, 16 predicted proteins | sample Lox_Sample_24_FD_206723 | JGI IMG/M metagenome (GOLD analysis project Ga0335075, IMG submission 206723) | Soil microbial communities from Loxahatchee National Wildlife Refuge, Florida, United States - Lox_Sample_2.4 | ecosystem: Environmental > Terrestrial > Soil > Wetlands | place: USA...
CAGCGGCCGAGTGCCGCCTTCAAGTATTCGTTATTGATCTTCGGCTGGATCAGGTATTTGGCAAAATCCTTGGCCACGGCGACATTCTTCGCCCCTTTTGGCACGATCGCGTTGTTGACGCCAAACTGGCTCGGCAGCGCTTTGCCGTCGTTGCTGAGCGGCAGACCGTGCGTAATCATGTCGTGATAATAGGCTTGCTGGTTGTGATACATCGCCAATTCGGTCGACAAGGTGCCGTCGAAATCCATGATCGCGAGCTTTGAATGAAACGCGTTGTTGTCGTCGGCATCGTTCCAATTGACCGAGCCCGGCGGGATGTAACCGTCCTTGTACAGCGAGCTCAGCTTGGTCAGCGCTTCGATCACCGCCTGCCTGACCTGCGGATCATGCGAGTTCAGCTTGCCGTCCTTGCCGACGAGGTTGGCTCCGCCGTAAGCGATCATAAAGGCGTGAAACGTATTGAGCGGATCATTGCCGGTGGTGCTGACGACGAACCCGCTGGCATAGGTGTGGCGCATGCCCTGCTCGCGCAGCTTTTTCTGCACAGGCTGAAAGAAATCGATAAAGGCGTCCCATTTGTTTGGGACATCGGACATCTTGTAGCCGGCTTTCTCGATCAAATCCTTCCAGAAATGAAACGGCACGACCGCGCCTTCGAACGGCACCCCATAGAAGCTGCGCCTCTTTTCGACATTGTTGTAGAATTCGGCGGAAGTCAACGCGTTCGGCAGAAATTGTGACTTCTGGGTTTCGACGACGTCGCTGACATCTTCGAGCTTGCCGGCCCAGGCCTGCTCCGGAACGACCTCGGGCGGCGTGGCGTAGATCAGGTCCGGGACGACGCCGCTGCTGATCGCCGAGACGATCTTCTGCCGCAGCGGCGCGAACGGCACGATGCTGTAGTCGATGGTGTTGCCGCTGGCCTTGCCGTAATCGGTGGCGAGTTTGCGGAACGCGGCGTCCTCCTCGGGGAAGAAGCCCTGGACCCACCATGCCGTTGCGGTGGTGGCCGCGGCATTGGCGATATAGGGGCGCGCCAATGTGCCTGCGGCGGCAAGGCCGAGCGTGCCGCGAAGCACCGAACGGCGGGTCAAACGCACCATCCCCTTCTCCTTTGTGACAGCCCCGAACGCGCGGCGGGGCCGTGCCACCCTTACATTTATCTAACAGTGGGGTAAATCCCATAGGATAGCTCCCGGCCCAACCGCCGGAGTCAATTCCGCTCCGAGGGGCACGCTGCCGTGCCGGCCGGACATGCCTAGCGTGTGCGCCGCAGCAGCTTGCGGGCGAGTTGACGCGGAGCGGCGGGAACGGCCGAGTGGGGGGGGGCGCGCGAGGGAGCCGGGGGCAGCGCCCGGCTCAGTCCCCGACGATCGGATTTGGCGTCACGGCCACACCGCCGCCAAACCCGGCGACGCGCGCAGCAGTGAGCGCCGGCTCATCAGCTTTCTTCGATCGGGTATTTGGCGAAAATCTGCTCGGATCGAGCAAATGCCTGGTCGACGGCCTGCTTGAGCGTCGCCTTGCCTGTCGCGATATCGACCAGCGCCAGCTGGAAGACGTGCTCGTTTTCGACATCCGCCCAGGCCGGGGTGTAGGAATACCAGCTCGCCAGCGTCGGTCTCTTGAACCCCTGTTCGATCATCGGCGCCAAATGGGGCATGACCGCTGGTGGACCGCTCTTGGTCCACCACGGGTCGGTCAAGGCCACATGCGGATAAACCGGTACGAAGCGGCCAATCCCGCCCTTCATCCATTCGTTGTTAATCGCCGGCTGCATGAAATACTTGGCAAAGTCCTTCGCCACTGCGACGTTCTTGGCACCCTTGGGGATCACTGCGGTGGCAGGGATGAAAAATCCCGGAATTACTTTGCCTTCGTCGTCGAGCGGCAGGGCGTGAGTAATGACGTTCTTCAGTTGGTCCGGCATCAGCGTCAGCATCGCGATCTCGGTCGACAAGGTGCCGTCGAAATCCACGACGCATAATTGCGAGTGAAACGAGTTGTTATCGTCAGCATCGTTCCAGTTGAGCGAGCTTGGCGGATTATAGCCATCCTTGTAGATCATGGCGAGCGTGTCCATCGCCTTGGCCGCCCCCTCGCGGACTTTGGGGTCCTTGGAATTCAGCTTGCCATCCCTTGTGACCATGTCCCTGCCGCCGTAGGCGACGGTAAAATGATTTTGAGTGTTGATCGGATCGCCGCCGACGGTGCCGACCACGAAGCCGTAGGAATAGGTGTGCCGCATCCCCTGCGCCTGCAATTTCTTCTGTATCGGCTTGAAGAAGTCGAGGAAGGGGTCCCACCGGTTCGGGATATCGGAGGTCTTGTAGCCGGCCTTTTCTACGAGGCTGCCCCAGATGTGAAATGGGGTCAGCGCCCCCGCCCACGGCAGCCCGTAATAGCTGCGCTTTTTGGTGGCATCGTTGTAGCAATAGACACTGAGCAGGGCCGCTTCCACCAGCTGCGATTTGAGCGGCTCGATGATGTCGCTGACGTCTTCGAGCTTATCGGACCAGGTCTGCTGGGGAAGGTAGGGGCCGAACGCCACCTCCGAGATGTCCGGCACCACGCCGCTGGTGATCGCCGAAATGAATTTTTGCCGCAGGGCCGCGAATGGCACGATGCTGTAGTCGATTGTATTGCCGCTCGCCTTTTCGTAATCGGCGACAAGCTTCTTGAACGCCGCGTCTTCCTGCGGGGCGAAGCCTTGCACCCACCATACTGTTGCGGTCGTTGCCGCGGCGTTGGCGAGATAGGGACGGCTCAGAGCCCCGGCGGCGGCGACCGCCAACGACGCGCGCAGGACCGACCGCCGGTTCAGCTTTTCCATAACCTGCCTCCCTGGTTCCAGCCACGGCTCTTGCGGCCGGGTGCCTTGCATCGCTCGCAATTGTGGACCCTGTGCGGGCCGCGTTCAACAGTTTCCGATCACCCTCAGGCCGCCAGCGGCTGAGCCGCGAACCGGTGCGGGATGGGCGCGGCAGCGCCTTTTGCCGGCCCGCCTTGTCGGCGGCATCCTGCGGCTTCATCCCGCCGGCCGCGATATCGGTGAAGGCGACGTTCCAGACATGCTCGATCATGACCCGCGCATAGGCCGGGTTGAACACAAGCAAGATAGGGCCGGGCCAGGGTGCCGGCAGCGGCGAGACCGAGGGAACTGCGCAGCAGCGAACGACGGGTCAACGAGCCCATGACCGTCTCCTTCCCCATTGCGCTGCGCAACCGGTTTGCAGGCGCGTAGACCTTTTTATTGGGGAAAGCTTGCGCCGCGCCGACCCGCCCGTCAACCATCGGCGGTCTTCGCCGCAGCGTGACCGGCGGCCTCGTTGCGGCCCAGAGCTGTCGGCCGTTCAGCGCTGCGCCCGGGCGCGACTGCAGTGCCGGAACCGCGCGATCAGATCGATTTTTCGAGTTCGCGCAGGATCGTGTCGCCCATCACCCGGGTCGAGACACGGGCGGTGTTGGCGTGGACGATATCGGCGGTGCGCACCCCGGCAGCGAGCGCACGACGCACTGCGTTCTCGACCAAATCAGCCTCCTCGGCCAGATCGAACGAGTAGCGCAACATCATCGCAAAGGACAGGATCGAGGCCAGCGGATTGGCCAAATCCTTGCCGGCAATGTCGGGCGCGCTGCCATGCACCGGCTCGTAGAGCGCCCGGCGGCGGCCGGCGGGGTCGGTGGCACCGAGCGAGGCCGATGGCAGCATGCCGAGCGAGCCGGTCAGCATCGCCGCGCAATCCGACAGCAGGTCGCCAAACAGATTGCTGGTGACGATTACATCAAACTGCTTCGGGTTGCGCACCAGCTGCATTGCGCAATTGTCGGCATACATGAAGGACAATGTGACATTGGCATAATCGGCGCAAACCCGTTCGGCGACCTCGCGCCACAGCCCACCCGATTCCATGACATTGGCCTTGTCGACCTCGCACACCCGGCCATCGCGCTTTTGCGCCAGCTCGCAGGCCACTCGCACGACGCGCTCGATCTCGGCCTCGCTATAGGTTTCAGTGTTGATGCCGCGCCGGCTGCCATCGGGCAACCGCTCGACCCCGCGCGGCTCGCCAAAATAGATGCCCCCGGTCAGCTCGCGCACAATCATCAGGTCGAGACCGGCGACCAGCTCGCGCTTCAGGCTCGAAGCGTCGGCGAGCGCTTCAAAGACCACCGCCGGGCGCAGATTGGCGAACAGGTCCATTTCCTTGCGCAGCCGCAGCAGCCCTCGTTCCGGGCGCAGCTCGAACGGCAGGTCATCCCATTTCGGGCCGCCGACCGAGCCGAACAGCACCGCATCGGCAGCAAGCGCTTTGTCCAGGGTCGCATCGGCGAGCGGCGTGCCATAGACGTCATAGGCGGCGCCACCGACCGCATCCTCGGAAATCTCGAAGCTGGCGATATGCCGACGGTCAAAAAAATCGACGACGCGCAGGACCTCGCGCATGATCTCCGGGCCGATGCCGTCGCCGGGCAGCACCAACACGTTGCGGTTCGAACGGGTTTGATTCATCTGCCACGTGTCCTAAAGCGTCATGGCCGAGCGCGCATCGCGGCCATCTGCGTCACCGTCCCAGAACACATCTGGACATGATGACGAAAGCAAGGCGTCGGCAAAGGATCAGAGGCTCTTCTGGGTCATGCCGAACTGCCACGGGCGGGCATGCTGCGCCGCCTCCTCATAGGCCGCGATCTTCTGGCTCTTCTGCTCGGTCAGACCGATGTCGTCGAGACCGTTCAACAGGCAATGCTTGCGGAACGGGTCGAGCTCGAAGTCGACCTTGTCTCCGTCGGGGCGAGAGATCGTCTGGCTTTCGAGATCGATCGTCATGACGGCATTGGCGCCCTTCCTGGCGTCTTCCATCAGCTGGTCGACAATCTCCTTGGGCAGCGCGATCGGCAAAATACCGTTCTTGAAGCAGTTGTTATAGAAGATGTCGGCAAAGCTCGGCGCGATCACGCAGCGGATGCCGAAATCGAGCAATGCCCAGGGTGCGTGCTCGCGGCTCGACCCGCAGCCAAAATTGTCGGCGCCGATCAGGATCTTTGCGTGGCGATAGGGCGCCTGGTTCAAGACGAAATCGGGATTTTCCGAGCCGTCGGGCTTGAAGCGGATTTCCTGGAACAGCCATTGCGACAGCCCGGTCCGCTTGATCGTCTTTAGATAGATCGCCGGGAAGATTTTGTCGGTATCGAGGTTGACGATCGGCAGCGGCGCCGCCACCCCGGTCACTCCGGTGAATTTTTCCATGTCGGGTTCCAGTTTTCCTTCTCCGTCATGGCCGGGCTCAACCGGCCATCCCTGCGGACCCCCAGAACAGGGGATGACGATGACCAGTGGATTAAGGTCAGCCCAGCTGGCGCACGTCGGTCAGCCTGCCGGTGATGGCAGCGGCGGCGGCCATCGCCGGGCCCATCAGATGCGATTTGGCATTCTTGCCCTGGCGGCCCTCGAAATTGCGGTTCGAGGTAGTGGCGATGCGTTCGCCGTTCATCGCCTTGTCGTCATTCATCGACATGCACATCGAGCAGCCGGCGTCGCGCCACTGGAACCCGGCTTCGAGAAAGATGCGGTCGAGACCCTCCTCCTCGGCCTGGTGCTTGACATGCCCCGAGCCGGGCACGACCAGGGCGACAACGCCGTCGGCCACTTTGCGGCCCTTGGCAATCGTCGCGGCCGAGCGCAGATCCTCGATCCGGCTGTTGGTGCAAGAGCCGATAAACACGCGCTGCACCGGCACGTCGGTCAGCCGCGTGTTCGGCTGCAGCTGCATATATTGCAGCGCCCGCTCGACCGCCGCACGCCGCAGCGGGTCGTCGATCTGCGCCGGGTCGGGGACGCGGCCGGTGATCGGCGCCGCCTGTTCGGGGTTGGTGCCCCAGGTCACGTGCGGCGCGATGTCGGCAGCATCGAGATGAGCTTCCTTGTCGTAGCTGACGCCCGGGTCCGACGGCAGCGTGCGCCAATAGCGCACCGCCTCTTCCCAGGCGGCACCCTTCGGCGCATAGGGCCGGCCCATGACATAGGCGATGGTCTTGTCGTCGGGCGCTACGAGGCCGGCCCTGGCACCCGCCTCGATCGACATGTTGCAGACCGTCATCCGGCCCTCCATCGACATGTCGCGAAAGGTGCTGCCGGCATATTCGAAGACGTGGCCGGTGCCGCCGGCGGTGCCGATCTTGGCGATGATCGCGAGGATCACGTCCTTGGCCACCACCCCGGCACCAAGCGTGCCGTTGACCTCGATCAGCATGTTCCGGGCCGGGGCCTGGATCAGGGTCTGGGTTGCCAACACGTGCTCGACCTCGGAAGTGCCGATGCCAAAGGCGAGCGCACCCATCGCCCCATGGGTCGCGGTGTGGCTGTCGCCACAGACAATCGTCATACCCGGTTGCGACAACCCCTGCTCGGGGCCGATCACGTGGACGATCCCCTGGTCGAGGCTGGTGATCGGGAAGTAGGGGACGCCAAAATCCCTCACATTGCGTTCGAGCAGATCGACCTGGATCTTCGAATCGGGCTCGGTGATGCCGGCGGCCCCGGCGGCGCGGTTGACGGTCGGAATGTTGTGATCGGCGACCGCCATCGTCGCGTCCGGGCGGCGCACCTTGCGGCCGGCGAGCCTGAGCCCTTCGAAGGCCTGCGGGGTCGTCACCTCGTGGATCAGGTGAAGGTCAATATAGATAAGGCAAGTCCCGTCATCCTGGCGGTCGATGACATGGCTCTCCCAGATCTTGTCGAACAGGGTGCGCGGCGCGGCCATGATGGCGATCCCTCCGATTGTTATTTGTCGGCAGCGGTCTTTGCCGGGGTTTCGGAACGCCCGCTGTCGCGGGCACGTTCGGCGATGCGCGCCCGCTTGCCGGTCCGGCCGCGCAGATAATAGAGCTTGGCCCGGCGCACGACCCCGCGCCGCACCACCTCGATCGCGGTGACCCGCGGCGAATAGAGTGGAAAGACCCGCTCGACGCCCTCGCCATAGGAGATCTTGCGCAAGGTGAAGTTCGAATTCACCCCCGCATTCTTGCGGGCGATACAGACACCCTCGAATGCCTGGATGCGCTCGCGCTCGCCCTCGACGACCCGGAGGCTGACCCGCACCGTGTCACCGGGATCGAACACCGGCACCGGCCGCCCGGCCACAAGCCTCTCGACCTGCTCGTGCTCGAGCTGCTGAAGAAGGTTCATCCTAGACCTCTCGATCGGTTTTGTTGCGGCATCCCGCGGCATCGGCGGGGATCGCCCGATAACGTGCCCATAAATCGGCGCGGCGCTCGCGGGTCAGCCGTTCGGCTTGCGCGCGGCGCCAACGGCGGATGCGGCCGTGATCACCCGAGACCAGCACCTCCGGCACCGGCCGGCCCTGCCACAGAGGCGGCCTCGTATATTGCGGGTATTCCAGGAGACCGTCGGCAAAACTCTCCTCGGCCAGCGCCGCGGCATCGCCGACCACGCCCGGCAGCAACCGCACGCAGGCATCGAGTACGGCGATCGCCGCCGGCTCGCCACCCGAGAGCACAAAATCCCCGAGGCTCAGCTCCTCGATCGTGCGCGCCTCGAGCACCCGCTCGTCCACCCCCTCGAAGCGGCCGCAAATCAGCGTGACGCCGGGGCCGGCAGCAAGCTCTGCCACCCGCTGCTGGTCGAGCCGGCGGCCGCGCGGCGACAGCAGGATCAACGGCCCGGTTCCGGCCGAGCCGGCAACCGCTGCATCGAGCACATCGGGGCGCATGATCATTCCCGGCCCGCCGCCATAAGGAGCATCATCGACCGAGCGGTGCCGGTCGGACGCAAATTGCCGGATGTCTACGGTTTCGAGCCGCCACAACCCGGCGCCGAGCGCCTTGCCGGCGAGCGAATGGGCGAGCGGCCCCGGCAGCATTTCCGGAAAGATCGTCAGCACCGTCGCGCGCCAGGTCATGCCGGTTGCCGATCGTCGATGGCCGCGACCGCGCGCTCGTCGAGCAGACCCGGCGGCGGTGCTATGACGAGCCGGCCGGCCTTGAGATCGACCAGCGGAACGACCGCCCGGGTGAACGGCACCATGGCCGGCGGCGCGTTTTCGCCGGCGATTTCGAGCGTGTCGCCAGCGCCGAAATCGTGGATCGCGCGAACCCGGCCGAGCCGCGTCCCGTCGCCGAGCACGGCTTCGAGCCCGATCAGGTCGGCGTGATAATACTCTTCATTCGCCGGGGGCGGCAGCGCCGCGCGCGGCAGATAGAGGTGCTGCCCGCGCAGCGCCTCAGCCCGGTTGCGGTCGTCAACCCCGCCGATGCGCGCGAGCAGCACGCCCTTGGCCGCGCCGACGAGGCGCAACTCGAACCGCCGCGCCCCGGTCTCGTCGGCGAGCTGCCCATAGGCGGCGATGTCTTCCGGTTGTTGCGTAAAGCTCTTGATCCGTACCGCGCCACCGACACCGTGCGGGCCGGTGACGATGCCGACGCAGACCTGTCTTGCCGCTGCCATCGCCGGATCACCCGCACCCGCTTAGCCGCGGCCCGCTGCTGCCGCGGCGGCTTCGGCAGCGGCCTTCTGCCGCTCCTGGGCCTTGGCCTTGGGCGCCGATTTGACCGGTGTCTCGGGGATCGACCGCTTCTCGATCAGCCCGGCCTCGCCGAGAAAGCGCGCGACCCGATCGGTCGGCAGCGCACCCACTCCAAGCCAGTGCTGGACCCGTTCGGCCTTCAACGTGATCCGCTCGGGGTGCGAGCGGTCGACCATCGGGTTGTAGGTGCCGACCCGCTCGATAAAGCGGCCGTCGCGCGGGCTGCGCGCATCGGCAATGACGATGCTGTAATAGGGCCGCTTTTTGGCACCGCCGCGGGCCAGGCGAATCTTCAGCGACATCGGGTCAGCCTCGCATCAATGGCGGAACGCACCCGGCATCAGCCCAGCGAGACCGTGCCGCGCCACCCCCTTGGGCCCGAGCCTCTTCATCTTCTTCATCATGTCGGCCATGTCCTGATACTGTTTCAACAGCCGGTTGATCTCCTGCACCGAAGTCCCCGAGCCACCGGCGATGCGGCGGCGGCGCGAGCCGTTCAACAGCTTGGGGTTGCGCCGCTCGCTCTTGGTCATCGACGAAATGATCGCTTCCTGGCGCTTGACGATGCTCTCGTCGATATTGGCCTCGCCGAGCTGCTTCTTCAGCTTGCCGATCCCCGGCAGCATGGTCAGCATGCCGCCCATCCCGCCCATGCGCCGGATCTGGCGCAGCTGGCCGGCGAGATCGTCGAGGTCGAAATTACCCTTGGCCATCTTGGCGGCGAGCTTTTCCGCCTCGTCGTGATCGACCGTCTCGGCCGCCTTCTCGACCAGGCTGACGACATCGCCCATGCCGAGGATGCGCCCGGCGATGCGCTCGGGATGGAACGGTTCGAGCGCGCCGATGCGCTCGCCGGTGCCGATGAACACGATCGGCCTGCCGGTGATCGCCCGCATCGACAGGGCCGCCCCACCGCGCGCGTCGCCATCGACCCGGGTCAGCACGATGCCGGTGACCCCGGCGCGCTCGCCAAACGCCTTGGCGACATTGACCGCATCCTGACCGGTCATCGCATCGGCGACGAGCAAGGTCTGGTGCGGGTTGGCAGCGGCGCGCACCGCGGCGACTTCGAGCATCAGCTCCTCGTTGACGTGAAGCCGGCCGGCGGTGTCGAGCATGACGACATCGTAGCCCTGGGTCCGGCCGATTTCGAGCGCTCGCCGGGTGATCGCCACCGGCGGCTCGCCCGGCACGACCGGCAGGCTCGCCACACCGATCTGGCGGCCGAGCACCGCCAGCTGCTCCTGCGCGGCCGGGCGCTGCACGTCGAGCGACGCAAGCAGCACCTTCTTGCGGTCGCGGCCCTTGAGCCGGTTGGCGATCTTGGCTGCGGTCGTCGTCTTGCCCGAGCCTTGCAGACCGACCAGCATGATCCCGACCGGCGGCGGCGCGTTGAGGTCGAGCCCGTCGGCGGCGGGATTTTCAGCCGCACCCTCGCGGGCACCGCCCAGCACCTCGACCAGGTGGTCGTGCACGATCTTGACCACCATCTGCGCCGGGGTGACCGAGCGCAGCACCTCCTGGCCCAGCGCTTTCTCGCGCACGGCGGCGACAAAATCGCGGACCACCGGCAGCGCCACATCGGCTTCGAGCAGTGCTATGCGGATTTCGCGCAATGCGGTGCCGACATCATCCTCGCTCAGCGCACCGTGCCGGCGCAGCCGATCGAACACATCTCCAAGGCGATCGGTCAGATTGTCGAACATAGGAGCTTCCGCAAACCCAGTTTTCGGCCGATCCAGTAGCAGCCAGTAGCAGATAGAAAACGCCAGTGCGCGACACTCGCGGACTGGCGGCCCCGGTTCCGACCCCGGAGGTAACTCCGCCCCGCTCCCGGCAAGACGGCGGAAAACCCTAGCCGCACCGCAAATGGCTGTCAATCGCCGGGCCCGCCGGCGCCGGCTCCCAAGCGCCAGCTCCCAAGCGCCGGTCCGGTGCGACATCTGCCATGGCATCGGTTGCCACGGAACCGGTCCACGGCGCCGGGGCCAACCGGGCGCGATCGGTTCACGATTTTGTGAACTCGCCGCTGGACAGATCGCGAGTCCCTGTAATAGCCTTGCCGCAAGTCGCGATGGGTCTGGGCGGATCTCCATCAAAAAGCGAAACAGCGCGCCCAGTCATGGCGATGTCGGGACCGGCAACCGCCCTTGGAGAGACGGGCCGGCTCCGGAACAGAGCAGGTTTCGCGCGCGTCGGCCCGGCTCGGGCCGGGGCGAGCATCCGCAAGCTCTTTGCGGTGCGGGAGGAGACCGTGGAGCCGAATCTCGGGCCACGCGAGGCGGTTGCGTTCGCTGCAGAGGCGAACCGCGTGCGCGTCATCATCGTATCGGCAGTGCGGTTTGTGCGCGAGGGTCTGGGCGAGGTTTTCGAGCGCGATCCGCGTGTCTCGACGGTCGAATTGTGCGCCGATCTCTTTGAAGCGGCGGCATTTGGACCGGCGCTCGATGCCGATGTCGTGCTGCTCGATGCGCGGGTGCCCGGAAGCGTCTCGGCGCTGCGCCGGGCGCTCGACATGGTCCCGGGCATGCGGGTCGTCGTCATCGCCGTGCGCGAGACCGAGGAGGACATCATCACCTGGGCTGAGGCCGGGGTGATCGGCTACATTCCGAGCACCGCGGCGCTGACCGATCTCGTCCGCCTGGTGATCGAGATCCACAGCGGCGAGCAGATCTGCTCGGGCCGCGTCGCCACCGGTCTCTTGCGGCGGATCGCGATGAGCGCGAAGCGGCGCGGCGAGCACATCTCGGCGCCGCCGCTGCCTGCGTTGACCAAGCGCGAGCGACAGGCCGCCGAGCTGATCACCACCGGGCTCAGCGACAAGGAAATCGCGCGCCAGCTCAACATCAGCCTGGCGACGACGAAATCGCATGTGCACAATCTGCTCGGCAAGCTCAACGTCCAGCGGCGCAGCCAGGTGGCCGACTATCTGCGTGAATACCACCAGCAGCCGCGCTGAGGAGCGGGGACCGGGGCGCAGGCTCCGCCCTCGCAGGCTTCGCCCCTCAGGGTGCCGCGACCGGGCTCAGGGTCGGCAGATAAGCCTGCGCGAGTTGCGCCGACATCGTCAGGATCGCAAAGGTATTGGGTGCGAACGACCAGCCGGCCTCGGGGTAGCCGACCTGCCAGCTGGCCAGCCACTGCACCTGCAGGTAGGTCTCGCTTCCGGCAGCAAGCCGGACCGTCTCGGCCTGCCCGGTCGGCAGCCCGCCATAGGACTCCACCGTGAACCGGTAGGTGCCGGGCGCGAAGTCGCGATAGAAGGCGGTTCCGGCCCGGCTGCGACCAATCGGGGCACCATCGGCGAAGACCATTGGTGCCGCGGCCTGGACATAACCGACCACCGGATCGGTCTGCCGCAGCACCCACACCCGCGCACGTCCCGGCTGAAGCGCGGGCGCCGCTGCCGTGGCAACCGTGGCCCGACCGGTGCAGTCCACCAGTGCCAGCAGGCACAGAGCCAAAAATGGTGTCGTGAACAACCGGACTGCACGCATGTTCGAGATCCTCGATCGAAGTCGCGCCCGAGTTCGCCGCGACTGCTTGTGGCCCCGTGTGCACGCTCGAGCGTGCCAGCCCGCACCCGCGCAGCCCGGACGGTAGCTTATCTGGGACGGAGAACTCGCTTCCGCTACCGCCAGCGGCCACCCTGAGCCGCGCCGCGAGGCCGTAGCGACACCGCCACGGGACGCGATACGGGCGGATCGGCAGCTGCCTGTTCGCCTTTTTGAATAGGCCTTGCCCTTTCGATCGCGAACCGCGCACCCGCTGCGTGCATCACCGCCGCCGCTCAAAGCGATGGGGAACCCCGCCCCCCGCCCCTCGAGGGCCGGTGCCGGACTGGTCGGCAAGGCGGGCAGGTCTAAACCTTTGGATTGGCCGAAACCGGCAGCCTGATGGCGATTGGCGCGCTCCGCCGGGCCGATCGGACGTGGCGCTTTACCAAAGGGTCTAAACCTGTCGGGCCATTGATCTGGACCTTAAGCCGCTTCGATCCAAACCCGGTGCTACGCCCTATTTCAATCCGGCGATGGATGGCCCCTGCCCCCCGCAAGCGGTCAACATCAACCTCTGATTTAAGAGGCCGGTAATCGGGGGAGCGGTAGATGACGAGAGCGCATGGTATCGGATCGTTGGCGGCGATCGGCGGCTTGACCGCGATGATCGCCTTGCTGGTCGGCCCGTCCACTGCCAAGGCGGACGAACTGGCGGATCTGCAAGCCAACCAGCAGCTTCTCCAGCAGCGCATCGACCAACTGGCGCAGGCCCAGGCGCAGGAGCTGCCGCAGCAGAAGATCGCGCCCGGCATCCCCCCGGCGATGGGCACGGAGGCGACTCCCGGACGGCCGCTGGCCGGCGGCAGCTTCCCGCGGTCGTTCCTGATCCCGGGCACCGACACCTCGATCCGGGTCGGCGGTTTTGTCGACATAACGATGCTCGACTTCCTGCAGGGCGGCGGTGCGGTGCCGGGCAGCAACAACAGCTCGAATGCCGGGCAGAACGGTAATCTGCACTCGATGCCGGTTGGCGAGGCCTTTATCCCTGGTGTACCCGGCGGTGTCATCCCGCAATCGCCCGCGGCCTCGAAGGGCAACGGTGTCTTCGAATTCAGCTCGCAGCAGTCGAGAATCAACATCGAGACCCGCACTCCGACCGCCTGGGGCGAGTCGCGCACCTTCTTCGAATTCGACTGGTCGGGTTGTAACAATGACAGCTGCCAGGCGCTGCAGCAGAGTGGCGGAGACAGCATGGTGCCGCGGCTGCGCTTTGCCTATGGCACCTTGGGCGGGTTCCTCGCCGGTCAGGCGATCTCGAACTTCTCCGATGCCGACGCCGATACCGAGTCGATGGATTTCGGCGGCATCGAAGGGTCGACCGGTGGTAACCGCATTCCGCAGGTGCGCTACACGATCGCCGGCCCGTATGGCAGTGCCTTCTCGGTCTCGGCCGAGCAGTCGCTCACCTCGATCATCGTGCCGGGTGGCACCGTGTCCTCCGACCTCGCGACGCCGCCGACCTTCGCCTCGAGCGTGACGCTCTGCAACGGCGTCCCGTGCACCGTCACCGCCGGTGCCACCCAGGTCAATCCGGCCAAGCAGACCGCGCCCAACTTGACCATTGCGAATTACTGGTCGGAGCCCTGGGGCCATGTCGATTTCGCCGGTGTCATGACCTTCCCCGATGTCGAGGATGGTGCGTTCATCAACGAGCATTTCATCGGCTATGGCGGGCATTTCGCCGGCGACGTGCACCCGGACTGGTTCGGCTGGCACAAGGACGACTTCCTGTTCAGCTTTGTCGCCGGCACCGGCATCGGCAACTATCTGAGCGGCGGTGAGAACACGCTGTACCAGCTGGCCAGCAACGACACCGTCACGACCGCGTGCGCGGTCGCGAAGCCGGGCTGCACCGGCGGCTTTGCGGCCTCGAACATCCTGTTCAAGCCGATCAGCGGGTTCAGCACCAATGGCGGCTACCAGCATTGGTGGACCTCGAACCTGCGCTCGACCGTCGCGATCGGCGAGGCCCAGCAATACGTCCCCTCGCAGCTGGTCGGACCGATCGAATCGAACTCGGCCAACAAGATCCTGTGGGACGGACTCGTCAACCTGGTGTGGAACCCGGTTGCGTTCATCACCACCGGCGTCCAGTACATGTATGGCAAGCGCGTCGTCGTATCGAACGCCTCGGCCCACGAAAATGTGCTCGTCGCCAAGTTCCGCGTGGCCTTTTGAGACGAGGCGCACGTTGAGACGAGGCGCACGGCACCACGGTACGCGCTGACGGCAATGCACAGGGATCACCCGGAGGGCGATCGATGATCGAAATCATCGAGGGGTTTCCGAGAAACGTGGTCGGCATTGCCGTCAAGGGTCGGGTGACGATGCAGGACTGCCGCCAGATCCTGACCCCGGCGATCGAGACGTCGCTGAAATGGCGGGACAGGATCCGGCTTTACTACGAGATCAATTCCCGTTTCCCAGGCGCCGGCTGGGATGATCTCGATCTCGGCTTCGAGCACGCCGCGCGGTGCGAGCGCGTCGCGATCGTCACCGACATCGCCTGGGTCGGGCTGACGATCCGCGCCCTGCGCTTCCTGATCCCCGGCGAGGTCAGGGTCTTTGCGACGATCCAGGCCGACGAAGGCCGCGCCTGGATCACGGCACGCGCCGCTCTGCGGACCGAAACGCCAGCGACCGAGACGCCGGCTCCGGCCGGCCGGCGCTCATCCCGCACGCGGCGGCCGCCCGATCCCGCACCTGCCCGCGTCACCGCCGCGACGCGGCCCGGTCTGCCGAGCCACAGCTTCGCCTAGCCGGCCCCGAGCCAGGCCGCTGTGAGCCAGGCCGCCGCGAGCCAAATTAGGCCCGATCCGTTCGCGCCGGGTTATGCCGGCGGTGGCACATCCCGCAGCGGATTGCGTCTGCCGACAAATCTCCGCATGATCGGCCGCCTCGCGACGCTTTAGGGGTAACGGATGCATTTCGATCTGGCGCAGGTTCCGGCCGCCGATGCGTACAAGCTTCTGGTCTCGACGGTCGTGCCGCGGCCGATCGCGCTGACCACGACAATCGATGGCGAAGGCCGGGTCAACGCCGCACCCTTCAGCTTTTTCAACGCGGTCAGCTCGATCCCGCCGGTCGTCGTGCTCGGCATCAGCCCCGGGGTCAATGGCGGCGACGGATACAAGGACACCGCGCGCAACATCCGCGACAGCGGCGAGTTCGTCGTCAATCTCGTCGACGAAGCGCTGGCCGAGCGCATGAACATCTGCGCCGTCGATTTTCTGTCCGGCGTCAGCGAAATCGAAGAGGCGGGGCTGACCGCGCTGCCTTCGGCCGGGGTGCGGCCGCCGCGTATCGGGCAATCGCCGGTCAGCTTCGAGTGCACCCGAATAACCGGATTGTCGCTCGGCGAGCACTCGACCCTCGAGGTCGGGCGGGTGGTCCACATCCATATCCGCGATGATCTCGTCGATCCGGTGCGCATGTATGTCCACACCGACAAGATGCGACTGATCGGCCGCATGCATGGCCGCGGCTGGTATGCGCGCACCAGCGATCTGTTCCTGATGGAGCGGTTGACCCGCGAAGACTGGGCCGCAGCAAACAGGTAGACCAGCTGGCCGGAACCGGAGGCTGGCCGGAACCGGAGGCTGGCCGAGCCCGCGCCGATTCTCGGCAGCGCACATCACCACAGACGCGATGTGGTGCTGTTGGGCCACGCGTTTTCAGCGCCGCGTGACATTCTTCGGCGCGCCGCCGATCGTGGCTCACGGGGACGCCGCCAGCTGCCGGGATATCGGCTGATCGACCCCGCATCGGGGACTGCCAGGGGGACGGTTCGATGCCCACCACGCTTGCCGGCGTCATTGCGGCCACATTGCTGATGACCGCGATCAGCGTGGCCCAGGCCGCCGGGATGCCCGACATCGGTAGCAAGAACTTTGTTCCGGGCGCCGACGCTCCTGCCTACCTGACCAACGAGAACCTCGCGGTAGCACCCGGCAGCCCCGGCCAGTCGCCTCTCGGAACCGCCTACAACGAGCCGGCGAGCCCGCCGCCATCGGCTGCGGCCCGGCCCGAGATGCGTTCACCCGCGGCAATTGGCCCACCTCCGGAGCACGCTCGCTTGGCCCGCCCGCAGATGCGCAAGCGGCTTGCCCCTCGCACCACTGCGTCGCGCCATCACCGTCCCTTCCATGCCGCAAGGAACCGTAACACCGCACGCAATGAGCGCATGCACCGGAGGGCGCTGCCCACAGCGCGGGGCGGCCGGACGACAACAGCGGCGGCGCGTTCGGTCGCCGGTCGACACAGCGGGACGAACCCCCGGCACGCCGCGGCGCGATCGACATCGCGGCGAGGCTAAGCCTGAGCGGCGGGCGGGCAAAGCGGGTGTCCCGGGCATTGGACAGGGGCGGCCCGATCGCCCTATAAGCGGCGCCATGGGCACGGTGCCGTTTTTGAAGATGCACGGGCTCGGCAATGATTTTGTCGTGCTCGATGCACGGCGTGCGGCGATCGCGATCGATGCCGCCGGCGCGCGGATCCTGGCGGACCGCCACACCGGCATCGGCTGCGACCAGCTGATCGTGCTCGAGGCACCGCGGCATCCCTCGGCGCAGGTGGCGATGCGCATCCGCAATCCCGATGGCGGCGAAGCCGAAGCCTGCGGCAACGCCACCCGCTGCATCGCCTGGCTGCTGCACCGTGAGACCGGCGAGCGGCAAGCGCGCATCGAGACGGTCGCCGGATTGCTGACGGCGGAGATCATGCCGGATGGCGCGATCGCCGTCGATATGGGGCCGGCGCACACCTTCTGGCGCGACATCCCGCTGGCCCGCGAGATGGAGACCGATCGTGTCGAGCTCTCGCTCGGGCCGCTATCCGCACCGGTCTGCACCAATATCGGCAACCCGCATGCGACATTCTTCGTGGCCGATGCCGAGGCGATCGATCTGGCGAAGCTCGGCCCGGTGCTCGAAGCTCACCCGCTCTTTCCGCAGCGCGCCAATATCGGCGTTGCCGACATCGGCGAGCCCGGCACGATCCGGCTGCGCGTCTGGGAACGCGGCGCCGGGATCACCCGCGCCTGCGGCAGCGGTGCCTGTGCGGCACTGGTGGCGGCGCACCGCCGGGGCCTCGCCGGACGACGCGCCAGCGTGCGCCTCGATGGCGGCAACCTCGACATCTCATGGCGCGAGGACGGGCATGTGATCATGACCGGCCCAGCCGCGTTGAGTTTCGAAGGCATTTTCGATACCGCACTCCTGGCCGATAGCAAACTCCTGGCCGATACAGCACTCCTGGCCCGGCGGTGACCCGAACCATGCCGGCAAACGAGATCGTCACCTTCGGCTGCCGGCTCAATGCGTTCGAATCCGAGGTGATCGGCCGGGCTGCGGCCGAGGCCGGTCTCGCCGGTGCGGTCATCATCAACACTTGCGCCGTGACCGCCGAAGCCGAGCGCCAGGCGCGCCAGGCGATCCGCCGCGCCCGCCGCACCCATCCCGACGCCCGGATCATCGTCACCGGCTGCGCCGCCGAACTCGCGCCCGCACGCTATGCGGCGATGCCCGAGGTCGACCGCGTGCTCGACAACCGTGCCAAGCTGCGCGCGCAAAGCTACCTGTTGGCGGATGCCTCGGCTGCCGATTGCGGCGGCGCCGCGGCCCCTCGGGGCGGCAGCGCGGCAGCCCGGGCCCGCGCCTTCCTGCAGGTGCAGCAGGGCTGCGATCACCGCTGCACCTTTTGCGTGATCCCCTATGCGCGCGGTCCGAGCCGCTCGGTCCCGGTCGGCGCAATCGCCGAACAGGCCCGCCGGCTGGTCGCCGCCGGGTATCGCGAGATCGTGCTGACCGGGGTCGACCTGACCGCCTACGGCACCGATCTGCCGGGAGCGCCGAGCCTCGGGCAGATGGTCCGCCGGCTGCTCGGCGCGGTGCCCGAGGTGGAACGTCTGCGCCTGTCCTCGCTTGACCCGGCCGAAATCGATGCCGAGTTGTGGCGACTCATCGCCGAAGAAGGGCGGCTGATGCCTCATTTACACCTGTCATTGCAGGCCGGAGACGATTTGATCCTGAAGCGGATGAAGCGGCGGCATTCGCGCGCGCAAGCGATCGCGGTCGCGCATCGGGCCCGTGCACTGCGCCCGGAGATGGCGCTTGGTGCCGATCTGATCGCCGGGTTCCCGACCGAGAGCGACGAGATGTTCCGCCGCAGCCTCGATCTCGTCGCCGAATGCGGGCTCGCCTTTGTGCATGTGTTTCCGTACAGCCCGCGGCCCGGCACCCCGGCGGCGCGCATGCCGGCGGTGGCGGAAACCGTTGTCAGGGAGCGCGCGGCACGGTTGCGCGCAGCCGGGGCCGACGCACTGGCGCGCGAGCTGCAGGCGCGGGTCGGCACCGAAACCGAGGTACTCGTCGAGCGTCCGGGCCAGGGGCGCGCTTCATTCTATGCCGAGGTCGGCTTTGCCGACTGCGCGCCTGCGGGTTCGGTGCGGCGGATGCGGCTCGCCGGCGCCAGCGCCCGCAGCCTTCTCGGGGTGCCGGTCGCATGAGGTTCTGGCGACGCAACATTCCGGCCGAAACGACGCCGGAAATCGAGGAAGAGCGACCTCCAGAGGTCGAAGACGCGACAGAGCTGCCGCGCACGCCGGCTGCCGATTTGGCGCAGCCGCCGCCGGAACCGGCACCATTCGAGCAGGCGCCATCGCGATCCGAAGATACCGGCGGGCAAAGCTGGTTCGGCCGGTTGCGGGCGGGCCTCGCGCGCAGTTCGGCGCGGCTCAACGACGGCATCAACCAGATCTTTTTGCGCCGCCGGCTCGATGACGCGGCATTGGCCGAGCTCGAAGAGCTGCTGATCACCAGCGACATGGGGGTCGGGATCGCCGGCGAGGTGACCGAGAGCCTGCGACGCACCCGGTTCAACCAGGAAGTGGCACCCGAGGAGGTCCGCGCCGCACTCGCCGAAGAGGTGATCCGGCTGGTCGAGCCGGTGACCCGGCCGTTGCGGATCGACCGCGCGCGCCGGCCTTTTGTGATCCTGGTGATCGGGGTCAACGGCAGCGGCAAGACGACGACGATCGCCAAGCTCGCCAAGCAATATCGCGACCAGGGGCTCGCCGTCGTGCTTGCCGCCGGTGACACTTTTCGCGCCGCCGCGGTCGAGCAATTGCAGATCTGGGGCGAGCGCATCGGCGCGCCGGTGGTGACCCGGCCGGCGGGGTCGGACGCCGCCGGGCTCGCCTATGACGCTCTGGTCGCGGCGCGGGCCGATGGCGCCGATATCCTGCTGAT
>Ga0335075_10005659_pt1 | contig 19348 bp, 19 predicted proteins | sample Lox_Sample_24_FD_206723 | JGI IMG/M metagenome (GOLD analysis project Ga0335075, IMG submission 206723) | Soil microbial communities from Loxahatchee National Wildlife Refuge, Florida, United States - Lox_Sample_2.4 | ecosystem: Environmental > Terrestrial > Soil > Wetlands | place: USA...
CAGCGGGCCCCGGACCTGATCGAAAGCCGCTCGGCCGGCCGCGATGTTTCCGCCCGGCATCGGCTTGCCGGTCGCGGCCACCGCTGCCATCGCCGGGCTGGCATACGACGTCCGCCAGTAGCTCATGTAGTGCAGCGTTTCGGCCAGGTCGGCTCGTGCCCCTGGCAGTCCGGTAAGCAACGGCTGCAGTGCGCTGACCTGGGCCTGCTGGCTTGCCAGGCCGGAGGTGTAGGGCCCGAGGAAGGGCCGCTGCCCGCTGAGCAGGTAACCGCGCAGGCCAGTTTCCTGGTTGAGGAGCGCCGCGTAGAGCTCGGCACCGTGCAGCGCTGCCGGGTCGAGCGTGCTCACCATGCGGCTCCGGGCGCCGCTGAGGTTCGCCAGCGCGATCACGCCGACCACGACCGCGGCGACCAGCACAAGGCCGACAGCCAGCATCGCGGTCGCGATGATCCGGCCGAGCGGCCAGCGGTTGCCGGCGCCGTCCGGCACCGGCCGGGTCTCTTCTGCCGTCATGGGCTCGCAGGTGCCGCCGAGCAGGTCAGCACCAGCACGGCCAGGTCGTCGTCGAGCTCTCCGCCGTTAAGCTCGCGCGCCCGGGCGATGACTGAGTCAATTATCTTCTCGTCGACCCGGCGCTCCGTGGCCGTGGCCGCGGGGTGCTCAGCCAGTTCCTTCTCGATCAGCCTGATCAGGCCGTCGCTGCCGAGGCGCTCCGGCCCGCCGCCCACCCGGCCTTCGATCAGGCCGTCGGTGTAGAGGACCACCGACCAGCTGGCACCGAGGTCGACCTCGGCGCTTGGCCACTGCGCAGTGTGGCCGATACCGGGCGGCAGGGAGACTGGAGCCTCGAGCTCATGGATGGCATCCGGCGTGATCAGCACCGGCTGCGGGTGCCCGGCCAGATGGAGGCGGCTGGTGGTACGGTCCGGCGCTACCGAGAGCATGCAGATCGTCGCGAACAGCCGGTCATGCTGCCGCTCGTTCTCCAGCACCTGCTGCACCGCTGCGAGGATCTCGGGCACTGGCCGTCCGGCCAGCACCATGGTGCGCCAGGCGACCCGGAGGAAGACACCGAGGGCCGCCTCGTCTGGTCCGCGGCCGCAGACGTCGCCGACAAGCGCATGCACCCAGCCGTCCGGAGCCTCGACTACGTCATAGAAGTCGCCGCCGAGCAGGATCTGGTGACCGCCTGCCCGGTACCGGGCGGCCACCGCCAGACGGCTGTCGGAAATGAGCGGGGAGGGCAGCAGGCCGCGCTCCAGCCGGGCGTTCTCCGCCGCGTACAGCCGCGCTTCCCGCAGCAGCTGCTGGGTCTCCTCGGCCCGGCGGCGCTCGATCGCGTACCGGACCACGCGCTGCAGCAGGAAACCGTCAACCTGGCCCTTCACCAGGTAGTCCTGAGCACCGGCGCCGACCGCGACCTCGCCGAGGTGCTCATCCGCGATGCCGGTCAGCACCACGACCGCCAGGTCGGGCCTGGTCTGCTGCAGCCACCGGACACCATCCAGACCCCGAGCATCCGGGAGCTCCAGGTCCAGCAGTACGCACGTGACGTTGCCCAGCCTGTCCTTCGCGTCGGCCAGCGAGCGAGCCCGGCTCAGCAGAAACGGCACGCCTGCGTCCAGCAGCAGCTCGTCGACGATCAGTGCGTCACCGTCGTCATCCTCGATCAGCAGCACCGGGATGCGGTCGGGCAGCGGCGCGCTGGTCGCGCCAGTGGTCACGTCATCTGCCAGCATCTGATGTTGCTCGTCTCTTTGGTCCCGGCTGCCGGTAATGATCGGGTGCGAGTCAGCATAAGCCGACGTCTGGGCTTGCTGGCAGCTGACTTCCTAAGTGCCGGTCAAACCGGAGCCGGCCCCCTTCTGCCCCAGCTGATCACCCCCTCAATCTCCAGCTCCGGGGGCGGCAGAGCAAGTGGCATCTCGCGGCGGCAGCGGCCGCATCTGCTACCCACCGGATGTGCAAGGCAAACAATCCCGGGTAGTGCCTTCTGCCGGCGTTGTGCCGGTCAGGAAGCGAGGCAGGAAATTATGGTCGCCGTCACGAGGGAGTTCGCTGAGCGAATCGCGAACATGGCCGAGCAGTTGCTGTCGGAGGAAGACTCCGACGCCCTGCTGCACCAGCTAGCCGAGCTTTCGCTCGCGCTGATTCCGGGCAGCGCCGCCGCTGGCGTCGTCGTGGCGGGGGAGCGGTCCTGGACCTACGCCTCCTCCGGCGGCAGCATCGCAGCCCTTCACCAGGAGCAGCTCAGCATGGGTGACGGACCTGTCGCCGAGGCCATCAGATACGGCGAGGCACGCAGGATCGACGATGCTGAGGCCGAGGATCGCTGGCCGACCCCGTGCGCCAAGATGGCAGCCGAAGGGCTGCGCAGCTGCCTGGTACTGCCGCTGCGTACCGACCGGCAGCCAGGCGGCGCGCTCGCTTTGTACGGCCGGGAAGCTGGTGCGTTCGCAGGCACCGCACATGACGTGGCTCTGCTCTTTGCCGCTCAGGGCGGCGCCGCGATGCGCACCGCGGCGCTGTACCGGAACTGCCAGCGCCTGGTCGCGAACCTGCAGGTAGCCCTTGAGTCACGGGCGGTGATCGAGCAGGCCAAGGGCATCCTGGTGGCGGAGTCCGGCTGCTCGCCGGACGCTGCGTTCAGCCGGCTGAGCACGATGTCTCAGAACACCAACAGGAAGCTGAGGGAGATCGCGGCGGATCTGGTGGCGGGTCGCATCGAGCGTGGTCAGCTTGCCGGCGGCGAGTCAGATTCTGGCGATCTCCTGGAGGGCGGCTGACCTGGTCGGGTAGACCGGCACCAAGCAGGTCAGCCCGACGAGTTCAAAGACCCGAAGCACCGGCCCTGCCTTCGCCACCAGCCGCAACTGCGCTCCCAGGAGTACCGCCTCGGCGGCAGCACCGAGCAGCGCTGCTACCCCGGCGCAGTCACAAAACGAGCACCTGCTCAGGTCGGCGATGATCACGGGTGTACCCGTGCTTGCTGCTGCGAGCAAGTCAGCGCGGACCAGGCCGGCGTTAGCTATGTCGATCTCGGCAGGCAGCACGACTATGGTGCAGTCGTTAGCGGACGGCGCCGCCATGCCAGCCGTGCGGCAGCCGGGTCTGTCCTGTGGATTAAGCGGCATAGCCAGCACCCCCGGTACGGGTATGTGCTGGGCCGCCTCTTTGACCCGGAGCGGGGCTGCCCGGAATGGGCAGCTAGCAAACGATTAGCACCAGCTGGGCCGCGCTGACAAGCAGTTCCGCCGGGTCGGTCCGGACTGACCTGTCATGGTCGGCGCGGTAGGCGCGGCGGGTTTGACTCGCCCAGTGTCCGGTAGCTAACCCGGACAGGACGGGCCGAGCTCAGGGAGATGGCCGGCAATGAGCGACAGGATCCCGGTGCAATCGCTGCGGGCGGCCGCGTACGTGATACCGACCGATGCGCCCGAGGCGGACGGGACTCTCGCCTGGGATAACACCACTCTCGTCGTCGTCCACGCCACAGCGGGGGACCAGACCGGCACCGGCTGGACGTACTGCGACGCGGCCGCCGTGCCGCTGCTGACCGGGCTTCTGGCCGGCACCGTGACCGGCCAGGACGTGCTTGACGTGCCGGCCATCAACGAGGCCATGAAACGCGCTGTCCGCAACGTCGGCGGCTGCGGGATCGCGGCGATGGCCATCTCCGCGGCCGATATCGCCCTCTGGGACCTGAAGGCCAGGCTCCTCGGCACAGCGCTCAGCACGCTGCTCGGCCGGCCAGGCCCGGTTGCCATCTACGGCAGCGGCGGGTTCACCAGTTATGGCGGTCAGCAACTCAAGGACCAGCTGTCTGGCTGGGTGGACGACCTGCAGATTCCCAGGGTCAAGATCAAGATTGGCGAGTCATGGGGTGGTAACGAGGTACGCGATCTCCAGCGGATCGAGCAGGCTCGCAGTGTCATCGGGCTAGACGCCGAGCTGTACGTAGACGCCAACGGCGGATATACGACGCTGCAGGCGGCTCACGTCGCCGCGGAGATGGCGGGCTTCGGGGTGACCTGGTTCGAGGAACCGGTGTCCAGTGACGACGTGACCGGCCTTGCATCACTCCGAGCGCAAGTCGAGCCCGACGTCGCCGCGGGTGAGTACTGCTGGAACGTGACCGATGCGGCCCGCCTCGTCAGCGCGGGCGCGGTGGACTGCCTGCAGCTCGACGTGACCCGCTGCGGGGGCATCACCGGCTTCCAGCGGGCTGCTCAGCTCGCGGCGACGCATGGCCTGGAGGTGTCCGGCCATTGCGCTCCCAACCTGCACGCGCACGCGGCCGCCGGCGTTTCCAACCTGCGCCACGTCGAGTATTTCCATGATCATCAGCGGATCGAGCAGATGCTCTTCGAGGGGGCGCTGCCGCCAGCAGGCGGGACGCTGACCCCGGACCCCGGCAGGCCGGGGATGGGCATCGAGCTGCGGATCGCGGACGCGGCGCCGTACCTGGCCATCGGCTAGTTTGCATCGGCCGTAAATGGGTAACCGCGGCGGTTGCCCATGGCTACACCGGGCCGAGCTGATCCAGGCCTCATGCCGCACCCTGCGCGCTCGCCCTGGCCAGTCAGGCTGAGCTGTGCTGCTGGACGTGAACCTGCCCGATATCAGTGGCTTCGAGCGCGAGCACAGCCGACGTTGAGGCGTTCAGCGACCGCTTGATCTCGCTGTTCGGTCAGCGCGAAGACGACGTCGCCCTGGTCGCGGTCCGCCGGGGGCCGTAGCGCCGGCCACTTACGCTCGCCGCCGCCCGGGCTCACCTCGGCCCCGCCAGGCCGCAAGCTACGCCTTGAGCTGCTCGATCTTGTCCCGGAACAACGTCGTGGCGATGGTGGCCTTGCGCGGCTGGCCGCGCAGGAACGCCTCGGCGAACTTCTTCGCCTGCTGGTACTCCACCTTGCCAGGCAGCGGCGGCTCGTCCGGGTTGACATTGACGTCGACAAGTGCCGGACCATCGTGCTGCAGGGCGCGCTCGATGGCCGGGCGGACGTCGCCTGACGTTGTCACCTTGATGCCGAGGCTGGCGTTGGCGGCCGCGAAGGCCGCGTAGTCGACAAACGGCTTTGTATGCCGGACGCCGTACTCCGGGTAGCCGAGCACCATCTGCTCCCACAGGATCTGGCCGAGGGAGTTGTTGTTGTTGATGACGATCTTCACTGGCAGCTCATGCTTGATGGCCGTGACGAACTCGGCCATCAGCATGGCGAACCCGCCGTCGCCGACATAGCCGATGACCTGCCGGCCGGGGAAGGCGTGCTGGATCCCGATCGCGTAGGGCATCCCCGGTGCCATCGTGGCCAGGTTGCCGGACAGGAAGAACTCGCGGCTGCCGCGAATCTGCCAGTGCCGCGCCGCCCAGGTGGCGATCGTGCCGCTATCGCAGGTCAGCACAGCGTCGTCGGCGGCTAGGTCGTCCAGCACGCTGACCACGTACTGCGGCGCGATGGGATCACGGCCGGCGTTCTGCAGCGCCGCCACGTTCGTCCGCCACTTGTCCATCTCGTGCTGGTACTTCTGCAGGAAGCTGGTGTCGGTGCGCTGCTTCAGCAGCGGCAGCAACTCGGCCAGGCCCTGCTTCGCGTCGGCGACCACCGGTGCCTGGGTCGGCACGCGGCCGCCTGCCCTGGCCGGGTCGGCCTCGATCTGCCCGACCCGCACCTGGCCGGCGGCCGGCAGGTGTGCCGTGTACGGGAAGTTGGTCCCGACCATGAAGAGCGTGTCGATGTCCGCCATCAGGTCCTCGGACGGCTTGGTGCCGAGCAGGCCGATACCGCCGGTGGTGTAGGGGGAGTCATCGGGAATGACGGCCTTGCCAGAAAGGGTCTTCACGACCGGGGCGGCCAGCGCCTCGGCCACGGCCAGCACCTCCTGGCGCGCGTGCCTCGCCCCTGCGCCGACGAGCATGGCGACCTTCCCGCCCTCGTTCAGCAGGTCCGCGAGTTGCTGCAGGTCACGCGGGTCGGGCCGACCGGGTGCACCGAACATGATCGGCGTGGTTTTCGGCGGCCTCGCGGGTGCGACGTGCTGCCACGGGTCGGCGTCGGCATCGGCCACCTGGATGTCGTTCGGCACCGTCAGGTGGGCGACGCCGCGGCGGGCGTACGCGGTCCTGATGGCGTTGTCCACGACGCCCGGCAGCTGGGCCGGGTTGTAGATCATCTGGTCGTACTCGGCCACGTCGGCGTAGAGCTTGTCCAGGTTGACTTCCTGCTGATAGCCGGTGCCGAGGATGGAGGTCTCCTGCATCCCGGTGATCGCCAGCACCGGCATGTGGTCGAGCTTGGCGTCGTAGAGGCCATTGAGCAGGTGGATTCCGCCGGGTCCTGAGGTGGCCAGGCATACACCGATCTTGCCGGTCGCCTTGGCGTGCGCCGTCGCCATGAACGCCGCGGCTTCCTCGTGGTGTACCAGCACGAACCTGACCCGGTCCTGATGGCGGCGCAGGCCCTCCATGATGCCGTTGATCCCGTCGCCCGGCAGGCCGAAGACGGTGTCAACACCCCAGTCAGCCAGCCGTTCTACCAGTGCCTCAGACGCGATCTGACTCATCGACAGCGGCCTCCCGATCTTGTTGGCGGGCAGTTGCCCAGCCGACACTGTCCAGCCGCGGAGGGCGCAAACATCAGGTCACGGCGACGAACCGGACGTGGCCGGCGACGTGGTGCCTGGCGTTGTGCTCGAGGTCGGTGTGCTGCCTGAGGTCGGCGCCGGACTGCCCGAGCTTGGTGACGAGCTGCTCGCGGATGAGCTGGGCGGGGCCGGCGAGCTGGTACTGCGGGACGGGCTCGGGCTGGAGGCGGGCGAATGCGAGTGCCTGCCAGAGCTGGCGCTGGCGCCGGGCGGGTGTACCAGTGCTGGCGGCTGGACCGGATGCTTGCCCGGCGTCAGCATCAGAGCGACGGCTGCCACGACGACGGCGCCGACCGTCACAAGTCCGCCGGCTGCCGCGCCCGTGACGAACGCGCGCCGGTCCCTGGTGCGCCGCCACTCGGTGGTGCGCCAGGCCCGCATCCGCGCTGGCAGGGCGGCACGCTGTGCGGCCCAGCTATTGAATGGCGCTGCCGCCATCCCGAGCGTGGGGAACAGCAGCAGGGCGGCGAGCAGCGGGCCGGCCAGCTTCTCCGGCCTGGTCAGCGCGGCCACGATGCCCGCAATACCGAGCAGAGCGAGCAGGGACTCGGCCCAGTTCGCCCGCAGCGCCTCCCACCACTTCTGGCGCTCGCTAGTCTTCGGCGTGCGCAGGAACGCAGCCTTCTTGGCGAACAGCCCGAGCACGGATGCCCTCGCCACCACCAGCGAGGTCGACTGCCAGATGAAGAACGCGCCGAGCGCGTCTCGCCAGGAAGCCCCGGTGCCGCGGCGCAGCAGCGCCACGGCGCGCACCAGGCCAAGCAGCACGAGCACCGGCACCGTGGCGACCAGGAACAGGGTGAGCTTGCGGAACAGCTCGCCCCCGCCGGTGGCCAGGTTGAACGCCCCGGCCAGCAGGAACACGAGGAACACCAGGCCGAGCAGGTCGCCGTACCACTGCACCGCACCGGACAGATACGACCAGCGCTGCCCGAGGCTCATCCTGTTCTGTACCGACTCCCGGCCAGGCAGAATGGAGCGCCAGTGCATGCGGAGGATCTGGATGCCGCCGAAGCACCAGCGGTAGCGCTGACCTTTCAGCGCCTCGAAGGTGAGCGGCATGATGCCCTCGCCCCACGACTCGTCCACGTGCAGCCCGGACCAGCCGGCTCGCAGCAGCCGTAGCGACAGCTCAGCGTCCTCAGTGATGCACCACTCGTCCCAGCCGCCGAGTTGCTCGAGCGCGACGCGGCGGATCAGGCCCATGGTGCCCGCGAAGATGGCACCGTCCCGCTCGTTCCGCGACGGCTGCGAGACGGCGAAGAAGTACTTGTAGGAGTAGTACAGGCGGCGGTAGTAGCGAGACTCGGTCCAGCCACGGTAGTCCTGCGGCGCCTGAGTAAAGCCGACCCAGGGGTCGGCGAACAGCGGCGCGCACCGGCGCAGGAAGCCGGGCTTGATCTGATAGTCGGAGTCGACCACGCCGATGACCTCGGCGCGCTCGTCCGTCATCTCGCGCAGCGCATAGTTAAGCGCGCCGGACTTGTAGCCTGGCCAGTCCGAGAGGTGGGCGAACTTTGCCCCGTGCCGTGCGCACCACGCCTCAACCGGCCGCCACAGCGCCTCGTCGTCGGTGTTGTCGTCGATCACCACGATCTCGAGCCGCGGATAGTCAAGCCGCAGCAGCGACCTGAGCGTGTCGATCACCATGTCGGCCGGCTCGTTGTGGGCCGGTACGTGCAGGCTCACGAACGGCATGTCGCTCTCCGCGACGCGACCCGGCTCAGGCCGGCTGAGGCGTCGCCGCCAGTGCTCTGACCCGAGGGCGTCGCAGATCTCCCACAGGTACGCGCAGGCCAGCACGGCGGCGCAGACCTCGAACAGCCACAGCAGGACTCCGCCGATGGTGCTGGCGAGACCGAGGTGGCTGGCGAACGTCCAGTCGAGCACGAAGGCGAGATACACCACGAACAGGAAGATGGTGGAGGACCAGCACAGATGACCGCGCGCGTTCCAGCGGCGGGTTACCGGCAGCCACACCAGGCTCATGACCGCGAAGGCAGCCGCGGCTTCCACAGCGAGATGCTCGGAGTCACCGAGCAGCCGCATGGCGCCAACCACGAGAGCGCCGAGCAGCGCGGTGCCGAAGATCGCAAGGAAGAGCCGTCGGAAGGTGGGCCAGGCTCCGGCCGTCCTGGCCCGCCGGCGGGCCTGGACCAGCAGGGCGCCGGTGCCCACCGGTGCCGCGATAATTCCCGCCAGGACGAGCGCCGCAAGCACTGGCTGCACCCTTTCTCTAGACTGCAGCGCCCTCTACTGCCCTGGCTAGGCATGCTTATGCGGGCTAGATAAGCCTGATAAGGCCGGGAACGTGCTGGCTCGGGGAGGCGGCCGACGATGAGGAGCTGTGACGAGAGTGGATCTGACAGAGAGTCCGGTCAGCGCGGAGACGGTCTTTACCTCGCGCCTGGCTGGCCGGCGGCTGCTTGACACCGAGGGCTTGTCGATCGGGCGGGTCAGGGATGTGGTGATCCTGACGCCGGTGGCGGGCGACCCGCCTCGTGCCCTCGGGCTGGTCGTCGCGCTGAGCCGACGGCAGATCTTCGTCAGCCTCGGACGCGTGACCGAGATGTCGGCTGACGGCGTGACGCTTGGGGGCGGCACGGTTGACCTGGGCAAGTTCAGCCAGCGGCCGGGCGAGATCCTGGCGTCCGAGCTGTACGACAAGCCCGCGGGCGACGGCGTCGTCCTCGACGTTGGCATCTCGCCGTCGGAGGGACGCAGGGCGGGCTGGGACGTTTCGTTGCTCGCCGTCGGGCCACGGCGCGGATTGCTGCGGCATACCGGCACGGTTGTGCCCTGGGACAGGTACCGCGACCTGTTCGACGTGGGCGTCGTCGGAGGGCAGTTCGCGAGGCTGCGCGATCTGCACCCAACCGACCTTGCCAGCGCGGTCGAGGAGTTGCCGGCCGCCGGCCGTCGCCAGCTGGCCGACGCACTGCACGATGAGGAACTCGCTGATGTCCTGCAGGAGATGCCTGAGGCGGACCAGATCAGCTTCCTGGCCGGGCTCGGCGCCGACCGGATCGCCGACATCATCGAGGAGATGGAGCCAGACGATGCGACGGACCTGCTGGAGGCGATGCCAGGGGCCGAGCGAGAGCAGCTGCTAGCGGCCATCAGGCCGGCCCGTGCCGCCGACCTGCGCCGGCTGCTCAGCTACGACGCCGCCACTGCCGGCGGCCTGATGACTTCTGATCCGCTGATCGTGACGCCGGAAGCCGCGGTGGCGGAGGTGCTTGCCAGGATCCGGCAGCCGGGTAATCAGGTGAGCCAGGCCGCTCAGGTCTACGTCTGCGAGCCGCCGACCAGCACTCCGACCGGACGCTACCTGGGCACCGTCGGATTCCAGCGGTTGCTGCGTGAGCCGCCCGGGGCGCAGGCCGGCCACTGCATTGAGGACAGTAACTTCATCCGGCCTGACCTGCCGGAACAAGAGGTGGCGACCAGGATGGCGGCGTACAACCTGGTCGGGATCGCGGTCTGTGACGACGCCGGGCGGCTGGTCGGCGCGGTGACTGTTGACGACGTGCTCGACCACGTGCTACCCGCCGACTGGCGGAAGAGGGGCGAATGACATGCAGCAGAGCCGACGCTTCGTCGAGCCGTCAGAGCTTGGGGTCCCGCGCGGCACAGCGCCGCGTGTGGGTGCCCGTTACGACGCGGACGCGTTCGGGCGCGGGTCCGAGGCCGTCGCGAGGTTCCTCGGTACCGGCCGCTTCCTGGCCGGCCAGACGGTGCTGGTCGCGGGCTGGATCCTGCTCAACACTGTGGTGTTTCTGCATCACTGGGACCCGTACCCGTTCATCCTGCTGAACCTGGCGTTCTCGCTGCAGGCTGCGTACGCGGCGCCGCTGATCCTGCTGGCCCAGAACCGCCAGGACGACCGAGACCGGGCCAGCATCGAGCGGGACCGGGAGGTGGCTAGCAGGACGCAGAGCGACACCGAGTTCCTGGCCAGGGAGCTTGCAGCGGTCCGGCTGGCGCTAGCGGACGTGGTCACTACGACCGACCTGTCCGACCGGCTTGACCATCTGGAGAAGCTGATCCGCAATAGTGAGCCCGGTCATGTCAGCGGGTAATCGACCGGCATGAGCGCACGGCAGCGGCTATGTGCAGTGGTGACGAACGACGACGGCATCGCCAGCGAAGGGCTGCGGCTGCTGGCGCGTGCCGCGCTCGACGCCGGCCTGGACGTCGTCGTTGCCGCGCCGCACGAGGAGGCGTCCGGAAGCGGTTCTGCGATGACTGCGACGTCGGACGGCGGCCGCGTCGTGGTGGAGCGGCGGAGACTGACCGGGCTGGACGGCACGGATGCGTACGCGGTGCAGGCTCTGCCGGCGTTCATCGTCTTCACCGCCGTACGCGGTGCATTCGGCGCCCGGCCGCCGATGGTGCTGCTATCCGGCATCAACCGTGGCCCGAACACCGGCCGCGCTGTGCTCCACTCCGGGACCGTGGCCGCCGCGATGACAGCATCCCTGCACGGCGTCCCGGCCGCTGCTCTCTCGCTCGACATCCGGGCCGGGTCGGCGGCGGAGCACTGGGAGACCGCGGCAGCGGTTGCCCGTCAGGTCATTCCGGCTGTGACCGGCCTGACTCCCGGTCTCGTGCTGAACGTCAACGTTCCGAACGTGCCGCCGGACCAGTTGCGCGGGCTACGCCGGGCAGCGCTCGCGGGCACCGGCGCGGTCGAGGTCGGGATCGTCGCTGCGGAGCAGGATCACCTGCAGATCACGATGACCGAGGCCGGCGAGCGACCGGGCAGTGGTACGGACTCGGCGGCGCTGGCGGCCGGTTACGCCAGCCTGACCGCGCTCCGCGCGGTCTGCGAGGCGCCGGGCGAGGATCTGTCCGCGCTGCTGGACGGCGGGCTAGCGGCCAGGGGTTAGCTGGGATCCGCGCCCGAACCGGATCGCTGCAAACCCGGTAGCGGCGGCTTGCGGCGCGAGCACGGCCGCGGGCAGCCACGCCGGGGCGAAACTGATCAGCAGGCCAGCGGCCAGTGCGCCGATTGCGACGCACCCCAGCGCGGTCACGTCCCGCCAGCGACCCTCCTCGCCGCCGCGAGTGACCAGAGCGGTGAGTACGCCGGTGAGCGTGCCGGTCATGTAGGTGCTGGACATCTTGCCAAGGCGGGCGACGGCAGCGCTCTGCAGGCCCATGGCCGCGGCCAGCAGAATCAGCAGCGCGACGCGCGCGCCGCCACGGTGGCTGGCGGGTGATAGCTCCCAGCCAATGCTGAAGGCCACGAGCAGGCACAGTTCAAGCGCAAGGGTCAGCGTTACCGCGACTGGCCAGATGCGGCCTCGCTCACTGCTGCCGCCTCTCGCCGCAATCGGGGCGCCCGCCAGGACGCCGCCCGCGTAGGCGCCGATTGCGACGCCAGCGTGGATAGCCTGACCCGGGTTGTGGTTGCTCGCCGCGACACCGAGCAGCACCAGGTTCCCGGTCATGACGCTGCTGAAAACCTGGCCGAGCGCCAGGAAGGAGGTGGCATCCACCGCACCGGAGGCGAGAGCGAGCACGGTGACGAGCCCGTCCCGCACTACTCGGTCGCTGGCACCCGCCATGGCAACTGAAACTAGCGCGGCTCGCGATCAGAGCTTGACTGCCACGACCACTAGCAGAGCTACGACTACGGCCGCAAGCAAGCAGCCCATCACCACTAGCGCGGCCTTCCCCGACAGCCAGCTCAGCAACTGCAGCTCAGCCTTCGGCTCAGCCGACTTGTACGGCTTGCCATTGTCGCGCGCGATCCGCTTGAAGACATAGAAAGGATCGCGGGGGGCGAACATCCCGCCTCGGTACGATGGCATGCCCCGGCCGGGCACGGGCGGCGGCAGGCCCGGGTGTGATCTCTTGGTCATGGGACCTCCCGCAGGGCCCGATCGCCAGACGCCGCGTCCAGTCCGGCGCCGTAGGTGCTCTGGCCGGGTCGATCAATGTTATGCGCTAATCCCGCGCGCGGGCAGCCCTGGTTGCGGGCGACAGAGCCGGACAGCCGCCTTGCCATGAAAAGCCGGACCCAGACCGCGCACGCCGGCCGCGACCAGGCACAGCACGACCAGCGGCAGGCTGGGCCGAACCGGGAGCGCGGCGGGACTGGCCGGCGGCAGTGGCTGATTCTGACCCAGGTTCGGACGGATGACGATCATTGCCGGCATCTGCGGCATGTTCGCAGGCTAGGCGCTGGCGCTGCTGGCCTTGCACCTGACTGCACCGCAGCCGAGCGCCTAGCGCGCGGCGCGCGACTGTGGTGGACCTGGCCTTCGGTTAACCGGGATCAGCGGGTTCCGACTGCGCCGCCCAGGCTCGGAGTATTGCGGTGGCCTGGTAACGCAGCGGTTCTCCGCCGTTGTCCTCGCGAACTGAGCGGCGCTCGGCCGGTTCACGCAGCTCGCCGTAGAGCCGGAGATCTTCGAAGCCGTACGTGGCGACGTCGGCAGTGGTGGCGCCGAACACAATTCTTGATACTCCAGCCCAGTAGCAGGCGGTGAGGCACATCGGGCATGGCTCGCTGCTGGCGTAGAGCACAGCGCCCTCGAATCGATGCTGGCGAAGGCGGCTGCCAGCATCGCGGAGCGCCATGACCTCGGCATGCGCCGACGGGTCAGACAGTTCGATGACGCTGTTGGTACCCTGACCGACCACCTCGTCACGGTGAACGAGAATGGCGCCGAACGGTCCCTTGGCTGGATTACTGATCGCAAGCTCCGAGAGCCTCATGGCTTGCTGCAGGAACTGTGCGTCGTTGTCTGTATTCGGCGTCACGGGCCGATTATGCCCGGCTACCAGTAGTGTCGGCGCGGTCCCACCATCCGGCCCGCAGCACCGAGCAGCGCGAGGATCAGGCCGACCAGCAGCACAATGATGCCGATCGTCCACAGGACGGCGACTTTGATAACGAAGCCAATGACAAGAAGAATGATGCCGAGAATGATCATCGGAGCTCCCCTGCGCGTTGCGGCGGTGCCCGTTACTACCTCGCTGCTCGCAAGCCAAACGTCAGCCGCGTCTTTCGAGCTGAGGAGGCGCTAGCCTTCGGACCGCCCGGCCAGGTTTGCCGCAGGCTGGCCGGGTAGGAGCGAGCCTGCGCGGCAGAAGCGGCGCATACCTGCAATGGCGGTTAGAGGGAGATCAGATGCCTCGCGGTTCAGGCCGGAAGCGGGAGCGACAGTACGAGCACATCAGGGAGAGCGGGGAAGGGCCGTTCTGGCATGAGCAAGGCTCAGCTGGAGCGCGCCCTGGCGCGCTGAGAGGCCGGTAACGCAAGCCATTGCCACGGTGACCGCCAGGTGCGCCGCAGTGCGACTAGCTCCAGTTGTCAGCCTTCCGACCGTAGCCGCGGAAGCACCTCACGGGCGTAGAACTCGAAGAAGCCCTCCTGGTCCTGGCCCACCTGGCCGATGTAGACCCCGCTCCCCCGGCATTTCGCGCAGGGAAGTCCGTGGCGAGGCTGCATCGTCTTACGCGCGGCATCCGCATCCGGGCCCCAGCAGACCTTCAGGCCACCCTGGGCCGGCTTGCCGGCGCCGCCTGCCTCTCTGAAGGCCCGGACGAACTCGGCGCTCGGCTGGACTGTCATGTAGCCATCGCCAATGCGGCCGGCCACGCTGATCGCCTTCTCGCCGAAGCCGGACATGTAGATCGGCGGCGGCTCGTGCGGCACCGAGTAAAGCCGCGCGGTCTCGACGGCGTAGTACTTGCCTTTCCTGGTGACCTGCTGCCCGGTGAGCAGTTCCCGCATCAACAGGGCTGCCTCTTCCAGCATCTCGAGCCGCTCATCCGCGCTTGGCCAGGTGCCGCCGGTGATGTGCTCGTTCAGCGCTTCGCCGGTGCCGACCCCGAGCCGGAAACGACCGTGCGTCAGCAGCGCGGAGGTGGCCGCCGCGTGGGCGACGATGACCGGGTGCAGGCGCTGCAGCGGGCAGGTCACGGCCGTCGTGATGGGCAGCGAGGTCACCTGCGAGATCGCGCCGATCACAGACCAGACGAAGTCGCTCTGGCCTTGCTCCGCGGAGCCGCGGAGCCGCGGGCCCCCGTTGCGTCAGCCGTCGGTCACCGGGCCGGTGCTCGACGGCGGCCCGATGGTCTCAGCTGCGCTACCCGGCGGGCTGGCGGGTATGCGGGCGGCCCCGCGCCAAGCCGGCGAGCAGTAGCCAGCCCGCACCGTGGCCGGGCACGCGGCCCGGCGCGAGGTTTAGGCCCCGGTCCGGTGGTTACGCGAGGTGGTGGGACCTGAGACCTGGAGGTGAGGAGAGTATGCGGATCGCTGTCGCCGGCGGTACCGGGATGGTCGGACACCACGTCACGGCCAGTGCGCAGCAGGCGGGACACGAGGTCGTGGTACTCAGCCGGTCGCGCGGCGTCGACGTGCTGAGCGGCGAAGGCCTGGCCGAAGCCCTCGCCGGCGTCGACGTGGTCATCGACACCGCGAATCCGGACACGGTCGAGGAGGGACCCGCGACAGAGTTCTTCACGCAGGAGGCGACAGCTCTCCAGCGGGCAGGTAGCGAGACGGGCGTCCGGCACATCGTGACGCTGTCGATCGTGGGGATCGACAAGACGTCGTCGTTCGGCTACTACAACGCCAAGCTGGCGCAGGAGCGCGCCGCGGCGGCCGGCCCGGTGCCGAGCACAGTGATGCGGGCGACCCAGTTCTACGAGCTGCCTGGCCAGCTCATTGGCCTGACCCGGCAGGATTCGCAGGCGCAGGTCCTTGACCTGGGCCGATGTCAGCCGGTCGCGGCCCGCACGGTTGGCGAGGTGCTGGTCGAGGTGGCGGAGGGCACTCCGGCTGGCCGGGCGCCTGACCTTGCCGGACCGGAGCAGGCCAACCTCGTCGCGCTCGGGCAGGCGTTCGTCGAGCACCGGCATGCGGCGATCGAGTTGCATCCCATTGAGGTCGGGATCCCGGCCGGTGCGATGCTGCCAGAGTCCGGCGCGCGCATCCAGGGCCCGACCTTCGAGGAGTGGCTGGCCAGCGACGATGCGGCGGCACTGCCCCTCTAAGTCGTTACGGTGTCGGCTGCACTATCTGCGGGGCTGCGGGCTATGCGGGCGGCCTTGCGCGCGTCGATCCACGAGTCGACGATGGCCCAGTGCAGCCGGAGCCAGTCCCGCCGGCCGGGGTCGTTGTCTGGCATGGCCGCAGCTGGCTCGTGCCACCAGCGGATGACCATTGGCCGGCCGTACACCGGCAGGGCGCGCCAGATCATGGCCGGGGTCACCAGGTCCTCGAGGCCAGTGTGGGCGACTATCGCCACGTCGAGGTCCGGCCGGGACCGCAGGCAGGCAAGCAGTCCGGTCGGTTGCGGCGGCAGCACGTTCGGATTGCCCTCGGCATCCGCTGCGGCCTGGTGCGAGCCGGCCTTGCGCAGTCGGCCGATAGCGCGCAGGTACCGCCCCGGCGTCCAGTTGCCGCCCTCGGGGAACAGCAGAATCGCGTCGTCCGGCTGCAGCTGCCGGGCCAGCTCGGCCATCCGCTCCGGTGCTGCGCCGCCCTCACCGCTGCGGATGAAGCAGGACGGCAGGCGGCTGAGGATCACGTCAAGTCCCGGATCCCAGCGCAGCTTCTCCGTCAGCACGATTGCCGGCCGCCGCTGGTAGCGCGTCAGCAGCAGGTCGGCCAGCGCGAACGAGTCGCCAGGCCCGCCGTGCCGCGCCATGACCAGTAGCGGCCGGCCGCTGATAGCCAGCACGCCGGGTGGCTCCTGCACGTCGACCTCGAATCCCAGCAGCCGGCCGGCTGCGGCCAGCAGCAGCGACAGCGCTCTGCCGAGCAGCCGCAGGTGCGCGCGTGACCACCGGTCGGGGTCCCGCCGTTGCGGCAGCGGATGGCGAAGCCACAGCGCCGCGCAGCAGATCACCAGGCATGCGTCGACCAGCAGGTAGAACGCACCGAATAGACCTAGCCGCAGCGGCCGCCGGCGGCGGCTGAGCGGCAGGGCCATGGTGCCTGCGAGGCCTGCCGCGAGCAGCAGAGCGCTCAGGACCAGCGCGACCGGAACCCAGGCCGGGTCGATGACTGCGCGGCGGATCACCGCGTTCGGCGGCCTCATGCGGAGTCCGGAATCCTGGCCAGGTACTCGGAGCTCGCCTGGTAGCCGCGCTGGATCCGGCTGGCTACCGCGCCGGCTCGCCGCTGCCTCATCGAGTACAGGGGCATGCGGTCCTCTCCGCTGGGCAGCACGTGCACCCGGACGTCCGACGGCAGTTCTGCCATCTCCTCCTGGAACCGGTGCCGCCGGGCCAGCTCAAAAGAGGTCAGGCAGACCTCCCAGAGTGACCGCGGCGGCGCCAGCGGCTGCTCGATCCGGCCGACGTGCAGCACGTAGATCTCGGTCGCGCCGAGCGCCAGTGCCCGGCCGACCGGAATGGAGTGCACCAGGCCGCCATCGAGAAAATGCTCGCCCGCGATCTGTACTGGCGGCAGCAGGCCGGGGACCGCGCACGACGCCAGCACCGCCGCGGTGAGATCGCCGGCCGAGAACCAGTGCGCGCACGCCTTCTCGATGCTGGCCGCGACGCACTGGAATGGCACCTGCAGGTCCTCGAACGTAGCTGGCAGGTGAGCGGTGAGCAGCTTCCGCAGCGGCGCCGCCGAGTACAGGTGCGTGCGGTACCTGGCCAGGGTGCTGACCCTGGCCAGCATCGTGTCGGTGAACATCCCGGCATCGGCGAGCGACCCCCACAGGTGCGCCAGGTTCTCCACCGCGCCAGGGGTCGGGTCCGCCGCGATGGCGGCCCCGTTCAGCGCACCGACACTCGCGCCGACGACGAGCCCCGGCCGGAAGCCGGACTCAAGCAGGGCGCGGAGCATGCCCACCTGGGTTGCGCCCAGCACGCCGCCGCCGCCGAGGACGATGGCCGGGCCGGCTGCGGGCGCGGCCTCACTTTGCATGTTTCCCCACCATATTCGACTGTCAGCCGGAAGCTTCCCGAGCGTCCACGTGTAAAACGCGACGCCCTGGGCAGCGGGAGGCGCGCACCTCGCTGAGAGGAGTGGGTGAAATGTCTTATTCGGCCGTGTTTGATACCTGGTGGGATCTCGCTGCCTGCCAGACAGCAGACCCGGAGTTGTTCTTCCCGCTCTCCGCGTCCGGGACCGCGCGGCACGACATCGCCCGCGCTAAGGCGATCTGCGCGACCTGCCAGATCCGGCAGAAGTGCCTCGACTTCGCGCTCGACACCCGCCAGTCTGACGGCGTGTGGGGCGGCCGGACCGAGGAGGAATGCCGCGAGATCATCGGCGCGCAGCGACGCGAGCTGATGGCGCAGGTGGGCTGACATGACACAGAGGGCCGACATGACACATAGGGCCGACATGACACAGAGGGCTGATATGACGCAGACGGGCATCGACAAGACAGCGGCTGACATCCGGCCGACAACTGTCGCTATCACGGGCGCCAGCGCGGGCATCGGCCGTGCCGTGGCCCGGCAGTTCGCCGAGCGAGGCGCGAACGTCGGCCTCATCGCCCGCGGCCAGGCCGGCCTGGACGCCGCGGCGCGTGAGGTCGCGGAGGCGGGCGGCAGGCCGCTGCCGATCGTGGCCGATGTCGCGCAGTTCGACCAGGTGGACGCGGCGGCAGAGCGGATTGAGGCGGAGCTTGGCCCGATCGATGTGTGGATCAACGTGGCGTTTGTCTCCGTGTTCGCGCCGTTCCACCAGATCAGCCCGGCGGAGTTCCGGCGCGTCACCGAGGTCAGCTACCTCGGTTTCGTGCACGGCAGCATGGCCGCACTCAGCCGGATGCGACCGCGGGACCGGGGCGTGATCGTGCAGGTCGGCTCTGCCCTCGGCGAGCGGAGCATCCCGCTGCAGTCCGCCTACTGCGGCGCGAAGCACGCGATCAACGGTTTCACCTCGTCGCTGCGCTGCGAGCTGATGCACGACCACTCTGGCGTCCAGGTCACCGTGGTGCAGATGCCGGCCGTCAACACGCCGCAGTTCTCCTGGGTGCGCACCCGGCTACCGGATCACCCGCAGCCGGTGCCGCCGATCTACCAGCCCGAGGTGGCGGCGCGGGCGGTGGTGTTCGCCGCCGATCACCCCGGCCGGCGTAACTACTGGGTGGGTGGCTCCACGGCTGCGACCATCCTGGCCGACCGGATCGCTCCGGGCCTGCTCGACCGGTATCTGGCCCGGACCGGCTACTCCTCGCAGCAGACTGGCGAGCCGGTCGACTCGGGCCGGCCGGACAACCTCAACCAGCCGGTGGACGGTCCTGCAGGCGCTGATCATGGCGCGCACGGCGCGTTCGATGACCGGTCACATCCCCGGTCAGTCCAGCAGTGGCTGTCGCAGCACGGGTGGCTTGCTGCCGGGGCAGCCGCCGCGTCGGCGGTCCTGGCTGGCGTGCTGTCGTCTCGACGCGCATCATGACGGGAACGAGGCCGTCGGCGCCCATCTCGTACGTCCCGCTGCTGTCGGCAGGCCGGGCACTGTACGGGGCAGCGCTGCTGGTCGCGCCCGGTCCGATTCTGGCCGTCGTGGCCGGGCAGCCTCCGAGCCGTCGCGACCGCGCGGTCGCTCGTGTGCTCGGCGCACGGCACGTCGCCCAGGCGCTCGCGTCGGTTGCTGCAGGCCGCTCCGCCATGGCGCCAGGGGCGATGGTGGACAGCCTGCACGCCGCGTCGATGGTAGCGCTCGCGGCCCGTCGCAGCCCTGGTAACGATGGCTCGATCCGGCGAGCGG
>Ga0335075_10005660_pt1 | contig 19347 bp, 16 predicted proteins | sample Lox_Sample_24_FD_206723 | JGI IMG/M metagenome (GOLD analysis project Ga0335075, IMG submission 206723) | Soil microbial communities from Loxahatchee National Wildlife Refuge, Florida, United States - Lox_Sample_2.4 | ecosystem: Environmental > Terrestrial > Soil > Wetlands | place: USA...
TCCGGTCCAGCGGGATGTGACGCTCGCGGGCCGCAACGGCCGGACCGTGCGGCTGTCGGTCAACTACGACAACGCCGTCGCCGCGGTGGAGCGCTCGCTGCGCAGCGACAACGAGCGCACCCGGCGTCTGGTGCAGCGTTTCGTCATCACCCGCGTCTGCTCGGTCTGCCACGGCACCCGGCTGCGGCCCGAGGCGCTCACCTCGCAGCTAGGTGGCCGCAACATCGCCGAGATCAGTGCGCTGACCCTGGATGAGCTGCGCGCGTTCGCGGCCAGCCAGCCCGCCGGGCTGCCGGCCGAGATCAGCCGGATGACCACCGGGCTGCTGGCCGAACTGGACGGCCGGCTCACGCCGCTGCTCGACGTCGGGCTCAGCTACCTCACCCTGGACCGGCCCGGTGCATCGCTGTCCACCGGTGAGCGGCAGCGGATCGAACTCACCTCGACGGTCCGCGCCAGCACCACCGGGATGCTCTACGTTCTTGATGAGCCCTCGGTCGGGCTGCACCCCAGCAACATCCAGGGGCTGCGCAAGACGATCAGCGCACTGACCGGCAACGGGAACACCGTGCTGGTGGTCGAGCACGAGCGGGAACTCATCCACTCGGCGGACTGGGTCATCGAACTCGGCCCCGGTGCCGGCGCGAGCGGCGGCACGGTGATCGCCCAGGGCAGCCCCGGTCAGCTCGAAGCCGACCCGCACTCGATCATGGGGCCGTTCCTGGCGGGCGCTCCAGCCATACCGCGTGACCGGCCGGCGCGCCCCAGTCCGCCAGGCCAGATCGTCATCGAGGTCGGCGACCTGTACAACCTGCACAACGTCACCGCTTCGTTCCCGGTGAACCGGCTCACGGCGCTGGCCGGGCCGTCCGGAGCCGGGAAGACGGCCCTGGTCCTGGACAGCCTGATCCCGGCCGCGCGGGCGCAGCTAACCGGTTCAGCTGGGCCAGCGCACGTCCGGCGCCTGGATCTGTCCGGCATCCGCACCGTCATCGAGATCGATGCCTCGCCGATTGGCCAGAACGCACGGTCGACCCCCGCGACGTACTGCGGGGCGTTCGACCAGATCCGTCGCGTCTACGCCGACTCCCCGTACGCCCGCCGGCGGCACTGGCAGCCAGGCCACTTCTCGTTCAACACCCGCACGGGCCAGTGCCCGACCTGCCAGGGACTCGGGCACATTGACCTGGACGTCCAGTACCTGCCCGACATCGCGGTTCAGTGCCCGACCTGTCACGGCGCCCGCTTCAACGAGGCCAGCCTCGCCGTCCAGATAAACGGGCTGACCATCGCCGACGTGCTCGGCCTGAGCGTGCACGACGCGCTGGAGCGGTTCGCCGAGTGGGCGCCCATCGTGGCGGCGCTGCGGCCCGTCAGCGAGGTCGGCCTGGGTTACCTGAAGCTCGGCGAGCCCACGCCATCGCTGTCGGGCGGCGAGTCGCAGCGACTGCGGATCGCCTCCCGGCTGCACAGCAGCCAGCGCGGAGCGCTGTACATCCTGGACGAGCCGTCCACCGGCCTGCACCCGCTTGATGTGGCCACCCTGGTGGGCGTGCTCGGCCGCCTGCTGGACGCCGGTGCCACCATCATCGTCATCGACCACGACCTGGACCTGCTTGCCGCCGCCGACCACCTCATCGACATGGGGCCCGGCGGCGGCCCGGACGGTGGCCGCATCGTCGCCGCGGGATCGCCCGACGACGTTGCCCGCGCTCCTGAGAGCGTCACCGGGCCGTGGCTGGCCGAATACCTCAGACAACTACGATGACGGCGTGGGTCATGTCCTCCAGATCCGGCAACGGCGAACGAATCGCATCCTGAGCCTGCGCCGCGTCCGCCTGGTCATCTCCGCGCTGTTACCGGTGATCCTCGGCCAGTGCCGGGAGCTCGCCCCGCACGACCGAACCGCTGCCGGGCGTCGCTTTCATCGAGCCCCGGCCGGGCTCGAAATGGCCGAAGTCGAGCAGGTACAGCGCACCGCCCGGCCCGAACCGGACGTCCAGCGGGCGGTGCAGGCCGGGCGTGGGGATGAATGTGGCCGACCAGTCCGCGGGGTCGACGACCGCCAGGTTCCGGCCGACGCGCTCCCCAGACGGGGCCGTCATCGGCACCTCGTCTCCGAACATGGCGATCGCGATCCGCCCGTCCGGTGCCTGGTCCAGCTTGGTAGCGGCGACATGGCTGGTGAACTCGGCCAGCGGCCGCTCGGGAGCCGGGAGCTCGTCGTGGCTGGCCAGGATGAAATCGGGCGCTGCGCCGTTCTCGGGGGCAAACCGGGAATCACTGATGGGCACTGCGCCGACGTAATCCGGCCATCCATACCAGCGGCCAGGCTCCACGGCAAAGAGCAGGTCGGGGACGTGGCCGACCGGCCGGCTGCCCCGGTCGTCAGCGCCCTGATCGGTGACGATCAGCCGGCCGTCGCGCAGGAACAGCAGGCCGAAGGCATTGCGCAGACCCCAGGCAACGAGGTCCAGGTTCGAACCGTCGGGATCGCAGCGCATCACCGCCGAGGTGCACGGCAATGCGGCCGGGATCCGGGCGCCCTCGGGGTGGACGGTGCCGAAATCGGCGAACGGGCCGGTCACCGCGTGCCCGGTGCCGCCCTCATGCGGGTCGTCGGTGGCGAACTCGGCATGCCGGACGGCGACCTCCATCCCCGGGATATCACGCGCGTGCGGCAATAGCTGCAGCCAGCCCAGCTCGTAGGCGTCAAGGCCGATAACCCCCGTGTTCGTCATCGCACCCTGGCTGAAGTACAACTTGCCGTCCGGCCCGAAGGCGACCATGTTCGTCTGGTAGTTGCCCGGACCGGGCAGGCCGTCAACCACCGTCTCCTGGTGGCCGGTAGCCAGATCGAGCCGCAGGATGCGGCTGGGATGGCCCGCCTCGGTGATGTACAGGAAGCCGTCGCGGAATGTGACCCCGTTGACCGGCGGCCGCAGACCGTCCACCAGCAGATCGCGGCGATCGCCGACGATCCGCCAGACCCGCCCGCCGCGCGGCGCACCGCCGAACGGCAGCCCCGACTCGGCCACGTACATCGCGTCATCGTCGCCGAAAGTCAGCCCGGTCGGGAAGTTCAGCCCGCCGGCCACGACCTCCAGCGCCAGCCCGGATCCAAGCCCTTGCCCTGCCGATGCCGCCATATCCGCCTCGCTGCCAGATGGCAATTCTGGATGACTACGGGCACAGTACAACAACACCGGATTTGTGCACTGAGCTAACGCGCGAGCCATTCCCGGTAGGTGGTCTCGGCGATAACGGCGCCATCCCTGGCAATGAGGGCGTCGTGCGAGGCGGCGGCGAACAGGCCGGCGCTGTTGTCGGTGACGACGGTGCGATGGTCGTTATGGGCGGCGAGGGTGATCTTGCCCAGCTCGTCGAGCGGGAAGACGTCGGGGCCGGCGACATTACGGGTGCCCTGCAGCGGCGGGCCGAGGCTTACATCGGCCACGGCCTGGGCGACGTCGGCCGCGGCGATGGGCTGGACCAGCGTGGCGGGCAGGCGGACGGTGTTCTCGTCGGCGGTCTCGGACAGGACCCACCCCATGAACTCGAAGAACTGTGTGGCGCGGACGATCGAGTACGGTACGGGGCCGGCCTTGAGGATGTCCTCCTGCAGTACCTTGGCGCGGTAGTAGACCAGGCTGGGCACCTGGTCGGCGCCCACGATGGAGAGGATGACGGCGTGGCCAACGCCGGCCGCCCTCGCCGTCGTGAGCAGGTTGTCCATGGTCTGCTGGAAGAACGCGGGCGAGGCGTAGTCGAAGGTCGGCGAGTTCGTCAGGTTGACGACGACGTCGGTCCCCTTCAGCGCTTCGGGAAGGCCACGTCCGCTGAGCAGGTCCAGACCGGTCGACGGCGAGTGCGGCACCGCCTCATGCCCGCTCGCGTTGAGGATCTTGACTACGTGCGATCCGATGAGCCCAGTGCCGCCGATGATAGCGATCTTCATTTCTTTGCCCCCGAGGCACATCCACCCGCGCGGCTTATGATGCCGAGACTTTGATGCTACGCCCTGCCGCCGGGCCGGTTCCGGACCGGACTTCCCCGTACCTCCGCAGCTCAGCGGAGGTACGGGGAATCGGCGTTTCAGTCGTGGCCGGGCTCCGGGGTGGGGTCCGGAGCCCGGTGGTCGTCGTGGCGGTGGTTCTCGTCCCGGTGGTCCTCGCGGACGTGCAAGTCGAGAAGCGGCCTGCTGGCGAAGCGGAGCCCGCACAGCGGGCAGCTGGGGTTGAGCGTTGCGGTCATCTGGCCCCTCCTCTCCTGTCCAGGTGACCGCGGCCGGCTGAAGTTCAGTTGCATTGCCTGTGTGAGCGGCGTGTAGATCGCCGCCCGGGCGTCCACGCCGTCTCCATCGCTGCTATGTGGCGACTTCATGTCAGGCGGCCAAGGTTGAAGGCAAATGAACGTTCCCTGGTCGGCGTGGCTCGCCGCGGTGGCCGTTCTGGCCGTGCTCATCGGCGCGGACCTGATGCTCACCAGGCGTGCGCGCGGCAGCAGTGCGCGTTGCGCGGCTGCGGCGAGCGCACTGTGGATCGCGGCCGGCTGCGCCTTCGGCGGTGTCCTGTGGCTGTGGCAGGGATCGGCCTTCGCGGGCCAGTACTTCGCCGGCTACCTGCTGGAGAAGTCGCTCAGCGTGGACAACATCTTCCTGTTCGTTCTGCTGTTCGCCTCGCTCGGAGTGCCGGCCAGGCTCCAGCGGCACGTGCTGTATCTCGGGGTGCTCGGTGCCCTGGTCCTCCGCGGCGTCTTCATCGCCGCCGGAGGCGCCCTGATCGAGCATGTGAGCTGGGTGTTCTACCTCTTCGGCGGGCTCGTCCTGGCGGCGGGGATCCGCATGTTCCGCTCCGGCGCCGCTGTCGATCCGTCGAAGAACCCGGTGCTGCGGGGCCTGCGCCGGGTAGTGCCCGTAACCGGTGAGTACCGCGGCACGCGCCTGCTGGCCCGGGTCAACGGAAGGATCGCGGCGACTCCCCTGCTGGTTGCCCTGATAGCCATCGAGACAACCGATCTGGTGTTCGCGCTGGACTCGATCCCCGCGGTGTTCGGCGTCACCCGCGACATGTTCCTGGTCTTCACCTCCAACGCGTTCGCGGTCCTCGGGCTGCGTGCGCTCTACTTCCTGTTCGCTCAATCGATGGACCGGTTCAGCTATCTCCGGCCGGGCCTGGCGATCCTGCTGGTGTTCGTCGGCCTGAAGATGCTCATCTCACCGCTGATCGAGCTGCCCGTCGTAGTCAGCCTCGCCGTGATCATCACCGTGGTCGGCTGGGCCGTCGCCGCCAGCCTGTGGCGTCAGCGGGCCGACCGGTGGCGGCGCATTCCCGCCCGGCCCGCTGGCCCGGAAGGCCCGGTTGATGTGCACCGACCGCTCCCAGTCAGCCAGCCGCTCGATCGCCGCCTCACCGGCACGGTGGAAGACGGCGTCAACCAGGCTCTCGCTGAGCACGAGCAGCGCCGCGAAAGAGTCGAACGGTACGCCGTCGACCGCCACCGGCAGCACTACGTCGGCTTCTTCCGCCGACGGGGAGAGCGACTCGTCGGTGATCAGGATGACGCTGGCGCCGCGGGTCTTCGCCATCGAGACGACCTCCCGGGAGACCATTTCGTGGCGGCGCAGGTCCAGAACGATCACGATCGAGCCGCGCCCGGCGCGCAGGTACTTTCCCACGTCCGCGCCGAGCGGCTCGTCGGCGTAATCGACGTTGGGGATCAGCTGGTCCAGCTGGATCGCCAGCATGCGGGCGACCAGGCGCGAGAAGTACCCGCCGGAGATGACGACGTGCTTCGGGCGTCCGGCCAGCAGTGAAACGGCTCGTTCGACCTCTCCGGGCGGCACAGTGTCGCGAACGCGCGTGACGAGCCGGGCGCGCTGTTCGACAGCGCGTGCGAAGACGCTGTCACCGGACGGCGCCGCGCGGTGCGACTGGGCACGGCTGAGCGGACTTTCTCTCATGGATCGGGTGACCTCAGCGCGCAGGCGTTGCTGGAATTCGGGATAGCTGCCGAATCCGAGCCTGGCCAGCAAGCGCAGCACGGTTGGCTTGCTGGTTCCCGCCGCGGCCGCCACCGTCGCCGTGCTCTCGAGCCCCGCGGCCGGATAACGGGCGAGCAGGGTGCGCGCCACTTTCCTCTCGGCCGGCGTGAGCTCGTCCATCCGCCAGAAGATCTCGTCCCGGACCGGCAGCTCCCCGGCCGGAGAGTCCGTCACGTCGTAAGAGCCGGCTCGGGGCCCGTGCCGCGTGCGGAGAACATGGCCGGCGAGTTGTGGGCCACCACGACGCGGCCGTCGCCGCCCACCGCGACCAGGCCTCCGGTGAAGCCCCGGCGGCCCAGTTCCTGATCAAAGGTGGCCCGGACCGCGTCGGCGAGACCCGCAGCGGTGTAGCGGATCCGCGCGGCAACGTCATACGCCACGACGCCGCGGATGAAAGCCTCGCCGTGCCCGGTACACGAGATCGCCGCGACATTGTCGCGGGCGTATACACCCGCGCCGACGATGGGGCTGTCTCCAACCCGGCCGTCCGCCTGGCCGGCCATCCCGCCCGTCGACGTGGCGGCGGCGACACGGCCGGCGGTGTCACGCGCGACCGCGCCGACCGTTCCGTGGCGGCCCGCGGCGACACGGCCGTCCATCACCCGGTCCAGCTGCTGCTGGCGGCGCCCGGTGAGGAAGTAGTCGCGTTCGACCACTTCGAGCCCGTGGCGCCCAAGGAACGCGGCATCCGGGTCGACGATGAGGACGTGCTCGGTGTCCTCCATCACGGCGCGGGCCAGCCGGACCGGGTTCTTGGCGTACTTAGAGGCGGCGACCGCACCCGCGAGCCCGGATCCGGTCATCACCGACGCGTCGAGCTCGGCGTGCCCCGTCGCGGTGAGCGCGGCACCACGGCCGGCGTTGAACTGCGGATCGTTCTCAAGTACCTCCACGCTCGCGCACACGGCGTCCAGCGCATCGCCGCCTGCCGCGAGCACCTGCCATCCGGCGCGATAGGCGGCCAGCAGCCCCTCCTCGTACGCCGCGCGGGCTTCGGGAGCGAGCTCTTCCACCCGTCCCCCGGCCCCGCCGTGCAGAGCCAGGCTCGGTCCCCCGGCAGGTGGCTGCGCTTCGAAAAGCTCCATCGCGTTCGTCCTTCTGTCGCCCGTTGCTGCCATTCGTAACCACATCTAGCAGTCAGCCCAGATATGTTCCATATGGTACAGCCGGGTGCACCGTGGCCGGCCGTAGCAGATGCCAGCAACGCTTATAGCAACAGGTCGGGCTTATCTGACATCCATCCCGGTCACCGCCCGGCCGGTGATCATCCGCTGGATCTCCGAGGTACCGTCCGGACCTATCGCGGCGCCACGATGCGGTGACCGAGGTGCATCGCCGCCTCGGCCATCCGCTCGTCGTAGGTGATTATTGCTCCGAGATCTCCGCCTAGCCTGCGGGCAGTGGCGAGATGGATGGCGTCCAGCGACCGCAGGTCGGAAGGGAGCAGCACTGCAGCCTCGTCGAGAACACCGGTGCTGATCCGGATGAGATCTAGCCGGGTCAGCACTTTCCGGCCAGCGCCCACCGCATCGCCTCCTCCTGGCAGCAGTGCCCGGATGACCTCGGTACGGGCAAGCGAACTGGAAACTAGCGGCCTGCGGCGGCGCAGGTACCGGCGCAGCGCAACCGACTCGTTCTCACGTACAGCCAGCTTCACGATCGCAGAAGAATCCAGGTACGTCGCCGTCATCAGCGCTCATCGCGGCGGAGCCGGGCCAGCACGCGTGACGGAAGCTCAGCCTCGGCCGGCAGGACTAGCGGCTCGGGCAAATCGTCCAGATCAGCGCTCGCAGTCTCGACGTCACCGGCGGCGCGCATTCGTTCCAAGGGGCTGCCATCAGGTATGGGCGTCAGCAGGGCAACGGGACGGCCGCGGTCGGTGATCTCAACCGTCTCGCCCTGCTCGACCAGGCGCAGCAGGCCACTTGCCCGCTGGCGAAGCTCACGAACTCCTACCGATGTCATGTGCTATTAGTAGCACAATATCTATGAGACCGGCAACTGGTGTACGGGTGGCCGGCCGGCCAAGACAGCCATCATCAGGCCGACGACCTTGCTGCGCTCGTGCCCGGCCGTGGTAGTCCGCGTCCGGGGCCAGTAATCGATGCGATGCCCGGTCCGCGCCTCGGTCCGCTGATGCGGGAACGCGGTCACCACGTGCGCCGCGGCTGGCACTACCGGCCTGATCATCGCGATGAACGTGTACCTCCTGGCCGTGACGTTCGCGTACTGAGGCCGTTCGCGCGTCTTCGCTGAAACCGGACGTCAGTATCCCCATCCAGGTCGGCGGCGGCCTATCGCCGGGTATGCGAAAGCTCCATCCGAGGTCAGCATCAACTCAGCGCCACAATGCGGCGCGCGCTGGCGACGGTCCTGCGGCCCGCCCAGATCCGCACCCCGCCGGGAACGGCCATCAGTTCCACGGTGCCGGGTCGCTGGGGATCATAAGCCGGACGCCGGCCGTGGTTGTGGTGGCATTTTTCAGACTCCGGCGCGCTCCTCGGTGGGCGTATCTGCCAGGTCCTGCGGATTTGGGCTGGGGCGGCCGGGCAGGTCACGCGCGGGAACAGCATCCGCCCGCGATTGCTGGGCAGCCCTCGATTACTGCGAGGTGCCCGGCCAATTCGCGGCATTTTCTTTGTACCGCGCCGCTGCCCGAGCAGAGATGTCGCTCGGAAGACCTCCGTGTATTCTCGTCGGTTTTACTCTGATCCCGCTGATCTTCCAACGACCCTCCTCCCGCACGAGCTCGACGTCGTAGACGCCGTACGCGAAGTAGTTGTCGACCTCGTTAGGGCCAACGCCGTGTGCGCCGAAGAAATTGGATCGCACCCGCGCAGTGTCGCCGTCGACGTCCACGACATGATCCGCGTTCAGGTGAAGCGTTGTCAGATACCCGCCGTTACGGGCGATCAGAGCGCTTATGTATTCGTCCCGGCACACTGCTCGCGGTGGGTCCGCGAGAGATCCCGCGTCGAGCGCGATCGTCTCAGCAACGTGCTCGCCGGCCGTGTCCCAGTCGAACTCGTCCATGGCCAAGAAGTAACGACGGACGGTGTCGGAGATTTCGAGCCGCTCGAGCCACATCTCGCTCAAGCCCGTGCGGTTCTGCGTGCTCATGTGGCCGCTCCCTCCTGCGAGCTCTATTGGTCCCACTTGTCGACGCCGGGAACGTATCCGGCCGGCACCGGCGGAAGCTCCTCGACGAGCCGCCGGAGGATGACCTGCGCGTCCTGCTGGACCGACCGCCACGCCGGGTGCAGCAGCTTGCCCTCCCGCTTAAGGATGCGACCGGCCACCATCACAGTGTCCACGTTGCCGGGGTGGGCGCCCGCCACGATGGCCTTGACCGGGTCGGTGACGGGGAACAGGTTGATGTCGTCCATCCGGATGAGGATCAGATCGGCATCCTTGCCAGGGGTCACCGAGCCGGTCCGATCCGAAAGACCCGCAGCGGCCGCGCCGCTGATGGTGGCCGCTTCCAGCACATCCGTCGACGTCAGCCATGGGAGCTTCCCGAAGCTGCGCTGACCGAGCTTGTGCATGAGCGAGTCGGCTGCGATGGCAGCGCGCATGACGTGGAACATGTCCGATGCCGCGGCGGTCTCGGTGTCGATGCCGAGGCCTGGCTTGAGCCCCGCACTGAGCATGCGAGCCGTGGACGGCGGCCGGACGCCGCCCATCACCGACTCGATCCACGGCGTTGCCTGTACGTGGCCGCCCGAGTCGCGCACCAACTCGAACTCGTGGTCCGTGGTCGCCGGGCAATGCAGGAAGAGCAGGTCTGGTCCGAGCGCCCCACGGTCGCCGAGCCATTCGATGCCGGGCTCGTTGAGATGCCCGACGTGCATGCTGGAGTGGATGCCCAGCTCGCGGGCGAACTCGATGTCGCGCACCGCGAGGTCCGGACCGCCGCCGAGTTCGGGTCCGCGCAGCATGGCGTTCATCGTCACGAGGGCCGCGTCGTCGGGCAGCAGCTCCTCGCGGGCGCGCCGCATGTCGGCGGGATGCGGTTTTGTGCTCTCGAACTGCCACGACAGGAGGTCGATCGACGGCCAGCCGTACGCGAAGACCGCTCGCATGCCCGAGTCCTGCAAGGCGCGGACGAGTTCAGCGGTGTGGTCGGGCGAGTTCTGCACGTGGGACTCGTCGCGGAGGGTGGTGACACCCGCGTTGACGGCGCTGAGGGCACCCAGCAGGTTCGCGGTATAGAGGTCCGAGGGGCTCAGGCGCGGGCTGTACTCGATCTGGATGATCTCGTAGTAGTCGTTGTAGCCCCAGTCAGTGGCCATGAACCGGAAGATGCTCGACCACAGGTGCCGATGGGTGTCGACGAAGCCGGGCATGAGGACCGTGTCGCGAGCGTCGATGACACGCGTGCCGACGTCGGGGAGGCTGGGGCCGACGGAGACGATCTTGCCGCCCTCGACCCGCACGTCGACCAGCCCGCCCTCGACGTGCGGGTCCTGGGTCAGGACGTGAGCCCCGCGGATGAGGAGGTTGTCTTCTAGTACGTCTGACATCTGAGCTCCTGGGTCTGCGTCGCCGCAGTTCGGATCGCCAGTGGGGTGACTTCCGCCGGCGCACGGGCGCCACAGCGCGGATCTACCTTAGGAGTGGCCTGCGAAATCGCGACGAAACCGTCCTGGGCCGGTCGACGGCCGGTTCAGGACGGGGCGTCGATCGCGGCAGTGCGTCCATTGCCAAGGTGGCGCGGAATGGGAGGTCAGGAGGGCTGCCCCGGTTCGCGGACAAGCGAAATTTCGCCGAAATTTGCACGTGTATGGTGTGCTGTGGCGGCCACCACACCTGCAATTCGCCACCCGGAAGTCGAGGCGACGATGCCGAACCGTTCCATGCTGCTCGCGGCGAAGACACTGGTGCCGCCAGTGCGTTCGACGGCCGTGCCGCGTGCACGGATCTCCGAGGCGATTTACGCGCGCCTGACCGGCGCCGAGATCCTGTGGGTGACCGCCACCGCCGGCTCGGGCAAGACGACCAGCGTGGTCCACGCCCTGGCGGACCACCACGACGCGGTCGCGTGGCTGCGCCTCGACGAAAGTGACGCCACGCCGGGACGGTTCCTCCTCTACCTCGAGCAGGCTCTCAGCACCGTGGTACCCAGCCTCGAGCCGTTGGTCGAGTCGGCTCTCGAGCGGGGGATCTCGCACACCGAATGCGCGGCGCTACTGGCCGAAGCGGTCAGCGACACCAAGATCGTCGTCGTCTTCGACGACGTCGAGCGGGTCGAGGCGCACCCGCCGGCCCGCGACGCCCTGGCCGTGTTCGTTCGGTATACCGCGCACGACAACCGCGTCATCCTGATCTCCCGGCGCAAGGTCGATCTCGGGCTCGCTCCGGCAGAGCTTGAAGGCCGGGTCGCCCACCTCGCCGAAACAGACCTGGCCTTTTCGGTGGAGGAGGCGCGGCGCGTCCTGGCCAGGTCGTCACTCAACGACGTTGACGCCGAGACAGCGGTGACTGCCACCGGCGGGTGGGTGACCGGGGTCCTTTTCGAGTCCTGGCGATCCGCGGAGCACGTGCACGGAGCGGGTGGCGAGGCCGATCCGCTCAGCAGCTACCTATCCACCGAGATCATGGCTTCCCTCACGCCGGAGCTGCGCGGCTTCCTCGTGACCACCGCCATCCTGGACGTCGTCACCACTGAGTCCGCGATCCGCCTGGGGTGCGCCGACGTGCCGTCGGCGCTGAACGCGCTGCGGTCGGCCCATCTCCCGGTGCTGTTCGAGGCGCCCGGCGCGATGCGGTGCCACACCCGGTTCCGCGAGTACCTCCTGGAGCGGTGGTCCGAGCTTGCCCGCCCCGTGCAGGCGGACCTGCGCGTGCGGCACGGCCAGTTGCTGGCGGAAAGCGGCCGGCTCGAGGATGCTGTCGCCGAGTTCCTCGCTGCCGGAGACGTCGCCCAAGCCGAGGACACCGCCGAGCTGATCATCGTCTCGGTGGCCCGCCGCCTCGACTTCGATCTGGTCGAGTGCTGGCTGAATGCCTTCCGTCCCTGGCGGATCGACGCCTCCCCCGAACTCACCGCAGCCTCGCTGCTTGTCGCACTCGACCGGGAGGAATTCGGCCGTGCCGCGCGAGCCTGCGACAGGCTCTTCGGCTCGGCCGCCAGCGGTTTCCTGGCCGGCTCGCGGCTCTTCGGCCCCGTGGCGTGGGCCTATTTCGTCAACGGGCGCGTTCAAGACGCCTACCGGGTGCTCGACGACGCCCCTGATGACGCCCACGTGCGCGCCATCCGGTTCTGCATCGGGGTGGAGATGCTCGACGACGAGACTCACTACCGCGACCGCCCGCCGGACCCGCACACCGAGATCGACGGGTTCCTTGCTCGCGTCGACCTGGCCCACGGCCGGTTCCGCGAGTCGAGCGCTCACGTCAGCGGCCCGCAAGAGGCCGTGCGGCTGGCGCACGTCGGAGCCTTGACCGCCACCGGACACCTCGAGGAAGCGTGGTCCCTGCTGCCGCAGCGGACCTCGGGCTGGACGGGCATCCGGATGCGCGCCGAACTGCTTGCCGAGTCGGCGAGGCCGGAGGAAGCGTGGTCGGAACTGATTCGCGGACGCGACCTGCTCAACCGCTCCGAGTCACCGCTCTACCGCATGTTCGCCCTGCTGACCGAGACAATGCTGGCCCTGCGCTTCCGCCGCGACGTCGACCAGGCGCGCGCCGCGCTACGAGCCGTGGAGCGCGAGCCAACCGCGCTCGCGCGCATCCGGGTGGTCGAGCAGGTTGCTCTCTGGCGGGGGCTGATCGCGCTGATTGACGACGAGCCCGAGACGGCAGTGAGCCACCTGCGCGACGCGGTCGGCACGATGCGGAAGTGGGACCGCAGGCTCTTCCTCCCCACGGCGGCGGTCTACCTCGCCGAGGCGGAGTGGCGCGCGGGCGACGAGGACGCCTCCGACCAAGCCGCGGACCTCGCCATCGAGATCGCCCGGCAGACCGGGTCGGTGTACTCGCTGAGCCGGGCGCTCGGGGACTTCCCCAGCGTGCTGTCACGGCGGCTGGACGCCGAGCATGACCCGGACGGACCGTGGCATGACCTCGGCCGGACGCTCTTGGTCAACGCTGACACTCCGGAGAAGGTATTCGCCTACCCCTCGATCGTGGTCCAGGAACTGGACGATCCTGGCTTGCTGGTCGACGGCCGGCGCCTTAAGTCCAAGCTGGTCAAGACCGTTGAGCTCCTGAGCTACCTGGCGGTCGAAGGTCCGGTCGTCAATCGCGCCGACCTGATAGCGGCGCTGTTCGACAGCAAAAACGACAAGTCGGCGAACGCTTACCTCAGGATGGCGGTCAACGGCGCGCGCCTCCTCATGAACGACCACGAGGTGGTCTTGTGCGACTCCACCCACGTACAGTGGCGCGGCGGCCGGCTCACGACGACCTACGTCGACACCGAGGCGAGTCATCGCCGCATGCGCGTCGCGTCCCCCGAACAGCGGCTGCGCATGGCGCTAGATGTGCTGGACCGGGTTTCCGGGCGCGAAGTGCTGCCAGCTGCCCGCTCGCCATGGGTCACGGCGTACCGACAGCGGTGGGCCGAGCTTATCCTCGACATCCGGCACACCGCGGCCCAGGCGGCCTACGACACCGCCCAGTACGGCTTGGCCCACCAGCTAACCCAGCAAGTGCTGACCGAGGACCCTTACCGCGAACGGGTCTGGCGGCTGGCCATGCACATCGCCTCGGCCGTGGGTGACACCGACCGGATCATCGCGGCCTACCGTGCCTGCGAGGCTGCACTCCGCGAGGTGCCAACCGAGCCGTCGGCAGCCACCCGGGAACTGCTGCATCGGCTGCGCCGCTGACTGAGGATCCCGCGTTATGTGAGTTCGGTTAGTCGCGGCTGAGGCATGTCGTGGCTAAGACAGATGCCGGCAAGCGCGCGGGCAGCGATGGTGGCGGCGGTCCTGGCCAGCAGGCCGAAAAAGGCGTGCGCGCCGTGGCGGGCCAGGCCATCCCCTCGGTACACAGCGCGCCCGTCACCGCACGCCATCCCCGCGGCTCACGTGTCGACCCAGGCGGGATCGGCGGCCCGCGTCGCCCGGAAGGCGGTCAGGGTGTAGCTTGCGTGCCCGTCTCGCACGAGCGGATCGCCGTCGAGGAGGGCTCGAGCCGTCTCCTCGTCCTCGGTGAGGAGGACGAGGACGCCGCCGGTTCCTGCCCGCTGCGGTCCCGAACACAGCAGGTCGCGCTCGGCGTAGCGCGCGTCGAGGTAGCGCCAGTGCTCCTCCACCGCTGGCTGGGGAGGGAGCCGACCGTCACGGTAAGAGGTCATTGCCAGAAACACGGAGCCGCCTTAGGTGAGGAAGTGGGTCTCGGCCGAGCCGCCGCTGCGGTCGCGTGCGGCCGGCCACCACGTCTCACCGGCCGGCGTCCCCAGGGTGTTGCGCAGGACGCCAAGGTGCTCGATCTCCAGCTCGACCTCGTCACCGGGCTCGAGGCGGCGGCCGATCTCGATCGTCGAACCGCCGTTGCAGGTTCCCGACCCGAGCAGCGCGCCGGGACGCAGCACCTCGCCCTGGGACGCCCACGCCACGATCTCGGCGACTGACCACACCATCTCCGCGGTCGTCGTCGAGCACCACTCCTCGCCGTTTACCCGCGCGGTCATGGCGAGCCCGCTCTCCGGCAACTCGTCGAGGCTGGTGATCAGCGGACCCGTCACGCACGCGAAGTGCTTGCCCTTTGACGGCCCGAGACCACCGGTCATCTCACGGCCCTGGATGTCGCGCGCGCTGACGTCGTTGAAAATCGTCAGCCCCAGGACGTGGTCAAGCGCCTTCTCGGGCCGCAGGTTGGTGCCCTGGCGTCCGATCACTATGCCAAGCTCGAGCTCATAGTCCAGCCGCTCGGAGTACGACGGCCACGGGATCGTCTCCCCCGGTCCGATGAACGACAGCGGGTCCCCCGCGTAGGAGATCGGAAGCTCGTACATCACCTCTGGCACCGGCTTGTTCTGCCACTCGTAGCCGAAGGAGAAGTGCCGCTCGAAGACCATGAAGTCGCGGTAGCTGATCGGGTCGAGCGCGTTGGTCAGCTCGGGGTCGGTGACGACGGCGTCGTCCGGTGCGTCGGCCAGGACAGCCGCAACAGCGTCGTGGAAGTCCGCTCCACCCCGGAGGGCCTGCGAGGTGCTGCCGGGAGCCAGTGCGGCGGCCAGCGCCGAGGCGCGCTCGGCGCTGGCCCCCCGGGCCACGCTGCGCAGTCGCAGCGCGGTCCGGAGGTCGAGCCACGGCGCGGTCTGGTCCCGCCGGATCAGAATCCGCTTCTCGGGACCCTCTGGCCCGAAGACGATCCTGCGTGCGTACTGCACCTCAAACACCCACCGCTTCCACCAGCACGTCGGGTACCTCGTCGTGCGGGACCCGCCACGGCGCCTGCACCAGCTCGACGCGGACGCCGTCGGGGTCTCGCACGAAAGCGACGGGGTTGAGGTCGGTCCGCCCAGCCGGGTGGCTGGGAGGACCCTCGGGCTCCACGCCTAGGGCGGCCAGAGCGCTCAGGACCTGGTCAAGGTCCTCCACTTCCAGCCCGACGTGCCCTGCGCCAGAGCTTCGGTCGTAGTCCGGGTCGTCGGTGTCGTTGACGACGAGCTCAATGGTGGGCTCGTCGCCGTGCGCGCTGGCCAGGTAGAGCAAGGTGTAGCCGGGGGCCAGGGCCGCGGTGCCGACGTGCTGCAACCCGATCGCCCGGTAGAAGGTGATCGACCGCTTGGCGTCGAGGATGCGGATGTTGGCGTGGTGCAGCCGGGCCACGTCAGTCCTCGCTCTTCTTCAGGTTGGCGATGTCGTAGCCCTCCTCGGCCATCCCCCAGTAGCCGTGGACGCCCCAGCACTCGTGTGCCATGCCGAAAGGCAGCTCGCGGTTCAGCATGTCGCGCCACGGTTGGACCAGCAGCGCGCGGGTCATCTTGCGCGTCGAGCGGGCCCGAGGCTTGAACACCGTGCGCGCGATCTCCCAGGCCCGGTCCAGCAACTGGTCGTCCGGCACGACTTCACCGACCAGGCCCATGTCGAGCAGCTCCGTGGCGGTCATCGTCTGGCCGGTGAGCAGGAAGTACTTGGCGCGGTTGGCGCCCATCAGCTCGCGGAAGACCGTCTGCACCCCGTCGCCCGGCACGATGCCCATGCCGGTGTAGTGGCCATCAGCCATCGTGGTGCTCTCCGAGGCGATGACGATGTCATTGAGCAGCGCCAGCTCCTGGTGGATGAAGAACGGGCCGTTGATCGCACCGATCACCGGTATCTCCAGGTTGAGGAGACTGAACGGCTCGTGGACCTGATCGAGGTACCAGAAGTCGTAGCCCTTGTCGAAGGTCATCGGCTCGCGGAAGCCATAGCGCTCCCAGCCCTCGGGGTCCATCGAGTCCAGAAACTTCTCGCCGGTCCCGGAGAAGACGAGGATCTCGTTCTCCGGGTCGTGGCCCACGTCGGCCAGGGCCGGGATGAACGCCCGGTGCAGCTCCAAGCTCCACTTGGCCGGCCCGTGCTCGGTATGCATCCTCATCTCGAGGATGCCGTCCTGGCGCTTGAAGGTGAAGTACTCCAACCACCGCTCCGAGTACTCCTCGAGATAGGTCCGGTACATCTGCTTGCGCGACCACGGCTTGGTCATCGGGGCTTCCTTTTCATGCTGTGTGAGCAGTGGATGAAGGGCGCACGGCAGCGCCCTGCGCCGCGTGGAGGGCGCCGGCGGTGTGGATGATCAGGTCGGTCTCGCGTCAGTCGTCAACGGCCGCGAGCGCCAAGTCGGCCAGGCGCCGCAACCGCAGGAAGTGATTGAGGCCCTCGAGCAAACCCGAGGAGAGGAACACGAAAGTGAGGTCGTGGGCTCGGTCCACCATCCACATGCTCGAGCCGCTGCCGACCGAACCGAACGTCTCGGGCGAAGCGGTGAAACCGAACGGGCTGAGGTAATCGCCCTCGCCCCGGACGTAACCGCCGCCATAGCTGAAGTTGGCCGGGAACCTGGCAAGGTCCCGAGCCTCCAGGTTGAAGTCCCAGAACTCGTTGACCCGGTCGCCCGTGTGGTTTCGGAAGGCATAGTCGACCATCGCCGGCGACAGGATGCGGGTACCCCCGTGACGGCCCCGCTGTCGCAGCATCTCTGTCCAGACGAAGACATCGCGGATGCTGCCGAAGACCATGCCGGCCGGCAGCTCGAAGAACTCGTCGACCAGCTCGTTGAGCGACTCCATCACCGCGACCTCGGCGGCGCCCGGAGTGCTCTCGGCCATCCGTACGGGGACCCGGCGCGGGTGGTCCAGCCGCAGACCGAAGGAGGTGTCGACCATGCCGAGCGGCTCGAAGAGTTGCTCGCGCGCGATCTGGCGAAACGAACGGCCTCTCCCGCCCAGACGGCGTACGACCTCGCCGAGGATGCCGAAACTGGCGAATGGGTTGTAGATGACACGCTCGCCGGGGCTGCTCGTGATCTGCTGGGCGCTCACCAACCGGGTCATCTCGTCCATGTCACCCCAGCTCCGGCCCCACTGGCCGGGGGGTGGCGGGGTGAACCCGGCCCACGTGCCACCGGTGTGCGTCAACAGGTGGGCGACGGTGACCCGCTGCTTGCCGCGGACCCCGAACTCGGGGATGATCTCCGCGACCTTAGTGTCGAACGTCAGCTCGCCACAGTCGATGAGCTGGAGGATCAGGCTTGCGGTGAAGGACTTGCCCGTCGACATCAGCAGGTAGATGTCGTCGAGGGCGGTCGCCCGGCCGGCGGCCCGGTCGGAGTGCCCGAAGGTCTCCAAGTAGCCGACCCGTCCTCCGCGCGCCACCAGTACGGTCGCTCCGTAGTTGACGTCGTTGTCGATGTCACGCTGCACCGCGGTGCCGAGCCGGGACAGCGCCACGCCGTCGAGGCCGATCTCCCCGGGCGAGTAGACCTCTTGCTGGATGGGGCGAGCCGCCTCGGCGTCGTGGTTGAGGACCTCGGTCATGACCACCCTTCGTTCTTCGTCGTGGTGCATTAGTGCAGGTGCGGCCTTCGCCGCTGGTCACTCGACCTTAGGAAGCCGACCGCAAACTTGGGCGAAATCACCGCGATCAGAGAGCAGAAGGGCGCCATCGCCTGCAGACCTGACATCTCCCAGGCTGCGAGGAACTCGTCACCGCCCGGTATTGAAACAGATGACTATCGGAATGGAACCCGCGTCCTGTGCCCGGACGACTGGTTCGACGCCACCCCCGGCGACATGCTCTACGTTCCGGCCGGCAGGATCCACGGCTTCACCAACACCTCCGGCGCCCCGGCCTCCATGCTGATGCTCCTTGCCCCCGGAGCCGACCGCGCTGCCTACTTCGGCGAACTCGCCGCCATAGCTGCCAGCGGCCGTGAACTCTCCGACCTCGAATGGGCCGAGGTCTTCACCCGCCACGACAACGTCATGCTGCCCGGCGTCCGAACCAGCTAGCCCGGCAACGGGGCAGCGCAGCCAGCGCGCGCCGCGCGAGCCCTGGGTCGCGGCGGATTGCGCGGGTCATTCAGGGCGTGCTGCAGCGGGCTGGGCGGCGGCGGACCTGAGAAAATGCGCGTGCGCGCGCCCGGCGATGCCAGACGCACGGTGCGTGCCGGCCGGCATGCTCCTTATGCCTTCTCGGCCTGGGTTCCGGATGAGAACTGGCCGACGAGGCTCGGGCCGAAGGTGTCGACCAGGCGGACAACGGCGTTGAAGATCCTGACCGTCCAGACCGCCTCGAGCAGTTCGGCGTGTGTCCAGAACGTCGCGCTAAGCCTGCGGCCCGGCCCTTTGCGGCGGCGGCGATAACCTTCAGCCGTGACGTTCCCGAAGATTGAACTGCATGTCCAGGAATAACGGGCAAATGGCCAACCGCCAGAAACTGGAGTTCACCGGGCCTTTCAAGATCCGCACCAGTGCCACGACCTGCAGTTATTACCGCACGTCAAGCCCGGTGACGGCCCTTCCGATGATCATGCGCTGGATCTCCGACGTGCCCTCGAAAATCGTGAAGATCTTGGCGTCGCGGTGCCAGCGCTCGACCGGGTACTCGCGGGTGTAGCCGTTGCCGCCCAGGATCTGGATCGCCTGCTCGGTGACCTTGACCGCGGTCTCCCCCGCGACCAGCTTGGCCATCGACCCCTCGGCGTGGTTGAACGGCTTGCGGTTGCGGGCCATCCACGCCGCCCGCCAGGTCAGCAACCGGGCCGCATCGACGGCCGCGGCCATGTCCGCGAGCATGAACGCGATCCCCTCGGTCTGCCCGATCGGCCGGCCGAACTGGGCCCGGCCGACCGAGTAGTCGCGGGCGTAC
>Ga0335075_10005661_pt1 | contig 19345 bp, 12 predicted proteins | sample Lox_Sample_24_FD_206723 | JGI IMG/M metagenome (GOLD analysis project Ga0335075, IMG submission 206723) | Soil microbial communities from Loxahatchee National Wildlife Refuge, Florida, United States - Lox_Sample_2.4 | ecosystem: Environmental > Terrestrial > Soil > Wetlands | place: USA...
GGCGATAACGACGACCGGCACGTTGATCAGGAAGACCGAGCCCCACCAGAAGTGGTCGAGCAGATAGCCGCCCAGGATCGGCCCGATCGGGAAGCTCAGCATGGTCGCGGCCGACATGATCGCGATCGCCTTCCGCCGCTCCTCCGGGGCGAACATCGTCGGCAGCACCGACAGCGACATCGGGAAGATCGCCGACGCGCCGACGCCGAGCAGCGCCCGCGCCCCGATCAGCTCGCCGGTCGAGGTCGCGACCGCGCACAACGCCGAGGCCGCGCCGAACAGCACCAGGGCGACCAGCAGCACCCGCTTGCGACCGTAGCGGTCGCCCAGCAGCCCGGCGGGCAGGATCATCGCCGCGATCACCAGGCTGTAGGCATCGGTGAACCACTGCAGGTCGCCGGTCGAGGCGTGCAGGCTGACGGCGATGTTGGGCAGCGCCAGGCTGAGCACGGTCAGGTCGAGCCCGACGACGAGGACGCTGGCCGCGATCGCGATCAGCGCCCACCAGCGCCGGCTGGAGTGCTGCGCGTCGCCCGCCGCGCCCTGCGCGGGCACGGTCGTCGAGGCTGGCTGGGACACCATGAGAGTCACCATCTTCTGGATGTCGCAAGGAAATGAGAGTTACTACCAAAATGATGCCACTCCCATGACCGCGCGGTCAAATCAAAATCATCATCTCGAACGGACCGTTGCTCCGCCCCACCACCCCATTCCCCATCCCCCCGCCAAAACGCCCGCCCCGTGCGCCCAACCCACCCGGCGCGCCCCGCGCGTCCCCGCGCTCGGTTGGCGCCGTGGCCCACAGCGCTCCACTCACGATGGCGCCGTGGCCCACAGCGCTGAACCTATTGGCGTCGTGGGCCACAGCGACATAGGGCTTCTGGCGCCGTGGGCCACAGCGCTAAGTCGGGGTGCTGGTCTAACAGGTCGATCGCGGCTACCAGCCGCCGCCGGTACCGCCGGTGGGGCCGGCGGAGCCCGACGAGCCCGAGCCGTCAGGACCGCCGGTGGGACCCGTTGGGTCGGTGGGACCGGTGGGCGTGGTGGGAGGAGGCGTGGGATTGGTGGACGTGCCGGAAAGCCGCGCCAGCAGCGCGGTCCCGTTCGGCGACCCGAGCCCCGTGCAGGCGTCCCAGCCCGGGCCGGCCTTATAGGCGCCGTTGTTGCCATCGACGATGTCGCGGAAGCCCGCCACGTCGACGCCCGACGTGATCCCGGCGTAGAGCAGCGGCTGCAGCAGCCCGAACCTGGTCCCGCTGGCCTGCGCCAGCCGCGCCATCAGGCCGGCCCAGAGCGGGGCCACGGCCGAGGTGCCGCCGATCGGCTCCGGCTTGCCGTCGACGACGACCTGGTAGCCGGAGTACGGGTCCGCGTTGCCGGCCACGTCGGGAACGCCGCGGCCGGGCTCGGCCGCGCTGCCGATGCCGGTGACGCCGGTCGCCGCCGTCGCGGGCACCCCGGCCGTCTTCTGCCAGGCCGGCTGCGCGTACACGGCCGACACCCCGCCGCCGCCGGCGCCGCCCTGGATCGCGATCTCGTTCCAGACGACCTCGGACGTGATCGTGTTGGTGGCGGTGTTGCCCACCAGGGTGGTGCCGCCGCAGGCGAGCGAGTAGGGGCTCGACGCCGGGAAGTCGACCGCCACGCCGGTGGTCGAGCTGGCGTTGTCGCTCGACCCGTTGTCGCCCGCCGCCACCGTGACCGTGGTGCCGAGCGCGGCCGCGTCCGAGATCGCCTCGTTCATCCCGCTCATGGACTGGGACGCCCACGAGCTCTCCGGGCCGCCCCAGGAGATCGAGACCGCGATCGGCGTGGGCTTGGCGTTGATCGCGTCCGAGATCGCGTCGATGAACCCCTGGTCGGTGTTGGGCGCGAAGTAGACGACGAACGACGCCTTGGGCGCGACCGCCCCGGCCACCTCGATGTCCAGCTCGACCTCGCCGTCGGCGGCCTGGCCGGGGGAGTTGGACCCGTTGTCGACGCCCACGGCCGTGACCGACGGCACCGACAAGCTGAGCCCGCTGAAGTAGGTGGTCAGGTCGGACGCGTTGTAGCCGCCGCCGAGCTCGATGATCGCGATCGTCTGGCCGGTGCCGTCGGTCCCCGCGGGGAAGTCGTAGAAGCTCGCGACCTGCAGAGCCGTCAGCGGCACGGCACCGGGGACGGCGCTGGTGGCGTGCGCCGTCACCGCTCCTTCTGGCGCGGGGCGGCGAAAGTGCGGGCTCGCCTGCGGCCGGGTGTCGAGGCCGACCACGCCGACGATGATCCCCGACAGCTCGGCCGGCACCGACAGGCGGCCCGTCCGGTACCGGTGGGTGACCGACCCGCTGCCGTCCGGGTGCTCGGAGGTGACCGCCGTCAGCGTGGTGCCGAACGCGGCCATCATGGCCGCGATCATCCCGCTGACCTTGAGGCGCCGCGACCCCAGCTGGAATTCGGTGACCGTGAGGCCGTACCGACCGAGCACGTCCGCGACGTGGGTGGCGTCGGCCGGGTCGGCCCCGTACCGCTGCCCGAGCTCCTCGGTGGTGACCGTGGCGGTGGTGTTGATCAGCTCGGCCGGGATCTCGGCCCGTCGTCGCAGCAGCACCGTGACCGTGATGACCTGGCTCGGATCGAGCGGCGTGGCGGCGGGCGTCGCGGTCGGCAGCTCCGAGCGATCGCTGCCGGATAGCGGAACGAGTTCTGGCATGAGTTTCTCCCCGGTGAGATGGGCTTGCCCTTAACCGAGATTCTGTCGCGTTTAAGGCGGAGACAGGGTCCGTTCGACAGCTACAGTTCTTTATCCTTTTCTTTTTCGTCGGCGCCCCTGCTACCGCGAACCAGCCTGCGCGCAGAGGAAAGCCACCCACGACGCTCGCCTCGCGGCAGGGCGTGTAGTCGAGGGCGTCCAGGTCCTTGAGCGCAACGGGCGTGGTCCTTGAGCGCAACGGGCGTGGATAGATAGCCGGGGAACGCCGCCGCGAGACCCGTCGGGCGACCATAGGTGTAGATGTATTCGGTGGTCCAGAAATGATAGTTGTTCTTCAATCGGCCGATATTTCCGAAATATCCGCTAAGTCCGTCCAGCGCCACCGGCAGCAGGTAAGCAGATTTCATACCGGCGGTGAATCGGCCAGGCGCGGCCCCGGCGCGTCCTGCCGTTGGGCCCGCCCCCTACGTCCAAGTGTCACACATCGTGATCTCCCCGTGTCATGCGATCTGTGTACGTTCTGTATATACCTACTATCAGATAGTAATCATATGCAGGCCAGGCGGGGTGACCGGCGAACTGGGCGGCGAACTACCCGGAGTGCTGGCTAGCTACGGATCGTGATATCGAGCTCGGCCAGGCGGGAGCGGACCTCGCCCGCGGTCGGGTGGTGCAGCACCTCGAGGATCGTCACCGACTCCTCCCACGCCTCCCGCGCGCCGACGCTGTCCCCGGTCAGCGCGTAGGTATCGCCTAGGTGGAGCAGGACCAAGGCCAGGTCGTACCTGTTTCCCATCTCCCGGTCGAGCGTGATCGCGTTGAGGAAGCACGTCACCGCGGAGGCGTGGTCGCCCAGCCGCTGGTCAACGACGCCGAGGGTGTCCCAGGTGCCGGCCTCGCCGGGGGAGTAGCCGATCGCCCGGCACAGCTCGATCGCCTGCAGGCAGTTCGACCGCGCGGTCGACAGCTCCCCGAGCTGGACGTTGTTCCAGGCCGAGCCGTTCAGGGCGGAGGCCCGCACCAGCGCCATGTTCGGGTCCTCAAGGGCGCAGCCGGACGACAGCGAGAGCGCGGCGCCGACCACCGACAGCGCCTCGGCGTAGCGGCCCTGGTACTCGAGCGTCTGGCCGAGGATCACGTCGGTCCTGGCGAGCCCGAGGTCGTCGCCGAGCGAGGCGAAGGCCGACTGGGCCGACGACAGGCACTCGTGCGCCTCCGCGAAGTTGCCGACCGACATCGCGAACGAGCCGAGCCCGCGCAGCGCGTACGCCTGCCCGCTCAGGTCGCCGCACCGCCTGGCCGCCGCCAGCGCCCAGCGGTGCAGCCGCCCGCCGTCGTGCCAGTGCCCGCAGACGTTATGGTAGGTCCACAGTACGACCGGCAGCTGCCAGGCGTGCGCGTCGAACCCGGCCGACGCCGCGAGCTCGACGACCTTGAGCAGCACCTGGTTCTCGGCCTCGAGCCAGGCCAGCGCCGACGCCTTGCCCCCGAACGACTCGGCCGCCACGCCGGCCGCGGCGGGCGGCAGCGCCATCAGCTCGCGTCCCGGGTAGAGCACGCCGTGGGCGTGATGCGCGGTCTGCAGGTAGTGGTCGAGCATCCGCCTGGTGGTGTTCTCTACCCCGGCGGCCGTGGTCGACAGCGCCGACTGCTCGGCCGCGTACGCCCGCAGCAGGTCATGGAACGCGTAGCGGCCGGGGACGGTCTCGTTCAGCAGCGACGCGCGCACCAGGTCGCGCAGTGCCACCCGCGCGGCCGCCGCCGGCAGGCCCGCAAGCGACGCGGCCGCGGCCGCGCTGATGTCGGGGCCCGGGTGGAGCCCGAGCAACCGGAACATCCGCGCGGCGGGGTCCGGCAGGTGCCGGTAGGACAGCGAGAGCACGGTCCGCACGTTGGCGGCCGGATCGCCCACGTCGAGCGCGTCGAGCCGCCCGCCGAGCTCGGTCAGCTCGGCCGCCAGCGCCGTCAGCGGCAGCCGGGGCGCGGCGGCGGCCCGCGCGACGATGACCGACAGCGCCAGCGGCAGCCGGGCGCACAGGGTCGCCAGCTCGGTCACCGCCCACGGCTCGGCGGCCGCCCGATCGGCCCCGAGCCGCGCGACCAGCAGCTCGTTCGCCTCCTGGGCCGACAGCACGTCCAGCTGGACGAGCAGCGCGCCCTCGCGGGCGGCCAGCGCCGACAGCTCGCGCCGGCTGGTGACGATGACCAGGCACTCCGGCGACGCGGGCAGCAGCGGCCGCACCTGGGCGACGTCGGCCGCGTTGTCGAGCAGCACCAGCATCCGGCGGCCCGCGAGCACCGACCGGTAGAGCGCGGCCAGCGACTCGGTGTCGTGCGGTATCCGCTCCGGGTGCACCCCGAACGCGTCGAGGAAGCCCCGCAGCACGTCGGCCGGATCGGTCGGCTGCCCGGCCCCGGCGTCGAACCCCCGCAGGTTGGCGTAGAGCTGCCCGTCCGGGAACTGATCCGCGACCTGGTGCGCCCACCGCAGCGCCAGCGCCGTCTTCCCCACCCCGGCCGTCCCGCCGATCGCGGAGATGACGACGCCGGGACCGCTGCCCGCCCCGCCGCCGAGCACGGCGTCAAGCGCCGCCAGCTCGGCCCCGCGCCCGGCGAAGTGCGCGACCCCCGACGGCAGCTGCCGCGGCACGGTGGTCTCCCCGGCTCCGGCCGAGGAGCCGTTGGCGGCGCTGACCTCGGCCCGGCCGGCGTTGACGGGGTCGGCTCCCGCCCCGCCGCCGCCCGCGTGCTCCGCTCGCTCGTCGAGGGCGGCATCGCCACTGGCGGCGCCCCCGGTCGCCCGGTACCGGGCGACCAGCTCCGCCCCCGCCGTCTCCGGCAGCCCGAGCGCCCGCGCCAGTGCCCGAACCGAGCTCGGGTACGGCCGCCGCGTCCGGCCGCGCTCCAGATCGGCGATGGCCCGCACGGAGACCCCGGACCGTTCGGCCAGATCCTCCTGGGTCAGCCCGGCAGCAACGCGCTGATTCCGCAGCCACTCGCCCGGCCGCGCTCGGCCGGGGATGCCGAGTGCGCCGGCGGGCGCACCATTCACCACCCCACCACCTGCCCGTGAGCATCCCGTCACGGACAGCCTACTTGTGCTCCGGCTGCCGGAAAAGCTTCCCAGCTCACTGGATTAAAGGCGATAAATCCAGTCATCTCGAACGGACCCCGGCTCCGCGTTGACCGTCTATCTGAACTCTCAATCCGGGAGTCCGTCACAGAGGTTTACTTCTGTCACGCGAAGATCATTTTAACGCCGATGTACCGAATGTGATCGTTTAACGGCAGCGGGTTGTGATTTCTGAAAGCATGGCTATCGGTAACCGTTCGGTCCGTCTGCGTGGCCACCCCTCAGGCCGCGCTCCGTCGGGAACCAGGCCGCATATGAAAGGGTCGCCGTGACATCCTCCCCGGCTCCCCGTCCGTCGTACCGTTCCGTCTTCGCCGTGGCCGAGTTCCGCGCGCTCTGGTTCTCTTACGTCCTGTCGGCCGGCGGCGACCGTCTCGCCCTGGTGGCGATGACGCTGCTCGTCTACGCCAGGACCAAATCCCCGTTCCTGGCCGCGGTCACGTTCGCGTCCGGCTTCGTGCCGTACCTGCTCGGCGGGCTCTTCCTATCCGGCCTGGCCGACCGGCTGCCCCGCCGCGCCGTCATGGTCGCCTGCGACGCGGCCCGCGGCGTGCTCGTCGGCGCGATGCTGGTGCCCCGGCTGAGCCTCGGCGTGCTGATCGCGCTCCTTTATCTGGTGACGGTGATCCAGCCCCCGTTCGACGCGGCGCGCTCGGCCAGCGTGCGCGACATGATGGACGCCGGCCGCTACCCGCTGGCGATGGCGGTGCTCCAGTCGACCGGCCGCACGGTCATCGTGGCCGGCGCCGCGCTCGGCGGCCTCGTAGTGGCCCTGTTCGGGGCCAGGCCCGCGCTCGCGGCGGACGCGCTCACGTTCGTCGGCTCCGGCCTGCTGATCCTGCTCGGCACCCGCACCCGTCCGGCCGCCGCGCCCGTGGGCGCGGCCGGCCGCGAGAGCCCGCTGGCCCAGCTGGCCGGCGGGATGCGCCTCGTCTTCGGCGACCCCGCGCTCCGCACGCTGATCGGCCTGGCCTGGCTGGCGGCGTTCTACGAAGTACCCGAAGGCCTGGCGGCGCCGTACGCGGCGAGTCTCAAGGGCGGGGCGGTCGCGGCCGGCCTGCTGATCGCATTCTCGCAGCTGGGCGCGGCGGTGGCGTCGCCCGTCTTCATCAAGAAGATAGGCCCGCTCACGCGGCTCCAGTGGATGGGTCCGATGGCGGTGCTCACCTGCGGAATCCTTGCGGTGACGATCCTGCGCCCGAATCTGGAAATCTCGATGGCGATCTTCGCCCTGTCCAACACGTTCGCGATGTATCAGATCGCCGCGAACACCGCGTTCGTCGAGCGGATACCGAACGAGCGCCGCGCCCAGGCCTTCGGCCTCGCAAACGCGGGTCTGATCGTGGGTCAGGGGCTGGCTTTCGCTATAGCCGGAGCGGCCGCCGAGGTGGTACCTCCCTCGACGGTCGTAGCTCTCAGTGGGGGACTCGGTGCCCTAATCGCCTGTGGTCTAGCGCTCCGGTGGCGGCGAATGTCGCCTGCCGTCGGGCGTCACACTGCGAGGCATCTTGGCCGAGATGACTCGCTTACCAGGAAGACACTTGTCCGTGCGGCTCGGTCTAACTAGGGGGTACGTGATGACGATGAGTCGATCTAACTACCGGGTCCAGGTGTCACGCATGATGTCACTTCCTTCCCAGATTACGCGATCTTTCTCGGCTGGAACATCAGTCACATCAGTACCAGAAGGTCGTACGCACTGCTATTCCTCCTCATGCGTAACAGCGAACGCGTCTCTCCTCAGCGTTCACTCTATTGTCTATGGCGCGAATTCGTCTCTCTCGCCTCCGCGCCACCGCTGTTAAGAACTATTAAGCTCCGTCTTGTCCTGGCATGTCTGGAAATCTCGCTGCAATAGTTACAAGGCCCGGGAAGATGGGTTATGGTAGCTATACGCAGCTAGTCATTTACGGTGAGCTGCTACTAGAAGGCAGTAACAGGTGTCACAAACGGAACGGTGGAAGATGCAACCCTCGTCCCTCACCAGCCGCCTCAGCAGGCGTTTTGTGGTGAAGGACTGGGCATGGTGGGAGCTGCCGCCACTACTGCGCTGGTACGTCGCCACCCCGATAGTCGGGGCCCTGGCGTTCATGGCCATCGCCGCCGCGCACACCCACTGGCAAGCGGACGACCTGGTTAAGTTCCTCATTCTTGCCAGCTGCGGGATGGTGTCAATCGCGTCCACTCCGCGGATGGCGTATACCACCAACGGGGGGCTGACGAGAGATTTCAGCTCGGTCTGGGTGGTCCCGATCGCGATACTCCTGCCGCCGATCTATGCCGCGATAGTACCCATCCTCATAAGCCTTGTCGCGCAATTGTACGTGCATAAGGGAATCATTTACCGGAGAGTCTTCACGGCCGCGGCGACCGGCCTGAGTTACGCCGTGGCGTCACTGGTGTTCCATGCCGTGCCCGCGTCGTTCGCGGGCGGCCACGTGGGCGTCGGCGTGCACGCCTTCACCTGGGCCATAGCGGTCGCGGGGTGCGAGATCATCGGCGGTCGGCTGCATCACTTCCTGATCCTCGGGGCCGTGAAATTGTCCGATCCCAAGGTCAAAATCAAGCACATCGAATGGAATTGGGAGGCCTTTCAGGGCCTCTTCGTTGAGATCGACCTTGCCGTCCTCATCACCGTCGCCGTCGGGATCAGCCCGACCCTGGTTGTCCTCGCGCTCCCGACCGTGCTGCTCGTCCGGCGCTTCCTGGTGCACCCACTGCTCATCGCCCAGTCGAGGTCCGACTCCAAGACCGGTCTGCTGAACGTCTCCACGTGGGAGAAGGAAGCCGAGACCGAGATCTCCCGATCGATCAGAACCGGCAGCCCGGTGTCCCTCGCCCTGGTCGACATCGATCACTTCAAGCTGGTCAACGACACCCACGGCCACCTGGTGGGCGACAAGGTGCTGAAGGCGGTGGCCGAGGCGCTCACCAACGGGTCCCGCGACTATGACCGCGCGGGCCGGTTCGGCGGCGAGGAGTTCGTGCTCCTGCTCGCCCAGACCACTGGGTCCGACGCCATCAAGATCGCCGAACGTCTGCGCTCGCACGTCGAGGGCCTGGCGGTCCCCGTTGATGACCGTCCCGGCGGCCCGGTCGTCAAGGTGACCATCTCCATCGGCGTGACCTCGATCGCCCGTGGCGAGACCCGCGAGCTGATCGACCTCCTCGCGGCCGCCGACTCGGCCCTCTACCAGGCCAAGCAGGGCGGCCGTAATCGCGTGGCGGTCTCCCCGACCGACCGCACCGCCCCCCTCGACGTCCTCACCACGGGCCGGTCGGCGACCCCCCGCGCGCGAGACGAATCCCGCCCGACGGCCGACCCCCACCCGGCGCCAAGCACGCCGTCCCCGCGCCCGGTCCAGGTCCAGGCCAACCCCACCTCTTTTTCTTTATGCCAAATTAAGTTACTCTCCGTGCCCATTAGGCCACGCGACGAATCCGATCTTCACGATCAGTGATTGCACCACAAGACCTTGCACTGCAACTTGCAAAAAGACTAGTCGGGACGTCTTCCGCTGCAGCGGGTCATGAACGCCCGCACACCGCGGCGCGCGCCGTTCCGCGTCATGGTCAACAGCAAAAAATTCCGATCAAGCAACGAATCAAATGAAGACGTTCGTACGTATGTGCGATAGGATCGGGCCATAGACCCAAGACGAGCCGCCCCGGTGTTACGAGCACCGGAGCGGCCCTGGGACACCCACCTCTCCTACGGAGACGAGCGCCTTGAGCACAATCATCCCGGACCGCGACCGCTGGTACATCCCCGCGCCGGTCGAGGCCGCGGCCATACGTCGCGGGCCCGGCGACGGCGATCTCGCCTGGATCGAAGCCCTGGACGCCGACCGCATGCACGACAGCCTGGTCTTCCTGGCGGGTTACGCGCCAGGCGTGCTGGACGTGATCCTGACCGCGACCGAGCCCTGCCTGGACGCGGACCGCCCCGCCGACGACGACGCCATGGAGCCGTACTGCACCAAATGCGGCGCCGCAACGGGCATCTTCGTCAGCCGCGGCAACGAATGGCTGCACTACACCGGCAGGCCCGAGACCGCCGACGTCCAGCCCTACACCACCGACCACGAGCCCGCCCTCGGCTGGCGCATCGCCACCAGCCCGGTAGCGGTGGTAGCGCTCTAGCCGATCGCGACGTGTTCGCCGAGGCCTGACTAGATGGGTGATCACCCGTCCCGGGCTGACCGGTCGGGTGATCACCTGTCCGGGGATCCAGGATGCGCGTCGATTGGGTGGAAGACGCCACGCACCCGGACCAGCAGGACGTGCGCGCCCACGATCGCGACCAGGACGATCGGGATGAGGACGATGTGCCACATCAGCATCTGGCCGAAGTTCATCACGTTGAAGAACGCGCCGACGCCGGCCGAATTGAACGCGTCCTTGCCGCTGGTGGAAATCCACTGCGAATCGAAGTTCTGCGACCAGCAGGGCCATGCACAGCTCAACGCTCCACAGGTGCAGGCTATTGAAAAAGTGCCCGATCGGGTTGTAGTGCCACCAGTCGGGACCGCCCAGCGCCAGCGCGAGACCGGAGGCGATCACCACCCCGAGCGCGGCCAGGCAGCCGACGCCGAACACGTACGCCCACGACGCCACGTAAGCCGGCTGGCTGTCGGGCACCAGTTTCCCCGGCGGCAGGACCTTGAGGGCGCCGCGTCGGACCCGCGAGGTCCACATGCGGGCGGTGGATCGTGCCCGCGGTCAGCCGCGTTCGCTGGTCGTCAACTCGTGACGGGGAGCGTCGCCGTCGCGGCGTACCGCCAGCCGATGGACGGGGCGTGGTCGGCTTCGTAGACCTCGGTCGGCCCGTCGTCCGGGGAAGGGGCGGCAGACGCAACGCGGAAGTGGTGCCACTCGGTCCCATGCCCGAGGAAGATCCCGACCGCGCCGCCGCACGCCGTGCAGTACGGCTCGGGGCCGTCGACGACGCTGCCGAAGGTCGGGGGCCGGTAGCCGGCCAGAAATGCGAGTGTCATCGCCATCTGCTCGATATCGAGCAGTCGCAGCCGATCAAGCCTGGTTCGCCCCTCAACGTCGGTCTGCGTCCGGAATTGATCAACGGCCAGCGAACTTTTCACACAAAAATTCTATCGGCCAGACCCGGCGTCGCAACGACCGACGCGCCGTCGTCACCCGGCGTGTCGCAACCAATTCGCGACCAGCCCGCTACCGGTCCGCGACCAAGCCGCAACCAGGCCGCAATCATTCCGCAACCAGAATGCGACTGAGTAGCAACTATCTGTCATGGCCCGCCAGAACGAACAGGCGTCGTCCGAATCGTCACGGCGAGCCGCGCTTCAACGGGGCACGGGAACGAGCGGAAGCCGTCGAATCGACGTTTTTTCGGGTAAGCTCACGGAGCAGTTGACCAAAAGACGTGTTTCCGTGCCCGGAATCGGGCACAATCGAGCCCGTAAGGTCGAAGTTAGTTGACGCAAACCCCTAGCAAGCTGGCTCGGCAAGCACGCACGCTCAGCGACAACTAGATATGGCGCGCCCATGGACGAGACGTACCCGCAGGACCTGATCAGCAACGTCGCGGCGAGCACCGGGCTTCCCGAGGCGACCGCGTCGCGGGTGGTCGCGGACGTCGCCGCTTACTTCGGCGAGACCGTCGACGAGTTCGTCCGGCGTCGTCACGCCGAGCTCCAGGACAGGACCAAGAAGCGCAACGACGACATATGGCCGCAGTTGGCAGCGGAGCTGCAAGGCCGTCGGTTCAGGGCCGAGGAGCTGTCCGAACGCCAGCTCCGCCGCATCGTCTACGGATAACAGCAAGAAAACGCGCACCAAGGGCACGCGCATCAAGAAAGCGCGCAGCAAGAGCACGCAAGCATTGGACGAGGAAGGGACGCGGGAACGTGTGCGGGATCGTCGGTTATGTTGGCAAGCGGGATGTGACGCCAGTCCTCATCGAAGGACTCCACCGGCTGGAGTACCGAGGCTACGACTCGGCCGGCCTGGCGGTCATCAGCCGGGGCAGACTCCAGATCACCAAGACCGCGGGCCGCGTCCAGGACCTCCGCGACAAGCTCGCCGCCAGGCAGACCGCGAGCGCCAGCGCCAGCGGGTCAGGCACAGGCGCAAGCACAACAAGCGCCAGCACCGCCAGCAAGCCCACCATCGGCCTCGGCCACACCCGCTGGGCCACCCACGGTGAGCCGAACGAGACCAATGCGCACCCCCACACCGACGCGCACAACCGCATCGCGGTCGTCCACAACGGCATCATCGAGAACGCCGAACTGCTCCGCGACCAGCTCCAGGCCAACGGCGTCCAGTTCACCAGCGACACCGATACCGAGGCGCTCGCGCACATGATCGCGGCCGAGCTCGCGGCCGACGATGCCGCCACCCTCGAGGACGCCGTCGTCCGCACGCTCAAGCGGGTCGAGGGCGCCTACGGCCTCGTGGTGATGAACACCAAGCACCCCGACCAGCTCGTCGTCGCCCGCAACGGCTCCCCGCTGGTGCTCGGCCTGGGCGAGAATGAGATGTTCGCCGCGTCCGACGTCGCCGCCCTCGTCCGCTACACCCGCCAGGTGATCTACCTGGAGGACGGCGACGTGGCGACGATCAGGGCGACCGGCTACCACACGACCACGCTCACCGCCGGCCAGGACAGCGACAGCAAGGGCAGCGACAAGGTCCCGACGACGGTTGACGCCGACGCCGACGACTACGAGCTCGGCCAGTTCAGCGACTACATGCGCAAGGAGATCCACGAGCAGCCGGAAGCCATCCGCCGGGCGCTGCGTGGCCGCCTCGAGGAGCGCTTCGCCACCGCCCGCATCGGCGGCATCAACCTGGACGCCCGCGAGCTCCGCAACATCAAGAATGTCAAGTTCCTCGGCTGCGGGTCCGCCTACTACGCCGGCCAGATGGGCGCCGCCCTGATCGAGGAGCTGGCCCGGATCCCGGCCGACGCCGAGCCCGCCAGCGAGTTCCGCTACCGGTCCCCGGTCGTCGACCCGGACACGCTCTACGTCGCGGTCTCCCAGTCGGGCGAGACCATCGACACGCTGATGGCCGTCCAAGAGCTGCGGCGCAAGGGCGGCCAGGTCATCGGCGCGGTCAACGTCGTCGGCTCGGCGATCGGGCGGGAGTGCGGCCACGGCATCTTCCTGCACGCGGGGCCCGAGGTCTCGGTCTGCTCGACCAAGGCGCTGACCAACATGGCGGTCAACTTCGCCCTCCTGGCGCTGCTCATGGGCCGGGTCCGCGACCTTTCCTCGGCCAGCGGCGAGCGGGTCGTCAACGGCCTGCGCAACCTGCCCGCCCAGGTGACGGAGATCCTGGCCGACGAGGACGCGATCGAGACGATCGCGAACCGCTACGCCAACGCCGAGCACATGTTCTTCATCGGCCGGGTCCGCGGCTGGCCGGTGGCCCGCGAGGGCGCGCAGAAGCTCAAGGAGATCTCCTACGTGCACGCCGAGGCCTACCAGGCGGGCGAGCTCAAGCACGGCCCGCTCGCGCTGATCCAGCCCGACATGCCGAGCGTGGTGATCATCCCGTCCGACGACCTGATCGCCAAGAACATCTCCACGATCGAGCAGATCAAGGCCCGGGGCGGCCCGGTCATCGCGGTGACAAGCGCCGACATTCCCGAGGGGCTGGCCGATGCCGTTATCCGGGTGCCAAAGGCCGAGCCGGAGCTCGAGCCGATCCTGTTCAACATCCCGCTCCAGCTGCTCGCGTACCACACGGCGGCCAAGCTCGGGCGGGACATCGACAAGCCGCGTAACCTCGCGAAAAGCGTCACCGTCGAATAGTCAAACGCAAAGCGTTATTTCACCCGGCCCGACCAAGCTAGTGGAAGATCGGGGGTTCGATCCCCATCGCGGTGCGCATCGCCTCGGCGATGTCCCCCGGGACGAGCTGCTCGCACCAGACGACCTTGCCGGTCGCCGAGCGGCGCGCGCCCCAGCGGGCCGAGAGCTGGGAGACCACGTGCAGGCCGCGGCCGTTCTCGGCGTCCTTGTCGACCTGGAGCACCCGGGGAAGCGCGGGCGAGGTGTCGTGCACCTCGCACGTCAGCGTGTCGGGCTCCAGGATGAGCTGCAGCAGCGTCTCGCCCTTGGCGTACTTGATCGCGTTGGTGACCAGCTCGGAGACCAGCAGCTCGGTGACCGGGATGAGGTCCTCGAGACCCCAGCGCTTGAGCGGGTCCCTGATCATCGCGCGCGCCTGCCGGACCGAGGAGAGCTCGGGCTCGAGCGGGAAGCTGATCCGGTGGTCCTCCGGTAGCCGCCGCAGCTTGGCGATGAGCACCGCGATGTCATCGCGCTTGGCGTCGGAGTAGACGCCGTCGAGGGCGGTCTTGCACAGGTCCTCGAGGTCCTTCTCTGGCGCGCCCTCGCCGAACGCGACCTGCAGCCGCTCCAGGCCCTCGCTGATGTCCCGGTCGCGGGACTCGACCAGGCCGTCGGTGTAGAGGACGAACAGCGATCCATCCTCGACCTGGTGCCGGGTGGTCTCCACCACGCCGTCGTCGATGATGCCGAGCGGCGGGGAGGGCTGCACCTCGAGGTACTCGTTGGTGCCGTCCGGGTTGACAAGCAGCGGCGGCAGGTGACCCGCCACCGCGAGCTCGATCTCGCCCGTGACCGCGTCGTAGACCCCGTAGGCGCAGGTCGCGAAGTGCGGCTCGCGCTCGCCGATGTTCTGCATGAGCTCGTCGAGCTGCTGCAGCGTCGCCGCCGGGGGCAGCTCGAGCATGGCCAGGGTCTGGATCGCGGTGCGCAGCCGTCCCATCGTGACCGCGGCGCGGACGCCGTGCCCGGCCACGTCGCCGACGACGAGCGCGACCCGCGCGCCGGGCAGCCTGATCGACTCGTACCAGTCGCCGCCGACCTCGACCAGCTCGCTGCCGGGCAGGTAACGGTGGCGGACGTCGATCGAGGAGGGATAGGACAGGCCGGTCGGCAGCATCGCCCGCTGCAGCGTGAGCGCGGTCGCGTGCTCGCGGTTGTACCGGGTTGCGTGGTCGAAGAAGACCGCCTGGCGGGCGGCGAAGTCCATCGCCATGTCCATGTCGTACCGGTCGAAGCGCCGGGTGCCGAGCTCCCGGAAGCAGCAGAACAGGCCGACCACGGTGCCCTTGGAGATGGCCGGCAGGACCAGCATCGAGGTGTCCGAGAGGAGCCCGCCGACCGGCTTGCGCCGCCACGCGCGGGCGAGCTTCCTGGCCGCCTCCGGGGTGATGGAAGCCTCAAGGACCGGCTCGCCGGTGGCGATGCAGCGCGAGTAGGGGGAGTTGCCTGGGAAGCGGAGAATCTCGCCGACCGGGAACGCCGCCTGCCAGGACGGGTTCTCCTTGTCGTGCTTGACGTGCAGCCGGCGGAGCGGGACGTCCGCCTCGGGAACGTGCGCGGGAACCTCGTTGTCGCCGATCAGCGACTCGAGCACGAGCACCTCGGCGGCGCTGCAGAAGGCGGGCACCAACTGCGCCGTCATCTTCTTGGCGAGGTCGCTGAAGTCGAGTGTGTCCTCATCCGAGAGCGCGGAGTCGCGCAGCAGGACCTCGCGCATCAGGCCGGGCTCGATGAACCGCTCGCCCGACGGGATCGGGATCTGCAGGATCACCAGGGCGGCGACGTCGCTGCCGCCCGCCTGCATCGGCCGCGCGCTGACCACCGAGCTGGCGATGGTGCCGTCCGCCAGCGCGATGGAGAGCATGTCGTTCGCCTCGCGGTCGGACTTGATCGCCTCAAGCAGCGAGGCGACCACGAAGATGGCGTTCGGGTCGGGGGAGACCGGCGGGCCGCCGTCCTTGGGCTGGGTGGCGGTAATGTCGCTTAGGTTAACTCCGAGCAGGTCATCGCTTGAGCGTGCGAGAATCTTCGGAGCCGTGCGGTCGTGCTGGACGATCCGGCCGGTGCGGTCGATGCCGAGAATAAGCGTCCGCACCGAGGGTGACGCGGTAGGGCTCACGGTCACCGGCGGTGCCTTTCGGCTCACCTTCTTGCCGGGTGTCACGGGCGACTCCTGGATGTTCGTGCACGACGCGCTCTCGCCATTATGGGCTACCCAGTGGTGCATCTGAGAGCGCTTCCGATTCTTCCCCTTTGCCCATGTATGGCCAATTATGTCATATTAACCAGGTTGATGACGGGCCTTCTGGGACACGGGGCGCCTAACGCGACACTGTTTGTCGCTGCATATTCCTTACAGGAAGCTCGCGGGCTGGTATCTGAGCTCACTACTGGGACAGAGTGGTGTTCTGCGCCGAAGCGGTGGCGACGATGCCCTGGCTGGTGACGGTGATAGAGCGGACGACCAGGCCGGCCGGCAGCGTCGGTATGTCGAAGGTGTACGACGAGGCGATCGTCGACCCGCCGATGAGCGATGCAAGGCCCGCCAGGCCGGTCAGGTTGCCGACCTCCACCTTGATTTCGTTCGGGGTGACCTGCTCGATCTTCCCGGTCGCGCCGCCGAGGGAGGAGTTGAACTTGATCGCGTCCGGCCCGTCAGCCGGGTCGGCGCTGACCGTCAGGCCCGGGATCGGGATCAGGTTGGTGACGGTGGTGAACGAGACCACCACGGTGCCGTTGATCTTGCTGATCGTCGCGCCGTTGAACGACGCGTTGGGGCGCACCCCGGTCGCGGTGGCGTGGAGGCTGCTGATCACGACGTCTTTGACGGTGAAGTTGCTGGCGTTGATGTCGATCTGGCTGAGGTCGCGCGAGGCGACCTGGGTGAGGAACGGGAACCCCTGGATGTCCACCGACGGCTTGGTGCCGAGCCCGGAGGAGTCGATCTTGCTCGCGATCGCGTTCTCGGCGAAGGCCTTGGCCCCGAAGTCGGCCGCGACGAGGATGATGATCAGCACGACCAGCGCGATGAGCCAGCGGCGGCCGCGGTGCCTGCGCTTGGGCGGGCGCGACTGCCCGGCAGGCGGCTGCTGCTGGTTGTCCTGCCAGGCCGGCTGCCCGCCGCGCGCGACCGTCTCCTCGTACCCGGAGGGCTGCTGCTGGGGGTGCTGCCAGCCCGACGGCCGCACGCCGCGCGGGACCGTCTCCTCGGACCCGGAGGACTGCTGTCCGTAAGGCGGCTGCTGGCGCTGCTGCCCCTGCTGGCCGCCGTAGCCGCCCTGCTGGCCGTAGCCGCCCTGCTGGCCGCCGTACGGGCCCTGCCCGCCGTACTGGCCGGGCTGACCGCCCTGCGCGGGCGGCTGCTCCGGCCATCCGCCCTGCGGTTGGTAATTGCTCACCCGGGAGCTCCCCTCATGGACCGGCTCAGCATCGTTTATACCCAGCACCCGCGCGCAGGGTACCCCGCATTGCCACGGGTTTCCCGAGTTGCGCGATTTTGCCTGCCGTTTGACCGGTTGCGGGCGCTTGCAGGCTCATCTGCCGTCGGCGCCTACTTGCCGCCGGCCGCCTACTTGCTGAAGGTGGCGTTGGTCGCGGAGGCCGAGAGGGTCAGCCCCTGCCCGTTGAGCGTCAGCCCGGTGATGCGCAGGCTCGGCGGGACCCCGGCCGGGAGGTTGATCGGGAAGGAGGCGGCCGAGCCGATGAGGGTGCCGACCAGGCCGCCGCTGGTCGGCAGCTCGATCGTGATCTGCTGCGGCCCGGTCTGCTTGACCACGACTTCGCCGCTGGCGCTCAGCCCGAGCACGGTCCCGGTGACCTTCAGCTTGTTGGCGCCGTCGGGCACCGCCGTGAGCGAGGCGGCGTCCCCCAGCTCGCTCGAGATGCCGCCGGTGAGCGAGTTGAGCGACACGAACGCGGTCGCGGTCAGGTGGTCGATCGTCGCGCCGTTCCACGACGAGTTCAGGTGCATGCCGGTGATCGTCGCGTTCAGGCTGGAGATCGTCACCGGGCCCGCCGGGATATCGCTCGCGCTGATGACGACCTTCTTGAAGTCCTTCTGCACGACCTGGGTGAGGAACGGGAAGCCTTCGATGTCGACCGACGGCTTGACCGGGAACCCGTTGGCGGTGAACTGGTTGGCCATGTCGTTCTCGGCGATCGCCTGGCCCACGAAGTTGGCGATCACCAGCACGATCGCGAGCACCAGGAGGACAAAGAACGCGATGACCGAACGGCGGACCGGCCGCCGCCGACGTCGCGGCCGAGGCGTCGGCCCGTCTTCGGGTCCGTAGTCCTGGGGTCCGTAGTCCTGGGGTCCGTAGTCCTGGGGTCCGTAGCCGTGCGGAGCGTCCCCCCGATTCCAGTCGCCCTGAGGCCCGTAGCCCTGGGGCCCGTAGCCCTGGCCCCAGTCGTTCTGGGGGTTGTTGCCCCGATTCCAGTCACCGCGGGGGTTGTCGCCCTGAGCTGAGCTGTCCTCGTGCTCGCTAGCCCAGTCGCCTTGGGGCCCGTTGCCCTGGCCCCAGCCAGCGTGGAGGGCGGCGTCCTGCGGAGTGCCGACCTGGGCGGTGTCGACTTGCGGGGTGTCGGCCTGGGCGGTGTCATCCTGAGTGGACGTGTCCCGCGCGGCGACGTCCCGGGTGGTGTCGACCTGCGCGGTGTCGACCTGCGGGTCAACCGGCGCCGTGTTGCCCTGCGGGGCGTCGCTCTGCGGCACGGCGTGGTCGGCGGGGGCGGGAACGCTGCCCTGGCCCAAGACGGCCCGCGGGACGGTGGCCTGGGAAACGCCGGCCTCGGGGGCGCTGCCCTGGCCCGGGTCGTCCTGAGCTTCGGTGTCCTGATCCCCGGCTACGGGGACGGTCGACACCGTCGAAGGGGGTCGCATCGGCTGGGTCGGTTCGGAGCTCATGGTAGTTCCCCTGTCGGGCCGGCGGCTGTCGCCGAATATCAAGATCGACAAATGTCGACGTGCACGTAGAAACGTCGCACTGTAGTTATAGTTCACCAGATTCCGGATTACACCTGTGAGCCCTAGACTCTTGACCAGGTGGGTATGTAACGATCCGGGGGTCTTGAGGATCGATCGGGAGGGGAATTCGGCAGTGGGGATTCAAATGGCGCATAGTTCGCGTAGCGCACCTCCCCTGCTGGTCCGCACGGTGCGCTCCACGCACCGGCTCGAAGCGGGCACCGAGTACCGGATCGGCCGTGACGAACGCGCCGACATCCCGGTGACCGACCCGCGGGTCTCCTGGGACCACGCGGTGCTCTACGCGTCCGGCGGGACCTGGGTGCTCGAGGATAAGGGCAGCAGGAACGGCACCTACGCGGGCGCCGAGCGGGTCTCCCGACTCAACATCGACGGCCCGTGCGTGATCCACGTCGGCAACCCGGAGGACGGGCCGGTGCTCCGGTTCGAGCTCGAACCGGTCGCCGAGGCGCCATCCAACGCGCCGTCCAACGCGCCGCCCGCCCCTGGCGGCTCGCTGCCGTTCAGCGGCTGGGGTGACGTCGACCCGCACGCGTCGCTGCCCGGCGTCGACCGCGAGCCCACCTCCCGCATCCAGCTGCCGACGGCGCGGGTGGTCAAGATCGGCCGCCGCCCGGACAACGACATCGTGGTGCACGACCTTGGCGTCTCCAAGGCGCACGCCGAGCTGAAGATGTCACCGACCGGCCGGTACC
>Ga0335075_10005662_pt1 | contig 19344 bp, 15 predicted proteins | sample Lox_Sample_24_FD_206723 | JGI IMG/M metagenome (GOLD analysis project Ga0335075, IMG submission 206723) | Soil microbial communities from Loxahatchee National Wildlife Refuge, Florida, United States - Lox_Sample_2.4 | ecosystem: Environmental > Terrestrial > Soil > Wetlands | place: USA...
GAGCGGGCGCACAGGAATCAGCCTGACGCGGACCTCGCGGTCATGGCCGCCGAACTGCTGCTGGTGGCCGAGCGACGGCGCTTCCCCGGCGCCGGTGTCGTGTGCGGCGAGGTCGGTGGCCAGCAGCCTGCCGGGATGGAACTGCGTCAGTTCGTCCGCGCGGACGGCGCGCTGCGGCCGAGGCCGCGAGCAGTGCCATGCGCTGAACGGCCTCCGGTCAGCGAGCTACGGCCGAGCGCCGCCCGATGAGCGGCCTGCCCGGCCCGCGCGAGCCAGGCCCGCTCGTGCTGCGCGGCCGTTCGTTCCCGCCAGGTCGGCTGCTTGTGATGGCAATCGTCAACCGCACGCCGGATTCGTTCTACCGGCCGGGCCTGACGTGGGACGAGGGCGCCGCGCTTGAGCGCGTGCACGAGGTGGTCGCCGAAGGAGCCGACATCCTCGACGTCGGCGGCGTCCCGGCCAAGCCCAGTGAGGAAGTGACGGCGCTGGAGGAGATACGCCGGGTCGTTCCGTTCATCGCGACGGTCCGCGCCGCCTATCCCGAGCTCGTAATCAGCGCGGACACCTGGCGGCACGAGGTCGGGCGGGCGGCGTGCGAAGCCGGCGCCGACCTGCTGAACGACACCTGGGGCGGCTGGGACCCGGAGCTGACCGAGGTGGCCGCGGAGTTCGGCGCGGGGCTCGTGTGCTCGCACGCTGGCGGGCTGCCGCCGCGGACGCGGCCGTTCCGGGTGTCGTACCCGGATGTCGTGGCGGACGTCCTCGACCGCGTGCTCGGACTGGCCGGCCGGGCGGTGCGGGCCGGGGTGGACCCGGCTGGGATCGTCATCGACCCGGCGCACGACTTCGGCAAGAACAGCTGGCACTCGCTGGAGATCACCCGGCGGCTCGGCGAGCTGACCACGACCGGGTGGCCGGTACTGATATCCGCCTCCCGCAAGGACTTCGTGGGCGAGACGCTCGGCGTCGATGTCGAGAACCGGCTGTCCGGTACCCTGGCGGTGACCGCCGTGGGCGCATGGCTCGGCGCCAGGATCTTCCGCGCGCACGACGTGGCGCAGACTCGGCAGGCCCTCGACATGGTGGCCGCGGTCCGCGGCGACCTGCTCCCGGCGCGTATGGTGCGGGGACTGGCGTGAACCGCGGGGTGCCCGCGGTCATCCACGCTGCCGTCTGCCCGTCCTCGCCGCTGCTTGCCACGGAGCTGAGCGGGCGCGGGGACGTGCTCCCCGAGCTGCGAACCGCGTGCGCAGAAGCGGTCACCGGGCTGCTGGCCGGTGCGATGACCGCCCCGGGTACTGCTCGCGTCCCCGCCGGCCAGGTGCTCTACGCCGACGCTCCGCTGGGAGTCGGCTACTTCGTCGCGGTGCTGGATCCTCCGGATCGCGACCCGGTTTCCCGGCCGCGCGCGTAACTGACCTCGCCCTCGACGAAGGTCGCCGCGACCAGGTCTGAGGCGAGCGAGTCCAGCGCCTCCCGCGGGTCGGCGCGCAGCAGCACCACATCGGCCGGCTGCCCCGGGGCGACGAGCCGCTGCCTGTCCGGCCGTGTGGGCTCGCCGAGGAACAGGGACAGCGCCCGGGCGGGCGAGACCGCCTCTTCCGGGCGGAACAGCGGCGGGCGGCGGACCGCGGCGCGCATGGCGGCCCACACGTCCTCCGTCCCGAATGGCGCATCGCTTCCGCCCGCGACGCTCACTCCCGCGTCGATGAGGGTGCGCAGCCGCCACAGGTCAGGCAGGTCATCTGGCGGCACGTCGCGAGCGTACTGGTCGCCGCGTTCCGCAACGAAGTGCGGTTGCGTGACGACCGTGAGCCCGCGCAGGCCTGCCAGGGACTCGGCGGGGATCACCGCGCCGTGCTCGACCCGGTCGCCGGGCAGTCGGCCCGCAACGTCCAGCGCGGCCATCGTGAGGATGACCTGAACGCGAGTCACGCAATGCACCGCCGCTGGCCGGCGAGCGGCGTGCGCAGCACGGATGCGGTCGGCGAGGCGGTCAAGGGGCGGCAGTGTCACATCGTCGAGGAGGATCTTCACCGGTCCGAGGGTTATCGGCCCTGGTGGGGGCTCGGTCCCAGAGGGTGCCATGCAGTGCAGGCGCTGCACCATCCCCGCTTCGGCCAGCGACGCCAGGTCACCGGGGGTCGCGCCAGGGGTTGCGTCGGTAAAGCCGGTGATCCCGAGCGTTGCCGCCCTGCTGCTTACGGCCGGCAGGTCCCCGGTCGTGGCGGGCACTCGATCCGCGAGCCAGCGGTCCATCCGCCACAGCCGCCCAGTCGGCCGGTCGGCTTCGTCGCGTTCGACTCCGCTGAGCCTGCACCCATCCAGGCCCAGCCGCGCGACGGCGGAAGAGTTGACGATCCATAGCGCGCCGGTGCGTTCCTGGACCCGCACCGGGCGATCCGGGATGAGCAGGTCGAGAACCTGGCGGTCCAGGGGCCCTGCGACCGATTCATGGTAGCCGACGGCGCGCAGCCAGGCGCCCGGCGGCAGTTGCGCGTCCGCCGCGCGCAGCCGGGCAATCAAGTCGGCTGCCGTCCGGATCCACGGCGGTCCGGCGGCGACGCTTACCCGCGCGGCAGCGAGCGCGCGCAGGTGCACGTGGTGGTCGTGCAGACCGGGTATCAACGTCCCGCCTCCCGCGTCGATTTCCGTTTCACCGTGCGTCGGCCGCAGCCTCGGCGCGCATTCGGCGATCCGGCCGCCGGTCAGGCGCACGTCGGTCAGTGGGAGGTCCGCGAGCGCCGCTGCAGTGGCCAGCAGGGCGCGGGCTGGCCACAAGCGGGCGTTGCAGATCAGCATGCGGGAACTTGGTCGGCCAGCCACGCGAGCACCGCCCTGGTGTCGGCGCCAAGGTCCGCGGCGGGCGGCGTTGCGGGCCTCGCCGAAGGCGCGGGGCGGCGCGGCGGGAGCACGGCCTGCTGGCGGCCCGAGCGTGGGCAGGCCACCAGCCCGTCCGGACGGACCTCGTGCGGGCCGTGCGCCGGCGCGGGCGCCGCGGCGAAGGCAGCGGCGACTTCCCGCATGGACAGGTCGATCAGCTCACCCCCGCCGGCCGCCACCGAGCGCGCCACCGCCAGCGCGCCGCAGACGCCGGCCAGCGGGTCCGCGATCGCATCGGCGCAGAACACCGGCTCCGGCGCTGGCCCACCGCTCGTCCAGCCGACGAGCCCGCCGGCCACCGCGGCGTCGTCGCCGAACGCCACCCGCTCCGGCACCGCGCGCCCGTACCCGGTGATGCTGAGCCACACCTGGCCGTCCGGGTGCGGGATCATGTCCGGGGCCAAGCCCAGGGCCGCCAGCGCACGTGGCCGGGACGCCTCGATCACGATGTCCGCGACGCCGAGCAGCGCCCTGAGGACGGCTCGGCCCGGCTCGGTCTTGAAGTCGACCGCCAGGCTGCGGTGGCCGGCGTGCAGCCAGTCGAAGAACCCCGGGTTGCCGGAGCGCGCGCCGTCTGGCCGGTCGGACGATTCCACCTTGATGACGTCTGCGCCGGCCAGGCCGAGCAGCCGCCCGCACAGCGGCCCCGCCCACATCGACGACAGGTCCGCGACAACCGCGCCCGCCAGCCCGGCGGCGGGTGACGGCGGCGCGATGCGCGCGGCCCGCCACGACGGCCAGCCCCGCTCTGTGCGCGGCGGGGCAGTAGGCAGCGCGGCGGCCGGGACGCCGAGCAGCTGAGCGGCGGCCACCAGCTCCTCAGCGGGCTGGGCGAGCGCCGCCGCCGCGAGCACCTCTGCCGCAAGTGTGGCCCGCGGTTCGACGGGGAGCGCGGCTTCGTTCAGGCCGAGCACACCGAGAATCGCCGGAACGGCGGTCAGGTCGTCGGGACGGCTCAGCGTAAGGGCGCACCAGCCGTCCGCCGAGCGCAGCAGGAAGCTCGAACCGCCCGCGGAGATCCTCCCCCGCCGGGTGTACCCGGCTAGCGCTGCGCGGGCGGTGATCAGCTCCGCCGGATCGGTGCGCACCCGCGTCCCGGTGTCCCGCGTCACCTGCGCGAGTTCCTCTGTAACCGCGCCGAGCATGGCCAAGACCGGCGCGGTCGACGGCACCGGCGCGCCGTCAGGCTGGCCGGTGAGCGACATCGCCCCGGATGCCGCCCAGTCCAGCACCGCACAACGTTCGAGCATGACTAATTATCGGTGATGCCGCGATGGAGGGTGAACGAACACAGCGGGTGGGCTCCGCCGCCCTGCAGGTGGACGAGCCAGACCCAAGGCGATGCCGCCCTGCCGGTTCTGGCGTGTTCGTTGAGAAAGGCTTTGCCGACGCGAGCATCGCCCACATGGTCCATCGGGTCGACTCCAGCTCGCTCACACAACTAATATACTTATTACGTTATTTACGTGTGCCCGTCGTCCTTCGGAAAGCCGTGGAGCGTGACATATGTCGGTCACCTGGAGATGTCGTCGGCACGACCGGGAGGGGGCCCGCTCGTGAAAGGCCCGCTCGATGGTCTGCTCGTGGCCGACTTTTCCCGCCTGCTCGCTGGCCCGCATGCCACGATGCTGCTTGGAGATCTTGGCGCCGACGTCGTGAAGGTTGAGCATCCCGAGGGGGATGTCGCAAGGAACTGGGGGCCGCCCTTCGTCGGCGACGGATCGGCCAGCGCCTACTTCCACTCCGCCAACCGGAACAAGCGTAGCGCCGTGATAGATCTGCGGACCAGCGAGGGCAGGGCGACGGCGCGGCGCCTGGCGTTGCGCGCGGACGTGGTCATCCACAACTTCCGCCCTGGCATAGCAGAGGACTTCGGGCTGGGCTACGAGGATCTGCGCCCCGAGAATCCTGGCCTTATCCATTGCGCGATTTCCGGATTCGGGCCAGCGGCCGGGCCGAATTCCCTCGGGAATGACCTGCTGGTGCAGGCGGTCGGCGGGCTGATGTCGATCACTGGTACGGCGGACGGGGGACACGTGAAAGTGGGATTCCCGGTGGTCGACATCCTCACTGGGTGCTATGCCGCTCTCGGAATACTGTCCGCGTACGTGGAACGCGCCAGGTCTGGGCACGGCCAGCACCTGGAGGTCGACCTGTTCAGTAGCCTGCTGGGCAGCCTCGCCTTCCAGGCCGCAAACCACCTCAACTTCGGTCTGACGGGGCGCACCCTCGGGACCGAGCACCCAGGCATCGTGCCGTATGCCGCCTACCATGCGGCGGACCGTGACATCGTGATCGCGGCGGCCTCCGACCGCCAGTTCGATGCGCTTGTCCGCGCAATCGGGAAACCCGAGCTTGCCAGTGACCCGCGCTTCGCGCGCAACCCGGACCGGGTGGCCCATCGCGACATTCTCCGGGAAGAACTCGAGCGGGGCCTTATGCAGCGCCCTGCCGGGGACTGGGTGCCCGTGCTACTTGAGGCCGGAGTGCCTGCGGGCGTGGTCAATACGATCCCGGAGGCGTTCGAGACGGCCAAGGCTGCCGGTCTGATACCCGAGGTCTGGCTAACCACCACAGACGGTGCCCTTGTTGGATCGGCGGCGAACCCGATCCACTTCGGGAGAACACCTGTCACGTACCGGGCCGCGTCACCGGCTCTCGGCGAGCACACGGACGCTGTCCTCCGTGAGCTGAGCACCCAACCCAGCGACACAGGTAACGCGGGACAGGTTGGTCCGCAGGGCAACGTTGCGGCTGACGGGTAACGCGGTGCGGCCAGATCCAGCGCGCCCGGCAGATCATCGCCAGCGCCACGCCGAGGCCGACTTCCTCCACCCGCACCCAGAAGCCGGCAGCAGCTGACTTCACGCCACACGCACCGCCCCGCCGCCGAACTGCGCGCGTTCTACGCGGCCTGGCGACCGGAGCTGACAAGATAAGCCGACTTCCGCAGCAAACCAGCAGATCAAGAAGCCAGGCTGGGTTTTCGTCTTCGGCGCCACCGAACTGGTACTCTCGCGCCGCATGGTGGACGGGCACGTTGAACGGCTGTTCGCCAAGCTCGCAGTGACCACGCGCGCCCAGGCCGCCGTGTGGATGTCACGCCATGAGCCGGTTCCCTGATCCGCAGTCTCACAATTGATACGGTGCGGCGGCACCGCGCGTTCCTAACATCGCGGCATAGGCGTAGATCTCAGCGCTGCAACCCCCATGGCGAGCCGCTGGTGCGCATGGCACCGGCCGAGGAGTCCAGATGAAGCAGCTCAACGGCCGCGTCGCCGTGGTCACCGGTGCGGCGAGCGGCATCGGCCTGGCGATGGCCACCCGGTTCGCCGCCGAAGGCATGCGCTGCGTCCTCGCGGACGTCGAGGGAGGCGCCCTCCAGCGCGCGGTGGACGACCTGCGCCGCGCCGGGGCGACCGCGGTCGGCGTCCGCGCGGACGTCTCAAGCGCCGCGGACGTCCAGGACCTCGCCGACGCCGCCGTCGCCGAGTTCGGTGCCGTGCACGTGCTGTGCAACAACGCGGGCGTCGGCGGCGGCACCGATTTCGCGCAGACACCGCTCGACACCTGGGAGTGGGTCCTCGGCGTGAACCTCTGGGGCGTCATCCACGGCTGCCGCACCTTCCTGCCGATCCTGCTCGAGCAGGACGAGGGGCACATCGTCAATACCTCGTCGATGGCCGCGCTCAACGGCCACCCGCTGGGGCTGGCGCCGTACACGGTGTCGAAGTTCGGCGTCCTCGGGCTGAGCCAGAACCTGTTCTTCGAACTCGCCGCGACGACCTCCTTGCGCGTCGGGGTCTCCGTGCTGATCCCCGGGCTCACCAGGACCCGCATCTTCGAGAGCATCCGCAACCAGCCCGCGGCCCTCACCGCCGCGCCGCCCAGCAGCTTCACGCGCAGTTCGATGGCCGCGCTTGAGGGCGTGTGGGACAAGGCGATGCCGCCGGAGGAGGTCGCCGACGCGGTGACCGCCGCCATCCGCGAGCAGCGGTTCTACATCCTGCCCGACCGGGACGAGGCACTCGACATGGCCGAGCAGCAGCTTCGCTGGATGCGGGACGACGTCCCGTTGGTCCCCGGACCCGGCGTTGCGCGCACGGCTGATGACCAGGATGCCACAGTCTCCGGCGAGCGGACATGACGCGGAACGCCGTGAACGAAGGGACCGGCGCCGCTTCCCTTGCGGGTCGGCTCTACGAGGGATTCGCGGCCGCTGCGACGTCTGGCGACGAGCCCGAGTTGCCCCCTGGGCCGCGGGCCGCGTTCCTAGCATGATGGAGGTCTCCACGTCAGGAGGTGGGCTCATGAGCACGGAGCCACCGCAGCAAGCCGCCGCGCCGCGGGCCCCGATGCGCGGCCAGGAGGCGTGGCGGCAGACGCTTGACGCCAGGGAACGGTTCCTGGCCGACCCTGACGGGCTGCCGCCAGGGGACTGGGGGGTGCGCCGCGAGATCGTCATGTCATGGCGGCGCTCGCTGCTCAGCGGCGTCGATACCGCCAGTACCGATCTCCCGCGCGACACCGGCGCTGTGCCGCCGGGCCAGCTTGTTCAGGCCGCGCGCCCGGTTCTGGACCGGCTATCTGGTGAGATTGCCGGAGCGCAGGCCTGGGCCTTCCTCGCGGACCGCGAGTGTCGGCTGGTCAGCCACGTGGTCGGCGACCGGGCCCTGACCCCGATGCTCGAGGACCGCGGCGCGTTCCCCGGGGCACTGTTCGGCGAGGACGTGGTGGGCACGAACGGGCTTGGCACCGCGGTCGAGCAGCAGCGCCCGTTCATCGTCGCGGGGAGCGAGCACTTCCGCGCGTACGAGAGCGAGGCCACCACCTGCGGGGCGCCGGTCCGTGACCCGATGACCGGCAGGCTGGTCGGCCTGCTCAACATGAACTGCCCCTATCACCTCACCAGTCCGCTGATGCTGCCCTTCGTTACCGGCCTTGCCCGCGAGATCGAGGCCCGCTTGCGGGCCGCATATCCGGTCGACGAGCAACCGCTGCTCGACGAGGTCGCGCGGATGTGGAAGCGGCGCACCCAGGCCGTCGTGGTGCTGAGCGAGGAGGTGTTCGTCGCCAACGCCGCGGCCTTCACCCTGCTCAACGGCCACGGCGGGACCGGCGGCGCCGTCGTCGGCGCTGATCACGAACTGCTGCTGCACGACCTGGCCCAGGAGGCCTGCGCGCACGGCCGCGAACGAACCGCGAAGCTCACGCTGGGCCCGGATACGGTGGTCACGGCACGCTGTCGGCCCCTTTCCCTGGCAGCACCGTACCCCGCCGCGGTCATCACGCTGACCGCACGTGCGCCCCGCTCCGCGCAAGGCAGCGCGCCTGGCCGCCCGCCGCGCTCACCGTCACCCTCGTCGCCTGTGTCACCTGGCACCGAGCACCCGATGGCGCAGCTCACGCAGGCACGTGCCACCCGGTTGCCGGTCCTGGTCCGCGGCGAGCGCGGCACCGGCAAGACCAAGCTCGTGTGCAGGTCCCACGACCGCGCCCCCGACTCCGGGCCGCTGACGGTGGTCGACTGCGCGCTCGGCGGGATAAGGCCGCAGGCCTGGATGTCCCAGCTAGCGGAAGCCGTCGCCGACCCCGCGGCGACGGTCATCCTGCAACACCTCGACACCCTCGACCCGGCGCTGGTGCCGCCCGCGGCAGGCCTGATCGCGTCCGCGCGGGCATGGCTCGTGGCCACCGCCGGCACGGCGCCAGCCGAGGAGCACGGCGCGGTGACGGAGCGGTTCGGCGTCATCTTGGACGTGCCGCCACTGCGCCACCGGGCTGCCGACATTCCCGGCCTCGTCACCGAGATCATCGCGCAGCTGCACCCTCAGCCGCCACGGCCGCGTTGCACGCCCGAGGCACTGGCCGTGCTGGTCGCCAGCGAGTGGCCGGGTAACCTCCGGCAGCTCCGCCAGGTCGTGGCCACCGCGCTGGCGGGCTCGATGTCCTGCGACGTCACCGTCGACGACCTGCCCGGCGAGTACCCGGGTGCTGCCCGGAGCCGGCGCCAGACGGGGCTGGAGCGAGCCGAACGCGAGGCGCTCGTCATGGCGCTGCGCGCGGCGGGCTGGGACCGCGAGGCCGCCGCCCGTGACCTGGGCATCTCCCGCGCGACCATCTACCGCAAGCTGAAGCGGCACAAGATCAGCTCGCCCCCGGCCCCCGGCGGCGCGGCGAGAGAAACAGTTACCAGGGAGGACGCCCGATGAGCGCACTGCCGGACCTTAACGGGAAGGTCGCCGTGGTCACCGGCGGCGCCTCAGGCATCGGCAAGGGCATCGCGGCCCGGCTCATCGCCGAGGGCATGCGGGTGATCATCGCCGACATCGAGCACGACGCGCTGGAGAAGGCCGCGGCCGAACTAGGCGCGACCGCGGTCCTGGCCGGCGTCAGCGACGCCGGCAGCGTCGCGGCGCTCGCCGAGGTCCTGGCCGCCGAACTCGCCGCCGAGGGCTCCAAGGTCGGCGCCAGCGTGCTGTGCCCGGGAACCGTCCGTACCAACATCGGCGCGAGCTCCCGCAACCGGCCGGCGGGCCTGGCCGGCGGCGGGCTCACCGACGTCGACGTCTCCGGTGACGATAATCCGTTCTTCCGGTGGATCGGTCCCGAGGACGCCGGCGCGGTCGTGGTCCGCGCCATCAAGCGCGGCGACCTCTACGCGCTCACCCACCCCGAGTGGTACGCCATGGTAGAGCCGCGGCACCAGGCCATCGCGGCCGCGTTCCGCCAGGCTGCGGAAGCGAGCTGACCAGCGGAGAAACTGCTCCAGGGGTGCGCCCTGGCGTTAGGCGGCTCGCGCCGCGGGCAGCGCGAGCCGCCTTCCTTCGGCTAGAGAGCCCGATCCAGTGCTTCTCCCGGGTCGCTACCCGCGACCTGGACCTCGGGGAAGGGGTCGTCGACGAAGACATAGGCACGCGCTTCGATGCTCTGGCGCGGTGGCGTGCCCGCGGGGCACCGAGGATCGCTGAAGGCTGCATGCATGACGGTCGATGTCTGGCCCCGCCCCTCCTCGTACTGCAGGAAGACATCGGATGTGCCCGTCAGGCGCCGTACCAGCCGGCCGATCTCTGGCAGGTACCGGGTGACGATCTGGTCGTGGTCGCGTCATCGACATGCCCAGCGTCCCACCCGCGCTGTTTCCTGCTATCTCATGAGTGAGACGAAATGGCGGCGTTTCCGCTCTTACCATCGCGGCAACCACTCAGGATCTCGCGGAAAAGAGGAGCAGCAGCCATGTCGCATGTCGGAGTCAACCTGGGGTTCGGTAACCTGCACGAGAAGCTGACCGACGCGCAGATGTACGCGGGCGAGGTGGCGATCTCGGTGCTCGCCGACCAGCTCGGCTTCGACAGCCTGTGGTCGGTTGAGCATCACTTCGACGATTACGCCATGTGCCCGGACAACGTGGTGTTCCTGGCGAACATCGCGGGCCGGACCGAGCGCATCAAGCTGGGCACCGGGGCGGTCATCCTGCCGTGGAACTCGCCGCTGCGGGTCGCGGAGAAGATGATCATGCTGGACATCCTGTCGGGCGGCCGGGCGATGTTCGGCATGGGCCGCGGGCTGTCGCGCATCGAGTACGCCCCGTTCGGTATCCCCATGTCGGAATCGCGGGAACGGTTCGACGAATCGGCCGCGATGATCCTCGACGCGCTGGAAACCGGCTGGATCGAGGGAGACGGACCCTTCTACCCGCAGCCGCGTACCCAGCTCCGCCCGGGCCCGATCGGGTCGTTCCGCGACCGGGCGTACTGCGTCGCGATGTCGGCGGACTCCATCCCCTCGGTGGTCAGGCTGCGGGCCGGCCTCATGTCGATCCCGACGCGCCCGGTGCCCGACCTCATGCCGATGTACACCAGCTACCGCGAGGAGTACCGCGCGGCGCACGGTGTCGACGCGCCGCCGATCGCGCTGAACATCAGCATGTACTGCCACGCGGACCCGGAGGTCGCCAGGGATCGGTCGGCGCGCCACGCGCAGCGGTTCTTCCTGTCAACGGTCCGGCACTACGAACTGGGCGGCGAGCACTTCGCGCAGACCAAGGGGTACGAGCAGTACGCGCAGGCCGCGGGACCGCTGCGCCAGGCGGGCCTTGAGGATGTCTCACAGCAATCAGGCGCGGGCGCGCTGTACGGCACCCCCGATGAGATCCTGCAGAAGATCACCGTTATCAAGGACGTCCTCGGCGACTTCCACCTGATGGTCATCCCGAGCTTCGGCGGCCTGCCGTACGACCAGGCCACCGCGAGCCTGGAACTGTTCGCCAAGGAGGTCATGCCCGGGGTGCGGGAACTCCAGGGCTGATCAGGTTCATCCCGGCGACCGGGCTCAATGCGGAGATTAGGAGAGGTGAGTGTCGGCGAACGGCGGCGTTGACGTGTACCGCGACGTGATGATCCCGATGCGGGACGGGATCCGGCTCGCAGCGGATGTGTACCAGCCGGCGGACGCGGGGCCGCTCCCGGCCGTGCTGGTGCGGACGGCTTACGGGAAGTCGCAGCCGGAGCTTGGCTTCGACTACGCCCGGATCGCCGCCGCCGGCTTTGCCGTGGTGGTGCAGGACAAGCGCGGCCGGTACGGGTCGGAGGGCGAGTACCGCGTGCTGCGCGATGACGGCACCGGCGCCCATCGGGACGGGTACGACACAGTCGAGTGGGTGGCGGACCAGCCCTGGTGCACGGGCGAGGTAGGCGCGTTCGGTGTCTCCTACCTAGGCCAGACCGTGCTTGGCGCGGCGGTCGCGGCGCCGCCGCACCTGCGGGCGGGGACGCCCGCGCAGCCGTCAAGCGATGAGTTCACCGACCGCTCGTTCCTCGACGGTGTCCTCATCTCCGGGATGGGCACCTGGGCGGTGATCCCGCTGGTTTCTGACGACCTGATCGCCAAGCTGCCGGAGGACCGTCGCGACGAAGCGCGCGCCGAACTCGGTAAGTACCTGGCCGGGCTGCCCGCGGTAGCGGCCAGCGTCCCCTTGCCTGACCAACCGTTCCTGCGGCTGTTCCCGCAGATCTGGGCGGAGCCGCTGCTGCACCGCGAGGAGCCTGGCTTTTTCGCCGAGAGCCGCTTCGGGCGCGAGGAAGCTGAGCTAGTCACGGTACCGCTGTTGCACGTGGGCAGCTGGTTCGACTTTTTCGCTCGTAACACGGTGCGCCAGTACGGCCTGCTGACCGCGCACGCCGCCACCGACGAGGCTCGCGACGGCCAGCGTCTGGTCCTCGGTCCCTGGACGCACGGCGGGTTCGGGACGAACACGGTGCACGGAGTCGACCTGCCCGACGCGGCCATCGACTACGACGGCCTGGTGATCGAGTGGCTCGGCCGCTGGCTGCGCGGCGACGCGCCGTCCCGCCCCGATCACCGCGTGATCCTTTACGTGCTCGGCGCCAACCGCTGGCGCGCGGAGGCTGCCTGGCCGCTGCCTGGCGCCGTCATGACCAGCTTCGGCCTGACCGCGGACGGGCAGGCTGTGCCCGGTGACGTGGCTGAGGGGGCGCGCACGTTCCGATACGATCCTGCCGATCCTTACCTGGCGGGCCGGCTGCCCGAAGTCGGCATGGCCGACCTCTCGGCGTTCCATGGCAGCAACATGCTGCTCTTCGACACCGGCCCGGTGGGGGAGGAAACCGAGGTCACCGGGGTCCCGGAGCTGGTTCTGCACATGTCGACCACGGCCTCGGACACGGACTGGGTCGTCGAGCTTCACCTCGTGGCCGCGGACGGGACGCCACGGCTCGTCAATGAGGGCGCGGCGCGCGCTAGGTACCGGCGCTCGCGAACGAAGCCCGAGGCAGTGCAGCCGGGAACCGTCGAAGAGTACGACGTCGGCCTCCGCCCGATGAGCATTGTGATACCTGAAGGCGGGCGGCTGCGGATCGTGGTAACCGCCGGCAAGTACCCGGCCTTCGAGCGCAATCCGCAGCACTTCACGGACTTGAACACCGTGGCCGAGGGCGACCTGCGCCCGGCGTACCACACGCTCCACAGCGGCCCCGGCCGGTCCCGGATCATCCTGCCTCTCGTCGATCCTTCCAGGCGAGGGGAGTGGATCGACAATCCCTGGCCCTGCCCACAGCAGGGAGAGGCCCTGCCCGCAGCCGAGCACCCGGCAAGCGAATTGTCGCGGTAAGCGCAGGCTAACGATGAGCGTCTGCCGCGTCCCTGCCTCCGTTCCTGGCGCCGACCCGGATCCGTTCGCCGGGGAGTGCCTCTGTTGCCCCTGCCCTACGATTCGGGCGCGGCGTGCGCCGCGGCGTGGCCGGCCGTCTCGAACGCCTTCCACATCGAGGCGTACTTCCCGCCCGCGGCCAGCAGGTTCTCGTGCGGCCCGGCCTCGATGACCTGGCCGCGGTCGAGGACGATGATGCGGTCCGCGGTCCGGGCCGTTTGCAGGCGGTGGGCGATGACGATCGTCGTCCGGCCGCGCGAGACGCGCCGCATCGCCGCGGCCACCCGGGCCTCGGTGAGCAGGTCGAGGTTGGACGTGGCCTCGTCGAGCAGGAGCAGGACCGGGTCGACCAGCTCGGCCCGAGCCAGCGCGATCAGCTGGCGCTGCCCGGCCGACAAGGACCGGCCTCGTTCGGCCAGCTCGTGCAGGTAGCCGCCGGGCAGCGCGGCGATGAACTCGTGGGCGCCGACGGCCCGTGCCGCCGCCTCGACCTCGGCGTCGCTGGCGCCGGGCCGCCCATAGGCGATGTTGTCGCGGACCGACCCGGTGAACAGAAACCCCTCCTGCGGCACGTAGCCGAGCTGTCGTCGGAACGACAGCAGGTCGAGCGCGCGCAGGTCGTGGCCATCGACGCGGATGGCACCCTGGCCGGGATCGTAGAACCGGGCCACCAGCTTCATGATCGTCGACTTGCCCGCGCCGGTCTCCCCGACCAGCGCGACCGTCTCCCCGGCCGCGATGCGCAGGCTGATGCCGCGCAGCGCCTCGGGCGGCCCGGCCGCCAGGGCGTCGGCGTGCTGGAGGCGCCGCACGTCGCGCGGGCCGCGGCGCTCCGGGGCGTGGCCGCGCCGGGGGGCCACGGCCGGGTAGGAGAAGCGCACGTCGTCGATGACTACCTCGCCGGACAGCGGGCCCGTTTCCACTGGGTGCGCGGGGCTGGGGGTGAGGGTGTCGATCCGCATGAGGTCGGCGATGCGGTTCACCGAGATGCGGGTCTGCTGCCAGGAGTCGAAGACCTGCGAGAGCTGCTGGATGGGTGAGAAGAACAGGTCGACGTAGAGGATGAACGCGATCAGCGCGCCTGAGGTCAGGTGTCCCGACGCGATCATCCCGGCGCCCACGCCCAGGACGATGGCATCGGCGGCGTTCGAGAGGAACTGCACGAACGGGAAGTACGTGGCCACCAGCCGCTGGGCCGAGAGCCGGGAGACGAGGTACTCGTGGCCGAGCCTGCGGTACCGGGCCCTGGCGGCCTCCTCGTGGACGAAGGCCTGGGCCTCGCGTACCCCGGACAAGCTCTCCTGGAAGTCGGCGTTGACGATGGCGATCCGCTCCCTGGCCTGGTCGTACAGGACCATGGCCCGCCGACGGTAGATAACGGTCGCGATGGCGAGCGGTACGACGACGGTAAGCGTGACCGCCCCTAGTTCGGGGTTGAGCACAAGCAGCGCGATGCCCACGCCGACGAAGGTGACCAGGGAGACCAGGGCGGACAGCACGCCGTTCTCGATCAGCGACTCGAACTGGTCGACGTCGGTCGTCATCCGGGTCATGATCCGGCCGGCCATCTCGCTCTCGTAGTAGTCGAGTGACAGCCGCTGCAGCTGGGCCCAGATCCGGATCCGCAGGGACAGCATGATGCGCTGGGCGGCCTTGCCGGTCACGAACGTGTCGCCGAACTCGTCGATCATGTCGGCCAGGGCCACCGCCAGGTAGATGCCCGACGCGGCGAACAGCGCACCCTCGGATCCGGCTGTCACGCCGTTGTTGATGCCGTCCTTGACCAGGTAGGGGCCGACCAGCGAGGCGAGCGCGTCAAGGACGACCAGGACCAGGCCGAGCAGGAGCGGGCGGCGGAATTCCGACAGCAGCCGTCCGAGGCTGAACGAGGGGTCCCGGCGCGACTCGGTCTCCAGGTCGATGGCCGGGAAGTCGCGTATCGGCTTGAGCGCGGCCACCCGGGCCAGCAGCTCGGGGGTGGGAGCCAGGTTGCTGCGCCAGCCGCGACCGCCCCCGCCGCCGCCCCGGCCGAGCCCGGGCCCGATGCTGGCCGCGGCGGCAGGGCCCGCGCTGCCGCGGGATCCGTTGCTGCCTCGGCCGGGCCGGCGCGTCCCGGCCCACGCCAAGGCGGTTGTCCCGCCGGCCGAAATGGCGGCCAGCGCCTCGATTCCGCCGTCGGCCGCGTCCTCGTCGAGCCCGGTGAGCAGCGTCCGGTACAGCGCGTTGCGCTCCATCAGCTCCTCGTGGGCGCCGGCATCGACGACCTGGCCGCGGTCCACGACAACGATCCGGTCCGCTAGGTGCAGGGTCGAGCGACGGTGCGCGATGAGTATCGTGGTCCGCCCGGCCAGCACCTCGCGCAGGCCATCGTGGATGGCCTCCTCGGTGGTGGCGTCCACCGCGCTGGTGGCGTCGTCGAGGATCAGGACCCGCGGGTCATACAGCAGCGCCCGGGCCAGGGCCACCCGCTGGCGCTGCCCGCCCGACAGGCTCAGGCCCCGTTCGCCCACCACGGTGTCGTAGCCGCGCGGCAGGCTCATGATGAAGTCGTGAGCGCCCGCGGTGCGCGCCGCCGCTTCGATGTCGGCGTCGCTTGCGCCCGGACGCCCGTAGGCGATGTTGTCTCGCACCGACTCGGAGAACAGGAAGCTCTCCTCGAACGCGACGCCGATTTGGCCGCGCAGCGAGCCCACGGTCACGTCCCGCACGTCGTGGCCGTCGACCAGCACGGTGCCCCGCTGCGGGTCGTAGGTGCGCGACACCAGCGCCACCGCGGTCGACTTACCGCTCCCGCTCGGGCCGACGACGGCGATGCGCGACCCGGCCGGGATGTGCAGGTCGAAGCCGCGCAGTACCGGAGGGCCCTGCCCGTAGGCGAAGTGCACGCCGGAGAAGGTGATCTCGCCGCGGAGGGCGGGCAGCTCTGTCGCACCGGGCGCGTCGGCAATGGCGGGGCGCAGGTCGATGAGCTGGAAGATGCGCTCGACGCCGGCCCGGGCCTGCTGGGCGATGGTGAGGACGCCGGCCAGCCGCTGGGCGGGGGAGACGAGCTGGGCAACGTAGGTGGAGAAGGCCAGGAACGTGCCCAGCGTGATCTCATGATGTAGCGCCATCCAGCCGCCGAAGGCCAGCACGGCGACCTGCCCGAAAACCGGGATGGCCTGCAGGACCGGCTGGTAGCGGGCCTGCAGGCGTACCGCGCGCATCTGCGAGCCGTAGACAGCGCGCGATGCCTCGGTCACCCGTTCAAGTTCCTGCTGCTCCTGGCCGAAAGCCTTGACCACTCGCACGCCGCCCAGGTCCTCGTCGACGATCTGGACGACGTCGCCCTCACGCTGCTGGCCGTCCCAGGTGGCCGGGAACACCTTCCAGCGCATCCGGTACGAGACCAGGAGCACAGCCGGCACGATGACGATGCTGACGATGGCAAGCAACGGGGACAGAACGAGCATGACCACGACCGAGAGCAGCACCAGCAGCGCGTTGCTGCTCATGATCGGGAAGTAGTTCAGCAGCCCCTGGACCAGGGTGGTGTCGGAATTGGCCCGCCCGACGAGCTGGCCAGTCGGCATCCGCTCGAGGTTCTCCGCGTCCATGGACTGAAGGTGGCCGTGCATGGCGTTGCGCAGGTCGTACTGGACCTCAAGAGCGACGCGGGCACCGTGGTAGCGGCGGAGATAGGCAAAGCCGAACGTGGCGGCGGCGAGCACGAGGAGCAGGACCAGCCACGGCAACAGCGCGGACGTACGGGAGATGATACGCCGTCGACGATCTGCCGTTCGATCAGCGGCACGATGGTCTGGCAGACGCTGCCCAGTACCGCGCCGAGCAGCGAGAGCACCATTCCCTTGCGGTGCCGCGTCATGTGGCCCCACAGCCGCCGGGCCCATCCCCGGCCGGCCGCGCCCGTGGCAGTCCCGGCAGGGTCGGCTGGACTGGCCGGCGACCGCGCTGTCACCGGCCCTCGTTTCGCTTAGTGGCAAAGCGGTCGGCGAGACGGCTGTCCATCGCCGCGCCCAGCCACACGAGCGACTCAAGCAACTGCTCCCCGTCAGGCGTCCGCTCGCGCAGGTCGTTGATCCGGCTGATCATCTCGGTCTCGACCTGTTCGAGCAGCGCCTCGCCTGCCGCGGTCAGGTGCAAGGCCGCCGCCCGCTGGTCCCCGGCCACCCCGGAACGGACTAGCAACCCGCGCTGGCAGAGTGATTCCACCGCCGCGCTGATTGTCGGCTTGCCGATGGCCAGCCTTCTGGCGATGTTTGAGGCCCGTTCATTACCTTGCGCGATCGCGGACAGCACCCGGTAGTGGGGCAGGCTGAGCTGCGGAGACGACCGCTCCAGCACCGACGAGGCCCGGGCCAGCGCCCGGACCGCCGCGACGGCCCGGGCCCGGGCCACGTCCTCGGCGGCCGGGTCGGCCTGTGTCGTTACCCTTGCCTCATCCATATTTAGTTACTCTAGCAAAAGGTTCGATCACCAAACTAATTCTGGGCGGTGCTCGGCATTCCGTGCCGATGCCCGCGTCCGCGAGGCCAGCGTCCTTCCGCTTCTACACCGAGGTGCCCGCGATCAAGCTGCCGGCCCTTGTTCGAATCCGCGATGACCCGCGGCGGGCTGGCTAGAACCTCGCGGTCAGGCCGCCGTCGACCGGCGTAGATCTCGCGCAGGTCGTCGATGACGAAGCCGCTGGCGCGCAAGATCGCGATCCATTCCCCGTGGCCGGGATGGAACTCCGTCCCGCCCGCAGCGGTTACCAGCCGGCGTGCCTCCCGCTGTGGCCGCAGTAGTTTCCGGTGGGCGGGCTCGGGCGGATCCGGGCAGCACACGGCGGCCAGGACGCGGCTGGTGTGAAACACCAGCCGCCCTCCTGCCCGCAGCAGCCGGGCGGCCTCGGGTACCCAACGGGCCGGGTCGCACAAGCTGGCTCCGCATTCCAACACGGCCAGGTCGGAGCCGTCAGACGGCAGCGGGACATTCCGCGGTGAGGCCAGGTCAGGGCATGCGACGCGCACGGCATCGCCGCGGGCACTCAACGCCTGGGCCGCGCTGCGGCATCGGGGTGTCAGCGGGAGATCGTACGCGGCGGGTGAGGCTGGCCGCTGGCTGCGGATGTTCTACTGGCCGGGCAACTCCGGAAGGTCGGCGCGATGATCGGGGAGGAGGGATTCTGCCGTGAGTGAGGAGACGGTGGGGGTGCTGGTGGCTGGCTACCAGGATCTGGGGACGGCCCGGCGGGATTTTGATGGGCTGTGCGCCCTGGTCAAGGGCAAGAGGGTCAGCACCGAGTATGGCGTGATCTTGGTTGCGAAGGAGCCTGGCGGGAAGGTCACGCTGGCCGAGACCGGTGACCACCTGGGCCGCAAAGGCGGCGGCTGGGGCGGCGGGGTCGGCGTGGTGGTCGGGTTGTTCGCGCCGCCGATGCTCGCCTCGGTGGTGGCAGGCGCCGCGGCCGGCGCCGCGGTCGGCAAATTCGCCGAGCACCAGCTGAAGGGCGGCATCCGGGACAAGATCGGCGAGGCGCTGCCAGAGGGGTCGGCGGCGGTCATCGGCGTGTTCGCCGAGCGCGACCGGCTGGCGATCGAGCAGGCGCTGCCGGGATCGCTGCTGAAGTCGGTGGTGGCGATGGAGAACAAGGGCCTGAGGGAACTGAAAGCGTCGCTGGGGGAGGCGATGGGCAAGTTCAGCCCGGACCGGACGGTGCTGCCGATCCCGGACCGCAACTTCGGCGGAACGATCGGCCGCACGATCGAGCAGTCGGTGGCTGACTGGTCGATGATCCCCGGGCCGCAGGCGCCGGAGGGGGCGCCGAACGTGCTGATCGTGCTGATCGACGACGCCGGGTTCGGCAACGCGGATACCTTCGGCGGGCCGATCGCCACCCCGACTCTGACCCGGGTGCAGCAGCTGGGGCTCACCTACAACCGTTTCCACGTGACGGCGGTGTGCTCGCCGACCCGGGGGCGGCGCTGCTAACCGTGCGTAACCACCACCGGGTGGGCTTCGGCTCGATCGCCGAATACCCCGGCCCGTTCCCCGGCTACACCGCCGCCCGGCCACGGACCTGCACCGCGCTGCCGCGGATCTTGCAGGAGAACGGGTATGTCCCCGGCGGGTTCGGCAAGTGGCACCTGACGCCGGACAACGTCCAGGGCGCGGCCGGCCCATTCGACCACTGGCCACAGTCGTGGGGCTTCGATCACTGGTGGGGGTTTCTGTCCGGAGCGGCCGGCCAGTACGACCCCGTGATCACGCAGGACAACTCAGTGCTCGGCGTCCCGGAAGGCAGCGACGGC
>Ga0335075_10005663_pt1 | contig 19343 bp, 16 predicted proteins | sample Lox_Sample_24_FD_206723 | JGI IMG/M metagenome (GOLD analysis project Ga0335075, IMG submission 206723) | Soil microbial communities from Loxahatchee National Wildlife Refuge, Florida, United States - Lox_Sample_2.4 | ecosystem: Environmental > Terrestrial > Soil > Wetlands | place: USA...
CCTTAGTGCGAACAGCAAACCTCACGCATAAATCCGTCCGCCCGCTGGAATCAAGAACATAAACGATGGGTCCATGCGCACGAACCGAATGCTATTTTCCACCGAATTCTCAAGGCAGATGAAAAAGCTCGGCATGAAGAATCCTCCTGGGTGGATTCAGGTAGATAGGTTTCGTTGTTGCTTGTCATCGTCATCATCCCCCATCCTGTCGCCGAGGAGCCATCCTGTCACTTGCTCTCATTTACATCGTCATCCTCCTCTCCTCTCCCCTCCACACCGCAACTCCCAAGAGCAACCCCCTAGCATTTTGGGACTTTACAGTCAAACTGTGATAGTTTTCAAATTGGGCGGCAGCGAAAAGCCCCCCCAAAGAAAATACTGCCGAGCCTTGGATTCCCATTCCCTCGGAGCTGAAAAGAATGACCGCCGGGAGATTGGCAGTGGACAAGTAAACGAACCCCTTTCCAAGGAGTGATTTCATTGGGAGCAATCATTGGACCAAGGTATGTGGGGGAGAGAAGGAAACACGAACCGAGGACCGAGGAGAGGAACGGAAGGATTGAGCCTCAAACACATCACCAACAAGCGAGCAAAAAAAGACACTTGGGTATGCTTGAAATGAATTTGAATGTGGATTAGACGACTCCTAGCCACCTGGAACGCCACCATGCATTTGGATACAATGATTATGCCCGTGACGAGCTCTGGCCCCAGCCTAGTGCCCGAGACTGAGCCCGAGCTCACGCTCGCTGCCAGCCTAGGATATCACATCCTTGGAGCTGCTATGAGGTAGGCTTCTCCTCTCTCAATCATCCTGCTATCCCTTACCTTTCTAACGTGAAATATATCATCATTAATAATACTCAATCAGGGGCTAGCCCAACCTCCAGCGACATCAACCCATTCGGCCATGCAGCTTCCATGCTTACCTTCGACATCTACAATGTCCGTGTCACAACGACACCGGCAACCGACTCCATTCTCCTTCTCTTCGTCCCAAGAGTCCCAGTATTCGTCTTCTTCTCTTCGTTTCCTCTCATCGAGTGTAGTCATCTCCAAGTAAGGCGTTCTCTTGCTTTGCCGCGTGGGTGCATTGGCGGGACAATGCTGAATAGTTGTATGCCTGTATCCAAAGTCTCGAAAGTAATGTATATCGCGCGGTGCAAGGAGGGCGCCAGCAGCAAGGGAGTGGATGGGGGCGTCTCCCCACTAACATGACATTAGCACTATTTCATGAAAAAGTGAAGAAAAGCTTACTCGTTCCATCCAAAATCCTCCACTGCGATCCATCATCTGGAAGAAATCTTCATATGCCTTGCTTCTGAAAAAGCTCAATCGGGCAATCTCGAAGTTCGACCAGAAGTGGCACATGTTGTACTTCTCGCCTTCCATGGCTTCGGGATCAATGTCTGGCAGGGACGATTGCGATGGATCACCACGCAAGATCTCTTCGGGCAAGGGTGGTTTATAAGCTGGATCGTCTTCTGGGATCTTCTTTGGCTCCTCCGGCTCAGGCTCAACAAACATTTCCCATAGTCCTTGCGAGGTCAGGTTATTAACTCTTTTGTATGCCGATGCGTAGCGGAAGATATTCGGTACTGTCTCTTTGAGCTCCTTCACCGCAATAGTGAAGCCGTAGGTCTTGTTCGTTTCAATCATTTTCATAAAGGGATCACTACAAAAAGTCAGCATACAAATCAGGCAAATCTCTGAAACAACGTACTAGGTGATGTCGCAGAAATACTTGATCTCCGGCTCCAGACGCCAATACCATTCGTATTTTTGTAGTAGCTCATGCTTGTAGAAGAACCTGTCGCAGAGGTTAGAAGTGATTGGAGATCGCAGACAGACGAACAAACCCAGAGTAAAACCTGCACATGGCATGATAACTTTCCATGCCTCCGTACATGATCGCAGCGTCTCCCTGTTTGGCAATGCCTTCCCTAGCGACTTTGGGATCGATCCAGTCTGGGAATCCCCACATGCTGGGGTCAATCTTTCCGAACTCTACTGGCGAACTCGTATAGTTCGTTACCGTCTCCTTGAATGTCGAGTTGAAGTCGCCATCGTTGAGGAAGACGTAAGGGTAGTGATACCATCGATTGAAATGACGCTCAATGGATTTGATTGACTGGATGACTCCTTCTAACTCTTTGTTCCTCGCCAGCACCACAAATGCTGCATTCGCTCGCGGTTGTGTCGTGTCTGGTTCCAAACATCCAGTCACGAACACCTTGTCGTGCTCTTCACTAATTTTCCTTCATTGCGTGTCAGTGTGTGCAGGAAGGGGCCTATCTGACGGGCTGACTGTACCTTATAGCTGGCGGCGCGCCAGCAGGCATTATACTCCGTACGGGCGACGAAGGATGTCGCACGAACAACACCAAGATACATACAACAACGATACAAGGGAATAGAAGAACAACGCCAAGAGGTACAGAAATGCTGGAATTGCCCTTTAAGCGTAAGGGCCGCCGGAAAAACGCTAATCTAGATGAGAGTTTGCTCTTCGGCCGCGACTCGTCTTTCAAAGGGAGGGCAGGCGATGAAGGCAGGCGCTTCAGCGCCCTCCGCACGAGATCCATTGATTCGAAGTCTTTCCAATCAACAGAGGAAATTATGTGAAATGAAGCGAAGAAGGGCTGGTCCTGTGTCTTGTTGACTGGCGATAGTTTGTCTCTCTGGAGTCGTTTATTACAATAAGTATCCCACAATCGGTCTGATGAATCGAAAAGAAGTGTGAAGACGACGATAACAGGTCAAGTGATGCCAGATCGTCGAGAGTGTTGAGCGTTGATAAACGAGCGGCGGGAGGAAATCCTCGAGGAGGTTGCGCGTCAGACAGCCGGCACCCGCTCTCCTTCAGGCTAGACGGCAGACTGACACAATGCTCGTTATGACATTCGACTCGTAGACCTGGGCGGAATCGGGGAAGGCTGAAGGAGGTTGAGGCTGTTGACAAGACTTTGTCGATAGAAACGTTGAAGGCCGGGTTAGGGAGGTGGTTTCTGCCGTCAAACGAAATCTTAAGCGAATGCTTAGATTGCCCATTGCCAGGAGAAGATACGCTTACCCTGGCCCCCACGGCCGAGCAGCGATTGGTCTGTTGGATGCCCGGCGAGTGGTAGTGAACAGAGTGCAACTTCTATTTTGTTTTATTTTATTTTATTTTATTTTATATTATTTTTTTTTTCCACATGTGCACCATATGATTATCTAAAGATTGATTTAGCTTTGGTAAGAAATACATTTTACATTCAATACTACAGTTCATCTGATTCAGCCTCCTTCTCCTTAAACTTCCGCGCGTTTAAGTGTCCGTCCAATCTTCCACGTGTTCAGGCTGCAGGCCGGATAAATTAGCCCGCTTCCAACTATCAGCTACTGAATGCATTTCCCAGTCAGCCACAGCTCTCCCGATCGTCTTGGCAAGCAGCTTTGGAATGCATTCATCTAATCGATAGAGCTTTTCTACCCCTGTTCGACATGTCGAATCCGAAAATAACACCCAAAAACCTCTCCTATGATAGCTCCCTTCCGCCCTTCCTCCAACGCTTACACAACTCCTCTACCCTCAATGGCGCTTCGCTCGATGGCCGGCACGAGCGCGCAATCGCGCGCCCGAAGAGAGCTCGAGATGCAAACGCTGACAAGGAAGATGAGCCGGTGCTTGTTGATGAGAAGACGGGGGAAGTGGTGAGTGGGGAGCAGCTTAAGGCGCTTGTTGAGGGCGAGCAAGCGGAACCAGGACGAACTGAGGAGGAGTTGGCAGCGAGAGATGGGAAAGAGGAGACGGCAAAGGAGAAAGACAAACAAACCGCAACAATAGGCGCATCACGGAAACGGAAAGCGGCGAAAGTCATTGGTGGTGATGTGTCGGATGAAGACACCCAAACTACGTCGAGTGCTGGCAAGGAGAAGAGAGGTGGGCAGGCAAAATATGGCGGAGCGACGGAGAAGAAGATCAAGGCGAAGGGGAAGAAGGTGAAGCTGAGCTTTGGGGACGACGAGGAGGGTTGATGAAGGGTTTTTGCGCTTGGGCAGCACTCAGCTGGGTTATGGTTTACTAAGGGATTGCGTGGAAAGGGACGGCGTAACGGAATAGTCTACAGTGATACCCCTTGGAGTAACATAGAATTGGCGTTCAGATATCATGCAGTTCATAGTGAACATGACAAGATGATCACGTCCATCAGATATAGCACACGCTTTGAATCATGCATTGATAAACTGAAGAATCTAAATCCGTCCTTTTATGACCCGCGAGGCAGCCTTCCATCGCTTCATGAGCAGCAGAAAGTAGAAGCAAGTTCATGTGAAACCATTACAGTGTAGCGCAATCTCCCTAGAACCAATAGCAGTCAAGAAGATGTGAATCGACTTTTAGCAAGATGGAACCCGTTTGGCCAATGCTCAGAGCAGAAGCATGAAGGAAACTTGTCGTATTGTATCGCAGCGCACGTTGCCATGTAAAGTCAGAACCCCCCATCCCAGTCCCGTATCTACGCCATTGAACCGAAATATCGCTATGAAAAGAATTTTGAATGAGCCACGCCGATGCCGCTGCGAGAAATCTTCCTGCCGCAACCATAGCAATGATGTCATCAATATCCCAGCTCTTCTCAGTAAACCTTTTGTTGTACGAAATCCCAGAGCATCCGGAGCAGGGCATCAGGCAATGTGTAGAGATCAACATGAAACTCTCCATCTGCGAATGTGAGAAAGTGGTCAGGGCATATCATATCAAAAGGTGGACTTACTCTCGATGTCATTCTTGGTGTAGGTGTCCTCATTCTTGTTGTCATGGATCATCTGGACAACCTGCAGAAGATCATCCTCCGAGAGCTTAACCAGACCATCCGCCAATTTGTCCATGTCGATCTGGCCACCACGCTTGCGCTTCTTCGCGTCATCAGCGCCGCCCTTCTTTCGAGCACCATTCATATCATCGCCAGGAACAGGTCCAGATTTGCTGAGCAATGCAAGCAGAGCCGGGGACGGGTTTCTGAAGGTGATAACATGTTTGGCTTCATACCGCGGCTTGGCAAAGTTAAGATCATGGACAATCTGATGCTTGCCACCCTTCTCTAGCATGAAGAGATCTATTGTCATATCGAACTCGCCCCATCCTTCGTTCTCGCACCGAAATGGCGGCTTGTCAAAAGCTTGGGAGAGGTAAGTGTTAGCGATCTGTAAATTTATATTTGACGTGAGGCCACATACTTTGAACCGGATTGGCAAATGAGGGGTGAAGATTATAAACAGCCTTTGCAATGACCGAAGAGTCTGTAGGATTGCCGGCTTCATCGAGGAGAAAGATCTCAATGCTCCATAGCTTCATAGGAAAGCCCTCGATCTCAGGCTCGCGGTCCCTTGAATGAAAGTTAATAATTCACTGATACGACAACTAATGGAACGATGTCGCGAAAACTCACGGGATCGTAGCTTGCTCAGTAACGAGCTTGACCGTTCTCTTGACCTTTGGAAAGCTATCAGTACAAGACGACGACGACAGGTTGAAGGAGAAGGTCAGAGTTCTGCGTACTTCAACAACCATTTTTGATCCGAGTTGCGCGCCCAATCTTGCGGGTAAGAGAAAGGTTGCGAGGTAACGAGAGTGAGAGGCTCTGAAAGCTCTAGAGTTTCAGGAGTCCAAGGGTAGAGTTTCCGAGTCTGCACATGAACTATTCTCGGTCTCCCATCTGGACCCGTACAATTACTTCAAGAATCTCCGATAGCGCGTCTGCGCCAGCAGTGGGGTACGCTTTCGTCCCGATCCAAACTAGCGCGACACTTTTGCAGCTAATTAGCTACGCTTATGTAAATAAGAAATCGAAGACAGTTGCGATCACGAAATGTCAGTCTTGTGAGCGAGTTTCGATTTCGCCGTGGTCCCCTTCAGGCCGCCCAGCACAAAAATGCAGCAGCAAGCAAGAGATTTGGTTCATGAAGTATGGTAATCTCACTTTTAAGCCTGAATGGCATTTAGACCCGTACGAGTAGATAGGGTAACTTGTTTATTTATTCTAACTACACTATCTACGCCTCAAAGGTTTCACCACCTAGATATGCCTTTCCTCTGTCTTCATTTCCCATTGACTGTCTCTCAGCTCTCAAAGATTCGGACAAGCCAGACAGCCATGCCTAAAGCCCAACCCGAGACAGTAGTATGACGTAGTGTCTCCTCAAACGCTAAATATTGTGTTGTGACGGCGATGAAAAGGGGATCATGCAAGACTTTATGATTTCATGACTTTCGTGATGTGATGTAAAGGGGGCTTCTGTAATGGATCGAAATTTATCCTTGAAAATGTGTAGACAAGTAAAGAATTAGGAAGAGGAAGCGGCAGCGGCCTTTGTGAAAAAAGCTTCGTTCTCCTGCTGGGCCTTGATGAAAGCCTCCTTGAACAGATTGGCATCTACATTAAGTCAGCAGCAGAACTCAAACGAGTTTCAATATCAGAGAACTTACTTTCAGAGTTTGCGAAGCGGATGGCGAGAGTTTGCGGTTCTGGCTCGCCTTCGCTGACATCGGCCGCGGCGTTCCACACCCAACTCCTGTCACTACCCACGTTTGGTGAAAGCTTCATGTCCGGAACAACTATCGTTACGTCAGCTTCTGTTGTAAAGCATGGCAGCGTGTCCTTCAACATACCATAATGATTTGCGCAGACCTTCAAAGTCTTGTCTCTCCGCATGACCAATCTCGTCTTGCCATTCTCCTTGTGCTTAAGCAGTCTCACATCCCCTGTACCACGCTCCTTCCACTCGTTGGACTCCCGGACAAACTTGAAAAGCTTTGCGCGCATCTTGAAGGTCTGCTCCTCGAGTTCCTCGTTGGTTTTGACCTCAACCTTCTCTGTAAGGCGGATAACGGGTTCAAAATGGAAGTTTTCTGACTCAGGTGCCTCATCCTATTTGCCAACATCAGAATTTTTTCAGTGTATGAATGTATCGGAGTCTTACTTCTGGGTTCTCCTCAGCTGCCGCCTCCTTCTGAGCTTTAGCAGAACCAGAGACATCTCCACGATCTTCATCCTCCTCCTTCTTCTCCTTCTTGGCTCCACCGCCGAACATCGAGAAGACGCTATCGCCCACGTTTGAAGCTGCAGCTGTTACGGTGCCTGCAGCTGCGGATGCGACATTTGTAGCATGCTCGGTCAAAGTCTGTTCACAGAGCTGTCAGTTGGAAGTCCCACACCGCATGTTCGGCGATGCGCCAAGTATAGGTATCACTTACCGGCGCAGCACTAGAGGCATCCGTTTTCTCAGCTGCCTGACTCTCCTCACTCTCTGCGGCCTTATCACCATGCATAGGTTCCGTTGCGAGCTTCGTCTCCGTTTCAGCAAGCTTAAGCCCCGCGCCGGCCTCCTCCACCTGGGGCTCGACAGCGGTATCGGCGTTGCTAGACATTTTAAATTCAAAGTCGCAAACAGAAATTAGATCTTGGATGTACTGATCAAATGCCGATGTAAATTTCGTATTTGGGTGGCAGTTGTAGTATTTAAGAGAAAGAGAGAGAGTTGACTTGGCGGGGTGAGCAATCGAAATATTCAGTTGCTGTGGTCGCTTGGCACTAGCGTGGACCAGGGGCTTCAGCCTTTTAGATAACCCCTGAATTGCCCCACGCAGTGAACTTGTGAGAGTGGGAGCCTACAAATCGTAGAACTATCCAGATTCAAAATATAAGTTACGGTGTGAGGCCTTCTCTTCTAGCAGTATCTAACGTGGAATCTGACTAGATTCGCACCAGAGAGACTACAAGTGAAGTGAGACGTCTTGGAGGTGCCTACTGCGCCTAGTTCTCCAGAGATAACATTCCACGTCACTCTTACAGTTTACACGTTTCATATCCAATTGGGAAAGCACAGCAGATTAGAGATTCAGGTAAGAGATATGCAACATTTAATTGCCACCATACACACCAGCCTGCCAACGCAGTAAGCAAATCGCAGTCCTGATTTCATATCAAATCCTCAGAACCGCCATCGCCTGACCAGTGTATACCATCCAGTTATCCATCGCAGTAAAAGAATCAACCAAATAGACACGCTATTAAGGAATGATACTCCCATCCATAACACGCTCTAGGAAACACAGCCACTCTTAGCCGTCTTTTTGCAGGATTTCTTTCCCCGCTTCCCCGAAGTGTCCAGCTTCCTCGTCTGTCCCTCAGCCTTTCGGACTCTTTGCCCTCCTTCAAAGCGTTGCTTAGTGACCTCTGCAACACGCCTTTCATACTCCTGATACTCAATATGCTTTCCTTGCAGTTTGAGCCAGTACAGCTTACTGCGAACTTGAGCTCGAAATAAGACACTGTCGAACGGCTCCCGGACAGCGTGATTTCTAATTGCGTGAAACTCGTCCCGGACCTTACTAAACCTATGCTGGGCCTCGTTGATTTGCATGCCGATCTCTTTGGACAAGATAGCGCTCCATTTGGCAAGCTTCAATGAGACATCTTTGGCTGCCTCCGTGAATTGCTTACTGGACTCGACGGCTTGCTCCGTTGCCAACTTGTTTACGTCTTCAAGACGTAGTTTGGTCAGCCCTGTAAGGGAATCTGACTGGGACATGGCGTCCTCTGCATATTTCCACCATCGTGCCATCGTATTGTTGACTATATTGCTCGTAGACTGGATTTGATCATGTAGATGAGACCAAAATAGGCCCTTGAAGTCATGTGTCCAATCACGTCCGAAGTCCACTGTAAAGGTCTCATTGATTTTTGGTTTCCTTGTTGTAACAATCGAGATATTCAGAACACCATAAGCCTCCTCTCTTGCCAGTTTTAAAATGATCCCTTCAATAGTGGTGTATGCACGCTCTGGCTCAACTTTCCCGCTTTCTCTAGACACATTTACCGACAACGCTTCTTTCGAAAGCCAACTCAGCATTTTTGCTTCAGGAATGCGAATTAAGATCTCTCGATCGCCAAGGATCTCAGCGCTGCATACCGTTGGTTTCTCATCCGCGTTTGTCATGGTTTGTGATTTTTCACCCATTTTACCAAGCTCCATAGGCGGCTTTAATGCGAGACTGTTTGCAGCCGTGTTTTCGGAATGCATGACGGTTATCGTTCTTGTGGCGGTTCTTGTCATGGTAGACGTCATGAGGGACGTACTTACTTCTATTGTAGGGGTTGTGGTGGTAGTGGAGATTGCTGAAGTCGGTTCGGTGTATGTGAGGTTGCCGTTAATGGAAACGGCATGACTCGCAGCGCTTCTATACTTCCAGCTCTGGATAAAGACCGCTCCGAAGACGCTTAGTAGGAGAAGTCCCACGGCCAAGAAGGCACGCCATTCGGCACCGGTTCTCGTCCGGAGAAAACCGACGCTGTCGCCAAGGCTGTATGATGTCTTTTCAATATCCGATGCCAGAGGTCGAGTCACTACCCTGCTGGTGACCGTTGACTGATTTGGCGTTTCCACTGGTTCATGCAACCCGGTTAGATATGCCAAATTTCTGTTCATCTGCCGAGCATCAATCGTCTTGAATGAATCCAAGTCGATAGGGAGTCGCTGATGGATTATGTTTCTTGGGCCATTTGGATCTCGTGATTCTAAACACATGTGGATCGCATGCTGATCCAGCGCCATACCTCCAAAAGACTTATCGAAGAGCTGCTTATGAGAAATAACGATCGAGGGGACTTTGTGGCGGCTCATAAATGTCTTGGCAATGGTCCGCACCCGTTTCATCTCGGCAGTGTCATTTTCTGAGCAGTAGAATATAGCTACATGCGGTAAATCCCAAGAAGGCTCCAGTTTGAAGCCGGTCCCTTCAGGAACAGATTGGTAACCGTAGTTATCATCATCGAGCATGATCTTGAGTATATCAGGTCTGTCTGAGCTGTCTTCAAACTTGATATTGATTGCATCAGAGCAGTCTTCAACTTTTATCTGATAGCCTGATGACTGCATGAGCTCAATCTCCGGTGGTCTCTCTGACCCAAAGGCTGTAATGGGCACAACATGGAAGAGCTGAGACGAACGATGTCCAGGTAGCACAGAATTACGACCACTACCTACGGATGCTGCTACAGAGCTGGCAATCTTGCGAATGATATCTTGTTTCGCGGACTGACATCCTACATAGAGAATATGAAGAGGCTCTTTAGTGGAGAGACTTTGCCTGGTCATTGTTTGGCGAATGGTGGCCACCAGACGCTTAGGTGGGTTTCGTAGCACCATTTTTTCGATGATGCTAGCGGTCTGCTCCTCATTAAAGTCCGCAAAAGTATGTTTGACGGAGACATTCTCATCGCCGAGGCTCAGTGGCTCTTCGAATTCGATAGAATGGGCCATTGTTCTGTCTCCTTCATCCGCGAACCCAGTATCAGCACGTGTAATTATTGGAGTATGTGGTGGACCATCGAGGCCTGTGAACGCCGGAATGCCACCTGTGACATGACTTTTCTCTGACTCGCTCTCCTCGTTGTAGCTTTGTTCGGTGTCCGCAAGGCTTGCGACGTCGTCGGGACGTCCAAAGTCTGATGCAATGGACTCGCTCAACTCCGTGGCTGCACCACGAGATTCTTCGTCTGTATCGATAAAGTCATAACCTGATTCACCGAGGCTCCCGAGATCATCGGAGTGCGTTTCGCTGGGTGCTGACATGGCTACAGGACAGCTTCGATGAAGCCAGTTGGTGATTTTCTCGTTCTTGTCTGGGGTAGGATCCTGCAGGAGATGTTGAGATCTGCAAGCAAGCGGTGTATTTTCGTCTGGGAGGGGATGCCTGTTTGGCCTTTCCATCATGTTAGTCGACATGACTACGAGTTCCAAGGCCCGAGACAATGAAAGAAACTTAAGTCAATCTGTGTTTGGGAGAACTCAGAAGAAGACTGCATACGCTTTATGAGCTATAATCTAGTTCGGTGTGAGTTTGTCGAGTTTTAGTCACTGCCTGGTCGCCGTTGCCTTGCCAGAAGGCCTTCGCAATCAGTGTGACTGTATCGGCGGACGTGCGGAGAACGCGCAAGGCTGAGAAGCACGTTGTGAGCGAGCAGTGATCCAGATAGTGGGGGACTATGTATCAGACATCCGGGCAGATATAGTTATAAAACAAGATAAAGCTAATGTCTAGGCATGCAGATGTCGTTGGCAACTTCGAGCTGTCATTGTGAAGAGGTGGGGTTGCCCGATGCTGCTTCTGGCGTTATCGCTCTCGCGCTAAGCACTTACGAGTACTAGGCGCAGATAATCGCAGGCAGCATTGGGCAACATAAATTGCTTACTTAAGCCTGTTATATATAGGAAGAAGTACAATCCTTGATAACTACCTAGACAATGGCCTGGTCGATTGAGGAAATCTTGCCTTATCAGATCTGGCATAAGGTTAGATCAAGATCTATGCTCAAGACACTCTTTGCATGCGTCATGAGGATGGTAGCCTGCCACATGCCTTCCCTATGAGAACAATTGAACACGGGTACGGCATCAATCATATCAAAGTAGCCAGAAGTAATTTTCAGTATTAGCGAGCATGGTGCTCAGCTCTTTCTGCCGTCTGGAGAATGATGTGGATGGGCTGGGAAATGGTAGCGAACAAGAGGCCGGCCAAGGAAACCAAGCTCAAGAATCTCATCCCATCTCGAACTATATCATTTGTTTATTGATTTCTTCTACCACTTTATCATGTCACAGTGTTTATACCTTCCCATTTACCGAGGTACTGATCTATACTTATCTTTTTCTCCGTCACTCCATCGATAGAAGCATAATCCAGCGTATTTCATGATTAAACTTAGTCCTTCATTTCTTCCTTCATTCCTTCCTACTAAAAACCCTAGCGGAATCACGACGCCTGTCTCTATCATCCCACAAATAAGACCTACTGCTACTCTTTTCTGTCCTCCTTCCCCTACCTCATTACTTAAAAGCACGTCACCGACATAGTCTGCATTTAAAATCAATGCAGCGGCAGTGCTCATACGCCTCCTGTCACTTCATATGTGTGTGTATGTGCTTAAAAGGGTTAACTATGTTATGCATCTTCAGCGTCACAGCTAGTCGTGATATAAGGAAACTCATTGTTCTCTGCTATACATTTTCTTCCGACTAGGAACGTTCTTGCCGCTGTTCTCCGTCTCGAGGTTAATCTGTTTCTTCTCACCACATCACTGTCACACATTCTCTTATTTATACCCCTCTGCAGCACTCCAAAGGCTACAGTAACGTAAGCAATGGACTCGACTTTCACATTCCTTATTGTGGGACTGCGTTTCTTTGTCATCACGTTTTATACTCGGGCTGGTTCCGCTCATGTCGTCATGTATGGCTATCGGTTGTTTCTCAGCAGCTTCCTAGCTCGAAGAAAGTAGTATTTACATACTTCATGCAGGGACGTTAAGACGCGCGGTCAAAGCTGTCCGGTGGCAACATGTCACACGATAAGTTCAGGGATATACAATTGCATGGGCACTCTTTGCTTAGTCTTCTAGGACCGATATGCAGTAGAGCCTCTAAATTGGAGCTGGGCATTACTAGTCATATACAACAATGGTGGCTTAGGACTTAGGCCAGCTCAGACAACTTTCTAAGAGGCAATTTGTGATCGATAATGAGATTCTGGAGAATTCTGCCCTAGTCCTGCATATAGTATTTACGAACTTGCAATATGCCGTATCGAACATATGTGAGACCATTCGAAGATGATATTGCGTTCTTCGGAGAATTGTAGCATCCGTGAACAGGTTAATTAATTAATCTTTAAAACTATATGTTCTTAAGAGGAATTTAACCATCAAGTAGAGGCAGTAGAGAACCTTACTGCCTATTGCTCTAATAATTTTGTATTCCATTATGCGATTTCGCGATGTATGTATAAACAAAATCAAAGTTCTACTGTTTGATGTTCCATTATGTTGGCTGAAGTGATAAATATACCAATTTGCGGATATCGGATTATTAGTAGCTTATAAATCAAAAGTCCTCCCCTGAACGCCGCGCAATTTCTTGTGCTGTTCAGATTTTAACATCTGTCTGAAGACAAATATTATTATGGTGAGGACTCCAAATTTAAAAGTGGCTCTAAATAAAGTATAACGAATCCCTCCACTCTAAGAATTAAACCTGATATTATCCTAGGTTCTCCAATACCAATCCCTCTTCACCATCAACTTCGCGCAATTCCGGCCGTTATCCCAGAACTCCGGCCCGGGTATGGCTATGGACTCCCACCCAGCTATCAAAGAGATAAACGACTTCTGGTTTCCTCCCGACACCGACCTCATCTCCCATTGGTTCGTACCCAATCCCGTTCTAGACGCCTCTATCAAGTCCACCTTCGAATCGCTCATGACCTCCGCCGCCCAAACCCCCTCCCCTTTAGATACCTGGACCACTACTCCCAATGGCACTCTGGCTCTCCTCATATTGCTAGACCAGTTCCCACGCAACGTCTACCGCAACTCACCCCGCGCCTACGCTAGCGACGCGAAAGCTGCCTCCGTAGCTGTGAGAGCTATTGCTGCCGGGCAAGACCGCGAAGTCAGTCTGCTAAAGCAGCCGTTTTTCTACTTGCCGCTTATTCATGATGAGAGTTTGCTAGGACAGGTTGCGGCGCTGGGGATGTTTGAGAGCTTGGTGGCAAGATGTGTAGGTGGAAGTATGGAGAAGGAGTATGCCGAGAAGGGGCTGGAGAGTACGAGAAAGCATCTCAGAGTTATTGAGAGGTTCGGAAGGTTTCCTTCGCGCAATGTGGCATTGGGGAGAGAGAGTACAGAGGAGGAGAGGAGTTTCTTGGATGAGCATGGGAGAGGGTTTTGAATGTGGGCTGGGAAAGACGATACATATATTTTACCTTGATTTGGATACGTGAATACAGCTAAAGCCGGAACAGCTAGTGACTACCAGGAGTTTTATGTATTACCATGTCCATATACATGTCTCTTTTTCTTTTTTCGTGCACAGGGCATGTGCCCGGCTGATCTCTAACTTAGTTACCTAACTAAGTAGGAAGAGGGTTAGGGTGCCTTTTTGGTATATGTAAGAACAAGAACAGGAAGGAAGGAAGCTTCAAGAGAATGCTTCCGTTTCCGTTAACCCTGAGCAGAAGTATATTCTTTCCTTCCTTATTAAAGCCATTGACAGTTCTTAGCCCTGAGGGTTGATGCCTCGCTTATTGCCTGAGCCGTTTCCTGCCGGCTAATTCACGGTCGCGCTGAGTTTGTCATGACGTCGACTACAGGCTATTTCCGCAGGGCTGAAAAGGAAGCTCAATGAAGTGGCTACTCGTAAGCTGGCTAAGCTCTAGTCACTTCCTACCCGTCACCTTCACGCGATCGCTCATATTGCACACTCTTCGAACCACCATTTTGGTCAGTATCACCCAATTGAGCGTGTCGATGCAAAAAAAGTAAGCACGATTAGTCGGACCAGAAAAGTTCCCGACGGCCGATGCGACAAGTTGAATAACGCGAATCCCGCAACTTTCCATCAAGTTCGCAGCATGCCTCGGCGCCGTGACCCCCTATCGCAGTTACACTCGGTGTACTAATGGGTCACTCAACATTAATATGGTCGAGCTACTGCCGCCCGAGATCAAGGTTACGGATTCCCGGAGCATGGATAAGTCAGGAGACCCCATAGGTGGTTCGCTGGACTCTCCTAGCACTGGTGATGGGAGTCAGTCTGCAAGGCCTAAGTCTTCTTCCTCCGAAGGTAGGTGTGCTTCTTCGAAGCTTTCCATGGACAGGAGACATGCTGCGGACGTGCTGGAAGCGGTGGTCTATGGCTCTTGTATCTGCATATATTTGGGTACGTCTCTTGCTAACGATAGTATCTCTGGCAGACAATGGTGAGAAAAGTGCAAGGAAGTCACCCGTTAGGCTGAGTCGAGGTCCTCCAAGCAAGATAGGGAACATACCCAGAGCCTCTACGTCCCCACCACTTGAGCGGCCTCCTACTACGATCGATCCTCTATCACATGTATGTTTCACCTGCCCCGAACAGACCAACATATAGCTCAAGAAAGAGAAGTCTATATAATAGGAAGAAGGATGCTAATATCTCTTTAACAGCACATCCTTAAACGTACAAATACCGAGAATACCATTCCTCAAAAGCTGCGAAGTCCCGCCGTTCCGGACAGCCCGAACACTGAGCCTCCGAGTGCCGGCAGCGCTGAATTACCAAGCTCAACACGTCAAAGTCTTCCCGAGGCAGCTCGTAGTGATACCAATCAGCTGAAAGAAAAGAAGTAAGTAATTTTCTGGGCCCAATCGGGCGTTTTCCTGACCCTGCTTACTACGCGCTTGTACATGTGGCGTTCTTAGCTGCACATGTTGTACATTCATGACCCGACCAGGCTGACATATATGTAGAAAGGGTGTGTCATTTCTGAGTCGCTTTAGTATCATCAGTGGCAAGAAAAAGGAACAGGGAGAGTCTGTCGACGACGATGAATCTGAACTTGGCGATTTACGAACGGAAGGCATGAACGCACATGTCTTCTCCTCCTCAATCGGTGCAAATGGGTATATACCCCAGCATAAAGAGCCTCCGCGCTACATTAAAGTGCGGGCACATAACAAGAAGCAAAGGGAGTTCAACCGGATGTTCTTGGCTCAAGAGTTGACCGGATCAAAGCAAGCTACAAATGGAGACAAGGAGCTTGCTCACACAATACGAGAAGTCCCTCCGACTCCTACTTGGAAGTCAAAAGGAGGGGCAGTATGGGCGGCTGAGTTCAGCAAAGATGGAAAATATCTTGCAGCAGCAGGGCAGGACAACATGGTCAGGGTCTGGTCGGTAATATCAACACCGGAAGAACGAAAAGCTCATGAACAAGATGAAGATGCTTCAAATAGTCAAGGAGAGCGACTGAGTGCACCCGTATTTAGGAGCAAGCCCATCAAAGAATTCGAGGGCCATACAGGAACGGTACTCGACTTGAGTTGGAGCAAGAACAATTTCTTGCTGTCATCGTCTATGGATAAGACGGTTCGGTTGTGGCATATCAGCCGGCAAGAATGTCTTTGCACATTCAAGCATAAGGACTTCGTAACATCGATAGCCTTTCACCCAAAAGATGATCGCTTCTTCCTAGCGGGCTCACTCGACTCGGTTCTGCGTTTGTGGAGCATTCCAGATAAAATTGTGGCTTTTTGGAACCAACTACCGGATCTAATCACGGCTGTGGCCTTCACGCCAGATGGGAAGATTGCTATGGCTGGGGTGCTCAGCGGTTTGTGTCTGTTCTACGAGACTGAAGGCTTGAAGTATAATACCCAAATACATGTACGCTCTTCTCGGGGGAAAAACGCTAAAGGAAGCAAAATAACGGGCATAAGAACGATCACTTTTCCGGATGATCCTGCTAGCGAGGTGAAAGTGCTGATCACCAGCAATGACTCAAGAGTACGGTTATATAACCTTCGCGATAAGAGCTTGGAGATGAAGTTCAGGGGCCACGAGAATACTTGCAGTCAAATCAAGGCTAGTTTCAGTGATGATGCCCGTTACATTATCTCCGGGAGTGAAGATCGAAAAGCATATATTTGGTCTTGTGGGCCAGTGGAATCAGAGAATAAAGACAAGCGACCCGTAGAACATTTTGATGCCCATTCAGACATGGTCACAGCGGCAGTTATTGCCCCCATGAGGACACGTCAGTTGCTTGCCGCGTCGGGAGATCCTATATATGACCTTTGCAATCCGCCTCCTGTTACACTTCTGAGCATGGCTGAGTCCACTGCCTCTCAGGATAAGAGGAGTTCTGATCCGATTAGCGAGCCAGCGTCTAAAAAGCCTGAAGAAAGTCCTGCCTATCTTGCACGATGTATGCACATGGATGGGAATATTATCATCACGGCAGATCACTCTGGTGTCATCAAAGTATTCCGTCAAGACTGCGCGTACCAGAAACGAAGAAATGACAATTGGGAGACTGGATCAACATTCTCTAAGAAGATAGGTCCTAGTAGGCTTGGCCGAAGCGGGAGTTCGATAACCCGTGGATCTAATTCTCGCCGAAATTCCATGTCCAATGCGACTGTCTCTACTCAGCCAACCTCTGATCGGATACTGTCCTGGAGAAATTCTATTGCCAGCAACGCCAGTCTAGAAGGCGTCGGCAGCATTCGGACAATGCAAACTAGTCGCAGTGACCGAAGTGTCTCTCCTGGCAAATTTAGCCGCAACTCCTCAACATCGATTCAGACACCACAAATGACTACTCATTCACAGCCTAACCTCGCAATCACAGCGCGCCAGCAACAGTATACTAGCTCGCCTATCAGAAAGACAAGTTCGCCATCACGTCATAAGCCCTCAAATATCTCGGTCAGCCAACCACCCACTCCAAGCTTCACCTTGCAACCGTCAGAAGATAATCCACTTCGTCTAGATTCCAGCGGGAAAAGCTACCAATTCTGGAATTTGCAAAATTGGCGGACCCAACTTGGGAGCTCCCCAGACCCAAGCAAACTTGGAAGCGATCTGGGACTTGGGCCAGAACTGGGACACAGGCATAGCGTTGTAAGCAAGTTGAGCAGCGAAGATGCTAGTCCTGCAGATGAGGAAAGTGATACGGAGGAAGATGCCTTGAGATGTAAGCGATGCGGAGGCAAAGATTTTAGAGCTAAGAAGGCAGTCGGAAGGGCAGGGCAGCGACTGGTGTGCACGAAGTGCGGTACTACAGCGGAATAAGCGTGTTTTTCATGTGTGGATACTGTATCGATGATATAACGAACATAGCATTGAAGGCGTTCTTGAATGGATGGGAGGCAGTGTCTGAATATCGGCCATGTAGGAGGGGTGGCGCCTTGCGTATGTTTATCTTCTTAATAGGATAGGATAACTTAATGAACAGAGTATAATTACAGTGCAAGAAGATTAGGAATAGAATATCTCTGGTACCAATAAGCATTGTGGTCAAGGAGCATAGTGTTGTCGTTATTGCACGGAATGACTCAGCAGTTACGGAACTACAGCCTCTATCCCTTTCCGCAGTAACCTGCCCCCAACCTAAATGGCTCTGTTGGGGCCCGGTAATCCAGTTCTATCTGAATGAATAGGATGCTTTGGAGAGTTTTCTAGTAGCGTATATTACATAAGTAAATGCGTGTTTGCCTTAAAGTTGAGGCATCCATAGCGAGTCGCGAAATTTTGAGCAAAGTCGCTTGAATCTGCAATAAAAAGTGAAATTGGTACACATCTGTGAGGAGGAGAGATTTGGGGGTCATAGGCTGGGGAGCAGCAAAACCACGAAGAAAGCCCGGTGTATCAGGCTAATAATATTCAAATATACTATTTACAATTCTAAGGCTATAGTCTTATAAAGCATTAAAATTACATTAGGATTGTTATTTTGAACCGGGTGTTGTAGCGTCCCTATCGTGGTGTGACACAGGGTTCACAAATTGGGCAGTGGCTGAACGCCACGATTTCGAGTGCGTGCGACTCGTGATCCATACCCGATAACCAGAATCACCGTGAAAGCCGTGTGAGAGATGTTTGAATGGCCTGATATTCCCTTTCTGAGAAATCGTACGAGAGCATGTTTCCCTTTTATTTGGTTACGCGCGGGTGTCGGTGGGAGTTGCACCAATTGACGGTAACATCTTGTGCGAAATACTGGGAAATTCCACAAGCTGAGCGCCACATCTAGGCTTAGTGAGGGTAGAGGGCCGAAAGTGGATATTGAGGGTGAGGAAGTGCTGCGATGGCTGCTGGGCGCGTGATTTAAAACTATACATCGGGTGGATCGCATAATCTGCTAAGTGCCCAGGGCTGGGCCAAAGAGAATATGTTATCATCTGTGAAACCAAAAGCCACAAGCTGATTAAAGATTGATGAGCACACCGAGGCTCTTCTCGTCCCGCTATCATCCTTCAGCTTGGCACATTTTCGGTCGCCCCGATCTTTCAGCCCTTCAGCCTCGTCCATCCAAAGGGGTGCGAGTCATCCTATTTATCTCTTATCATAAGTCTCTGCCGAGGGTCGCATGATATCTTCATACTTAATCCGCGTACATATCTATGCATGAACGAGAATTGTTGCTGATGATATTTGCGCCTAGGACACACGGAAACTTCAGATTGTGGTGACAGAGACAGCAAAGATGTCGTCGTGGCTAGGAAACCAATCAGGCAACTATATGCCCCTCGATTTTACGGTCGTTCAAAACGCAGGTACCATAGGAAGGTCAATTGAGCCTCCTCATATGCGCGACTCGAGCGAATATGACATAGATTTTGCACAATCACCACCCACTACTTCAGGATTCACACAGTCACCGCCTTCTACCTTTGGCACTCCTCACGGGCAAACTTCAAATTTTAACCATTCGTCGCCAATTTTGCAGGGCGGAGACTATTTCCAATGTACGTCTTTTC
>Ga0335075_10005664_pt1 | contig 19340 bp, 6 predicted proteins | sample Lox_Sample_24_FD_206723 | JGI IMG/M metagenome (GOLD analysis project Ga0335075, IMG submission 206723) | Soil microbial communities from Loxahatchee National Wildlife Refuge, Florida, United States - Lox_Sample_2.4 | ecosystem: Environmental > Terrestrial > Soil > Wetlands | place: USA: Florida...
CATGCGTAGTCACGGCTGGTCGGGCAATACCCCGGCGACCGACGAGGAGGCCATCGACCGGATCCTCGACGTCACCGACGAGATCATCGCCGAGCGTGGCTCCGCGGTTCGCATCGCCGATGTGGCGCGCACGCTGGGGGTCACCCGGCAGACGGTTTATCGGTATTTCCCCGGCAACGAGGAGTTGTTGTTGGCCAGTGCCATGCGCTCCGCGCACGGATTTCTGGATCAGCTTGCCGAGCACATCAGCGGGCTGACGGAGCCCGCCGCGGCTCTGGTCGAAGGCGTCGCGTTCGCGGTGGAGACGCTCCGCGATGACCCGCAGTTCGCCAATCTGCTACGAAACGGGTCTAGAAGCGGATCGACCGTCTCATTAACCTCCGACACTGCAAGGGCATTCGGGCGATCGATGCTGCATCGGCTTGATGTCGATTGGGAGAGCCAGGGTTACGACGAAGAGGCCCTCGACGAGTTGGCCGAACTGGGCCTGCGCACTTTCCACTCGATGCTCGTCGATCCCGGACAGCCGCCACGTGATGGCATCGCGTTGCGGAGATTTGTGGCGCGCTGGCTGGGGCCCGCGATCATCTACCCGAAACTCGCGCAGGCGGTGGACGCCCTGCAACCCCCGGCGCTCAAACCTCGGCGCCGGAGTTCGGCCGCGTCCTGACAATCGACTGACGAAACGCTGCCGATCGACGCTATCCGACGGTGTGGACGATGAGGATGTCTACTTTGGCTCTGCGGGCAACGGTGTCGGGCACGGAGCCCAATAGCCGGCCCGCGACCGTGCCCAATCCCAAGTTGCCGACGACGAGCAGGTCCGCGTGGACCTCATCGGCCAGATGCAGCAGCGCAGGTACTGGCGCGCCGACAATCGCGCGCTCTTCGATGTCGTGGGCGCCGGCGGCTTTCGCGCGCTCGCGGGCGTCCTGAAGGATCGCATATACGGGGGCGCTGCCGTGCATGCGGTAGCTGCCCTCGCCCCCGAGGCTGTCAGCGGCGCGGCCGTCAAGCAAACGATCGGGGGAGGGCGCTCGCGACCAGCCTCCCTTTTCCGAAGTGTCGAGATGCGCGCTCGCGATCACCAGCTTCGCACCGGTTTGCGCCGCGAGCTTGCCTGCGCGGTCGACCGCACGTAACGACGACTCCGAGCCGTCTGTCCCGACGACAACTGTCCGATAGCTCATGTCGCCTCCATCAGGTCGGTCAACGACGACAACAAGACATTATCGGCCCGAGTTCCTACGCGAAGCGCAAATGGGAGGTCGGTTCAGTTGCCCGCCTCGATAGCCGCGACTCGTGCGGTGGCATCGGGTCCGCAAAAGCGCTGGAGGTTTACCCCGCCAGCGGCAATCAGATCGTCGATGCGGTGCTTGAGGTCACCGGATGAGAGATGGGCATAGAGGTTGGCCCCCGGGCACGAAGTCTGGGCTAGGTCGCGATGGCCCGCCAACGTGTTGCTCGCGATGTGAAAGTTCTGGGCGGCCCATGCGAACGCCTGAGCGGCTCCGTGAAGCTGCGCCTCCGACACAGCCTCTTGATCGAAGTCGCCTTCGCAGAGGACGAGGAAATGCCCCGTTGTGTCGTAGTCCGTCGCGGTGTCACCGGCAATGTCGGTGCTCCGCAGCTCGTAGATGTTGCCATTGCGGTCGACACCCATGTGATACGCGATGTCGATCCAGCCCTTTTGGTCCTGGTGGAACCGCTGGTCCTGGCGGAGGCGGCCTGGAGCATTGCGGTTGTCGCCGAGGACGACGGCCTCGTGGTGCAGGGTCATCCGGGTGATGGTGTGACGCTTCCCGCCGGCGCGGGCAGGCCGAGCCCCCCAAGCGTCGCGGCAGATCAACAGCGCCGAAGTCGTAGTCATCAGGCGGGCGCGGCTCGTCGAGGAAGCAGCATTTGAGCAGGCGTCGACCATTGACGCCAAACCGGCGCCGCCTGCGAGCCGGAACAGCTGACGGCGGTTGACGGCATCCGGGCGTCCATCGGGCCGATCGCGCCCAGGTACATCCATGGCCTCACGATACGGAGGTAGTTATCGCTCCTGGGCCGACTTTTTCGTCCTCCGACTAGCAACAACGTGTACCGAGCCCTTTGCTTGCCGAGACGAACGCTGCCCTACCTTGGAGGAGTGGTTCACGTTGTACTTGGTGTCTCGATGGCACCACCAACGGTCCGCGCGGTGCTGGTGGGGGGCGAGAAGGCGGACGGCGCCATCGTCGACAAGGACAACTTCGACACCCCAACTGACGGCGACGCGCCGACCGTCGCTGCGTCCGATCAGGTCATCTCGGCGATTCTGGGTGCACGGGAGGATGCCGCTGCGGACGGCGTCCACGTGACGTCCACCGGCGTGACCTGGGTCAACCCCGCAGATGCCGCCACGCTGCGCCAGAGACTGGCGGTTCGCAAGATCGACAACGTCGTGCTGGTGTCGGCGCTTTCGGCTGCGGCCGCCCTTGCTCGCGCGTTCGGCAGCGCAGCCCATTACGCGCACACCGCGCTGCTCTACGTCGAGCCCAACTCCGCGACGTTGGCTGTTGTCTACACACCCGATGGATCGGTCGTCGACTTGCGCCAACGATCCCTACCCGAAGACGACGACGCGGCGGTGGCCGGGTTGGTCGAGATGGTCAAGGGTGCCGAGGAGATGGAACCGCGCCCGGAGGGCGTCTTCGCGGTCGGCTCCGGCGTTGACGTCCCGCTGATCATGCCGGCGCTGGAGACGGCGGCGTCGCTGCCGGTGAGCGCGCCGCAGGAGCCGCAGCGGGAGCTGGCCCGGGGCGCGGCACTGGTGTCGGCGAATGCGCCGGTGTTCGGGCCGGCCGCCGCCACCCTGGCTCGGGCGTTCGGCAGCGCGACCCATTACGCGCACATTGCGCTGTTGTACGTCGAGCCGGACTCGGCGACGTTGAGTCTGGTCAAAACGGCCGATGGGTCTGCTGTCGAGGTGCGCCAACGGTTCCTGCCCGACGACGATGACGCCGCGGTGGCCGGGTTGGTCGAGATGGTCAAGGGTGCCGAGGAGATGGAACCGCGCCCGGAGGGCGTCTTGGTTGTCGGCTCCGGTGTTGACGTCCCGCTGATCATGCCGGCGCTGGACGCGGCAACGTCGCTGTCAGTGAGCGCGGAGAGGCCGCAGCGGGCGCCAGCGCGGGGCGCGGCACCGATATTGGCGAATGCGGCGCGGCTCTACGGTCCGGCCGTCATTGAAGCCCGCAACCTCTGCAAGTCGTTTGGCCGCGAACCAACGATGACGCCGGTCCTCAAAAATATCGATTTGCAAATATTCCCAGGCGAGTTCGTGGCTTTGATCGGACCGTCAGGCTCGGGCAAGTCGACACTGCTGAGCATTCTCGGCTTGCTGGAGCCGCCGACGAGCGGCGATGTTCTGGTGAACGAGAGGAGTGCGGCCCAACTCTCTGGTCGGGAGTTGGCTGCCGTCCGCGGTCGCCGAATTGGGTACGTATTCCAGTCCTTTAACCTGCTGGGCGGATTATCTGTTGCTGAGAATGTGATGCTTCCCGCCTTGCTAGCCGGTGAGTCTGGGCACATCCAGCACCGCCGCGCAATGGATTTGTTGGATCAGTTCGGCTTGGCCGGATTGGCCAAGCGGGTCCCTGCGGAGCTCTCTGGCGGTGAGCAGCAGCGGGTGGCGATCGCACGGGCGTTGTTCATGGCACCAGATGTCATACTCGCCGACGAGCCCACCGGCAATCTAGACACCACCAACGGTCATATCGTCATCGATGCCCTGTACCGCCTCAACGCTGCGGGTCAAACGATCGTCCTGGTAACCCACGATCTTTCGATCGCCAACGAAGCCCCTCGCCTGATTTCCTTTCTCGACGGTCGCATCGAAACCGACACCGGCCCAATTCAACGAAGTCGCAACGCAGCATGGCGCGCCGGTCATTAGCGGCGACGCTCAGCGTTGTCCGAATCATCAACCTCCGGGCAATCCGGCGGCATACCTTGCGTGCGCTGCTGGCCGCGATTTCTCTTGGCGGCGGGGTGGCGATCGTTGTCGCGGTCATGATCGAAACCTCCAGTGTTCGCACCGCCATCGACGACGTCGGCTACCGGATAGCGGGTCCCACGCCGTTGCGCATCGTTGGTGAGGCGACGCTTGGGGGCATCGGCCCCGAGGTTGTCGATACCGCCCGCAAAGTGCCGGGCGTGTCAGTGCTGGTGCCGGTCATCCGCGCGACGACGCTGGTACGCGACGGCGACCGGGAAACTACCGTGCTGGCTTTGGGACTCGACTGTTCAGCGCGATGGATCATCGATCCGAAGGTCTGCCAACCCGGCCAAAAAGAACCACAGATCGTGGCGACGTCGACCACACTCGGCAAAACATTGGGCAGGTCCCCAGCACTGGCGACCGACGTTGGGCAGCTGTCGCTGCCCAAGCTTCAGCAAATCCAACAGCTGGATACCATCAACAACGGACGCGCTGTGCTGTTGCCGCTCAGTACGGCTAAGGCACAATTCGCTCGATCTGACCGGGTCGACACCGTCTACGTGACCCTGGCCAAGAACTCGAGTGCATCGGAAGTCCAGGAACGGCTCGGCCACGCATTACGCGAAATAGGACCGGGGTTCAGGGTCCTCACCCGAAACGACCCCGCCGCTGGATTCAACGTCAACACAATGCTTTTCCCGATGCTCGCGATCTTCGCGCTGATCGCGGTTGGGGTAGGCGTCATCCTGATCGCGCAGCTAACCCGGCTGTCGGTCGAGGAGCGTCGACGCGAAACCGCGGTCGCAGCCGCCTTGGGCGCATCGCCGCTATCCGTCCTCAGCGGGTTCCTTGCTGAAGCTGCTGTGCTTGGAGCGGCCGGTTCGGTCATCGGAATTCTCCTCGGTGTTGTCATCGCACGACCGGTCGTTGCCAGCGCCAGCGATCTGACGCAACGATTTGTTGGTGTCAACGTCCCAGTCGTGGTCGAGTCGAGCGTCGTCGTGGCCGGACTGGTCACCGGAGTGGTCTTGGCTGTCCTTGCCGCCATCATCCCTAGCCTGTCGGCGTCGAAAACCGCGATAGCGAGCGAACTCTCCGGCCGCGCCGCCCACGAGTACAGCAAGTCACGAAGCATCTGGCGCAAAGCGGCGGCGCTGCTCGCCATCGGATTCGCGGGAGTCATCGTGGTGAGGTTGGCGACAATGTCCGGGGGCCTCGAGTCCTGGGAAGCGAGCATCGCCAATGCCGGGACGGTGATCGCGGTAGTCGGATTGCTCTTGGCCGCAGCATATTTGAGCGCACAGGCGATCGCGGCGATTCGGTTCCCGCCGGGCCGAACGCGCGGGGCAATGCTGGCCATAGCGCTCACCGGGTTGCGCGCCGATGAAACACGGACAACCGCGATTGCCGGCGCCGTCGCGGTACCCGTAGCGGTCGCGACGCTGCTCTCAGGATTTCTTCTCGCCATCGATCATGGCGTCGCCAACGTGGCTCAAGCGCAGGCCGAGGGGCGCCTGGTCGTCACCACCACGCGATTCACCGACTGGGGGGCGATGGACGCCAGATTTTCCCGCGACACGGTCGCGAAGCTGTCTTCCTTGCCCGGGGTTGACGCCGTCGAGCGACTGGCGGAAATCGAGATCACCCTTCCGAATGGATCATTGGCTTACGTCCGGGCCGAGGATCGACCGACGTTTTCTTTCCCGGTGCTCGCCGGGCAGGATCCGAAGTCAAGCCTGGACGTTGGTCGGCTCGTCATTGGCGGCATTCTTGCCCGGGAGAACGGTATCCGCGTCGGCGACACGGTACTTCTCGGAAGCGGACCCAGAGCCCGGAGAGTGGTTGTCGGCACGATTGTGGCGACCCCGGAAGTGGGCGGCCACCGGATTCAGATGCGTTACCAGCTGGCCGAGAGTATTTTCGGTCCGCAGCCCGCAAATTTGGTTTTCGTCAAGCCGGCCTCGACAGCGACGCTTGACCGAATCGCCAAAGAGATTGAGTCCAGTCACTTCAACCAGCCGCTCAAGACGGTACGCGCCGCGGGATACCGAGCCGCCGTCGTCAGCGGCGAATCTCGCTTTCTCACACCGCTGAACACACTGAAATACGGTCTGCTCGCGATCGCCTTCGTGTCGGTGTCCGCAACCCTGCTGCTTCTCGGAATACGGCGACGACGCGAGGTAGCCCTCATCCAGGCACTCGGCGCCACCCCGCCTAAGGTGTTCGCCGTAACGACGATCGAAGCCGTCGTCGCGAGCGCGGCGGGCGCCCTACTGGGCGGGTTGCTGTCCATTGCGATCATCGACGCCGTTCGACGGGTTGCGGTCGTCGACGTGGGTTCCGTTACCCCCCTGATATTTCCGTTGTCAGAAGCAACGAAATACGCGGTGCTCGCCATCCTTGCGGCGGTGTTGGCAGCGGTCGCCCCCGCTTGGAAAAACACCCGGGCCGCACCGGCGTCCGAGCTTCGGGACGAGTAACCCGCTAAGAGCCCTCGCCCCGGCGCTGCGCGTCGCGCACCGCTTGCCGTATGCGCCCGAGGCCTGCCACTCGGGCGATTCTGCCGACGAGAACCGGCGCGACGCCGCTGAGCGCAGCGCCCAGACGCTCGCCGCCGGCAGCCACCACTACCTCGGGGCGATCCCGCTCGATCGCCCGAACCACGGCCCGCGCGACGTCCTCTGGGGAACTCGTACCCGCATACCACGGCAAGGTGAGTCCGGTCCGGGCGAACATTCCCGCGTCGCGGACCCCAGCAGGAGAGACTGTCGAGACGCCGACGCCTGTTCCGTGCAGCTCCTGTCGCAGCGCCAGCCCGAGCCCGCGTAGCCCCCACTTCGTGGCCGCGTAGACGCTGCTGTTGATGGGTGTCGCGACACGTCCGGCCACCGAGCCGATGAAGACGATGTGACCCGCTCCGCGCTGCTTCATCGAGGGCAGCGCGGCGCGCGAAAGTGCAGCGGGTGCAAGGAGGTTGATCCGGATCGCTTCCTCGATAGCCTGATCGCTGGTGTCCGCCAGGTCTTGCGGGGTATCGATGCCGGCGCAGGCCACGAGAATATCCACGGGTCCGGCATGGTCCAGCAACTCGCGGATCTCGGCCAGGTTGGTCAAGTCGGCGGCAAAGCCGTGTGCCGGCGGACCCAGGTCGGTGACCAAGCGTGCGAGCTCCGCTTGACGTCGGCCGGTGAGCGTCAGAGCACAACCCCGCGTTGCCAACTCACGGGCGATCGCTTCCCCGATGCCTCCGGTGGCGCCGGTCAGCAGGACGCTTCGCCCTTCGAGTTGCATACTCAGAACCGGTAGGTGGCGCAGCCGACCTGGATGCCCGACCCGACACTGACGATCAACCCGATGTCGCCTGGCTGCACCAGCCCGTGCCGCCGGGCCTGCTGCAGCGCCTGCGGTAGACACGAGGAGAATGGGTCGGCTTCGGCGGCCAGGTCGACGAATCGCGAGGTCGGGATGTTAAGGCGCGCCGCGAGTTCGGTGCGGTCCGCGTCGGTCAGGTATGGCGGGAACACGGCAGCTATCTCGGAGCAGTCAACCTCCTCGAGCTTCAGCAGTTCCTCGACAGCAGCGGGAATACAGTCCAGATAGTGCGTCGCCAGGTTCGGATCGCGGTCGACCTGTAGCCAGCTCTGTCCTTCTCGGTGCTGGAAATACGTTGCGAGCGCTTGGCCGTACTCCGGATGGTGATGAAAGACGAAACGGCCGAAGCCCTCGGTGTCGCCCGCCCTGCCCAGCATTACAGCCGAGCCTGTTTCGCCGAGACCATACAACGGGTGGTCGCCGTCGACGCTGTTGTTTTCGATCTCCGAAGCCACCACCATTGCGTGTTCGGCCTTTCCAGCGCCGATCATTTGGGCAGCGACGTGGCACGCGTTGAGGAAGCCGACCGCGCCGTTGAGCACGTCGAAGGCGAAAGTCTTTGGACTGTCGGGGGATTCGATGTCGTCGTTGATCCCAAGCTCGCCGGCGACAAGTGCCGCTATGGCTGGTTCGGCGATGTACTCGTCCCGGTACACCCCGGCGTAGAGGATCAGATCGAGCGTTGTCGGGTCGATTGCGCTCTGGTCCAGGCACGCTGTCGCGGCCTGCACCGCGAGGCCGACCGCACTGCGAGGCGCGGACTGAACGGCAGGGGCGGTGCCGACCCCCTCGATTCGCACCCGGGGCATCGCCGGTGACTCGGCTGGTCGCTGGCTGGTCGAGAAGCTGTGGCTGCGTCGGCCGTTGGGCGTCCTGCGCATCCGAGCCGGGAGGTCGTCGAACGTGTACAACGCGGTGCCCACCGTCGTTCCCGAGCCGCTGATGCCGAAGACGACGTTGTCGCCAGACTTGATCCGGTTGGCCTGGATCTGGTCGGCCAGCGCGACGAAATGTGTTGTGCTGGCGGTGTTACCCCTTTCCGCCAGATTGTTGATGACGTTGCCCGAGTGGGCGGCGGCGTGTCCGAACATCTGGTTCACCGCATAGACGGCGTCGTTGAGCGACGCTTCCGACGTTTGGTGCATGACGATGTGATCGCAGTGCTCAAGCCGCCACCCGTGCCGTTTCATCACGGCGGCGACGTATGGCACGGTGCGCTTGACCGCCGTGGCGGTTGCGGCGATGGAGTCGACAGTCATGATCGCGCCGCCTTGGGGGCCATTGCTCGCCTTGGCCACGCAGACGGTGCTGTATCGACTGAGCGTGGCCATGTCGATGTCGTGGAAGCCGACGCGGCCGTTGGGACCACGCTCCAGAACCACCGCGGCACCGACGTCACCCACGGTCAAGCACGCGAGTCGCGGGTCCATCGGCCCTTCGATTTCCCGCTGCGCGGTCTCGGCGATATGGCTGACATATTCGCCGCTGACCACCAGTGCGTGCTGGACCATTCCGGTCTGCAAAAACGCGTCGGCCACGGTAACGCCGGTGAACATCCCGGCACATGCGTTGGAGATGTCAAAAGCCATCGCATTGGTCAGTCCGCATTGCGCTAGCAACCGGGCCGCGGTGCTGGGCTCGAACATGATCTGCCCTGGTCCGTCATAGCGGGAGATGTTGCAGCAGATGACCAGATCTATCTCGTCGGCCGCGTAGCTCGACCGTGCCAGGCAGTCGGCCACCGCGTTTCGGGCCAGGTCGATCGAAAACTCGCCCGGCCCGACCACGCGCCTGCTCTTGATGCCGGTGAGGCGTTCCAACGGTATGCCGATCTCGTTGACGCATCCGGCGAGGACGGCCTCGGTCGACACCGCCTCCGCGGGCAGGTACGTGCCGATGCTTTCGATCACGGTGTTTCGCGTCTGCTCGCCGCTGAGGCGCGCCGGTATCGCCGGACCCGGTGCGGGGAGGTCCTGCTCGACCCGGCCCGGGCTGACGACCTCGCTGCCGTTTAGCTGTTGCGCAGCCTCTTGGAGGTCTGGCGCGCCGTCGGCGGCGTGGTGGTATTCGGCAGCCAGCTCGGCGATCGTGCCGAACAGGAACACCGACTCCGGCCGCAGCGGCAGGCCGGCCTCCTTCGCCCGCAGCGCGACCTCCAGGCTGTGGGTCGACGAGCCGCCGAGAGCGAAGAAGTCATCGTGCACGCCAACCCGTTCCAGATCGAGCACCTCGCGCCAGATCGCGCCGAGGATCTCCTCGGCGGGCGTGCGCGGTGCGACGAACGCCGGCGCCTGCGCTGGAGTTGCTTCGCCCGCCGCCGCTAACGCCCCGCGGTCCACCTTTCCGCTCGACGTGTGTGGCAGTGCGTCCGCCACCGAGAAGACAGCCGGGACCATCGCCGTGGGCAGCCAGTCGAGGAGGAAGCGGCGCAGCTCGGCAGTGGTCGGCGCGGGCTGGCTCGCCGCCACGATGTGGGCGACCAGCCGGGTGTTCCCACGGCCGTCGTCCCCTGCCACCACGGCGTTCTGCCGAACTCCGGGGTGTTTGTCCAGTGCGGCCTCCACCTCGCCCGGCTCGATCCGCACACCGCGGATCTGCACCTGGTCGTCGAGGCGTCCGAGGTACTCGATGTTGCCGTCGGGCAGATACCGCGCCAGGTCGCCGGTGCGGTAGAGCAGCTGACCGGGATCGTCGGTGAACGGATTGTCGATGAAGCTGGCGGCTGTCGCGTCGGGCCGGTTGAGGTAGCCGCGGCCCACCGCGACGCCGCCGATGGACAGCTCGCCCGGTACACCCACCGGGACCGGCTGGAGATGGGCGTCCAACAGGTGAATGCGGGTGTTGGCGATCGGTCGCCCGATCGGGATTGTCCGGCCGGGTGCGCCGCGTTGGCAGCGGAACGCGGCGACGGTGATCGCGGTCTCAGCGGGGCCGTACTCGTTCCACAGCTCGGCGTTGAGCGTTCCAAGGAAGTGCTGCGCGAGCTCGTAGGGCAGCGCTTCGCCGCCGCATGTGACGGTGCGCAGTGCGACGCAGTTCGTCACCGCAGGCTCGGCGAGGAAGGCCCGCAGCGTCGACGGCGTGAAATGCACTGCGGTGATGGACTGCTCGACCACGGTCCGGACGAGGTAGGCGGCGTCCTTGTGGCCCTCGGGTTGCGCGATGACAAGGCGTGCGCCGACGGTCAACGGCCAGAAGATCTCCGCCACTGAGGCGTCGAAGGTCATCGGCGTGTGGTGCAGGACCCGGTCGTCGGGGGTGAGCCGATAGGTCGCCTGCATCCACAGCAGCAAGTTGCGGACTGCGCCGTGGGTGTTGAGCGCCCCCTTCGGAGCACCGGTAGAGCCGGAGGTGTGGCAGACATACGCGAGGTTGTCCGAGGTCGTACTGGCGACGGCGGCCGCGGTGTCCGCGGTGTCTGCGGGCAGGTCGAGGCAAAGTTGGTGGCCGGTGAACTCCGGCAGCAGCTCCAGATGGCGTCGGTGCGTGACGCAGACCGGCGCGTCCGGTGCGTTGCTCATGATGGCCGCGATGCGGTTGACGGGTTGCGCTGGATCGACCGGCATGAAGGCGCCACCCGCCTTCAGCACGCCCAGCAGTGCGACGACCAGGTCGGCTGAGCGATCCAGCACGACGGGAACGATGCTGTCCGGTCCCACGCCGAGGCGCTGGAGCCGGTGCGCCAGCGCGTCCGCTCGCCGTTCCAGCTCGGCATAGGTCAGCTCTTCGTCGGCGAACGATACGGCGACGGCGTGCGGGCTGCGTCGAGCCGCTGCCGCGACCATCCCGTGCAAGCAGTCGGGCGCGTCGTAGGACATCTGAGTTTCGTTCCACGCTTGCTGCGCAGCGCGCTCGGCTTCGGTGAGCAGCGGTAGCTCCGACAAGCGGGTGCCGGGATCGGCGACGATGCCGTCGAGCAGCGTGGCGAAGTGCCCGGCCATCCGCTCGATCGTCGCGTCATCGAAAAGGTCCGTGTTGTATTGCAATTCGCAGATGAACTGCCCGTCCGTATCGCCCACCTGCATCATCAAGTCCATGGGCGCACCGCCCTGGCCGATGTGAACGGTCTCCAGGTCAAGCGGTGCTTGACCCTGGGGTCCGCCGGTAAAGCCCTGGAATCGGCGCGGCTGTTCCCAGGCGAACGACACCTGGAAGAGCGGCGTATGGCTCAGGTCACGGCTCGGGCGAAGCCGCTCGACGAGCAGGCCGAAGGGGTAGTCCTGGTGCGCGAGCGCACCTAGAACGGTCTCCTTGACGCGGCCCAGCAACGCCGTGAACGTCGGGTCGCCCTTCAGGTTGGTACGCAGAACCACCGGGTTGACGAGGTAGCCGACCAGATTCTCCAGCCCCGCCCGATCGCGACACCCGAATGGCGAGCCGATCAGCAGGTCGTCTTGGCCGCTGTAGCGGTGCAGCAAGGTGGCGTATGCCGTGAACAGTGTCATGTACGGCGTCGCGTGGGCGCGCCGGCCTACCTCCCTGATCCCATTGACTAGCCGATCGTCCAGGGTGAAGCGGTGCACGGCGCCGCGGTAGGTCTGGACCGCGGCTCGTGGCCGGTCGATCGGTAACCGCAGATTCGGCGGCAGCTCGCCGGCCAGCTGGTCACTCCAGTATCGCCACAGGCGGTCGCCCTCGGCGCCCTCGAGCATCCGTGTCTGCCGGTCCGCGTAGTCGACGTAGCGCTCTGGGCTGATCGGGGGCGGCTCTGAACCGTGTTCTGCGGCGTAAAGCTGGCGGAGCTCGTCGAGTATGACGTCGATGGACCAGAAGTCGACGGCGATGTGATGCACCGCCAGCACCAGGACGTGCTCGTCGGGTGTGGGCTGTAGCAAAGTCAGCCGAAACACCGGCCCGGTTTTCAGATCGAACGGGCGATTGGCTTCACGGCGGATCCAGTCGTGCAGCTCGTCTGGATGCACGTCATGCCGGTCGATACGCACCGGCCACTGCGGATAGACGAGTTGAACCGGTTGGCCGTCGTGCACGGCATAAGTAGTGCGCAGTGTCGCGTGCCTGTCGACGATCGCCTGGGCGGCGCGTTCCAGCGCCGTCACGTCGAGGTCGCCGATGATCCGGCCGGCATAACTGATGGTGTATGCCGGACTGCCGGGTGCGAGTTGGTAGAGGAACCACAGCGACTGCTGGCCGTACGACAACGGATGCGCCCGGATGTCCTCTGGAACCTCGGCCGCCGCGGTCGGCTCGGGCTGCGCTGGAGCCTCGCCCGAAAGACGGTCGCCCAGCCAGCCGGCGAGATCGGCGATGCTTGATCCGTCTAGCAACTCGACGACCGGCACAGCGACGCCCAAGTCGCGGTCCATCTGGGTGCGCAGCTCTATTGCTATGAGCGAGTCGACCTCAAGGTGATTGAGGGGCACTTGAATGTCGAGACTCGACGGTGTCACACCGAACTTGCCGGCAACCTGATCGCGCAGGTACGACTCGAGCAACCGTCGGCGTTCCTGCCGTCCCGCCCGGCGGAGAGCGTCGTTGAGGGTCTCGTCGCGTCCATTCGCGTCGCCCGCCGCCAGCTTGCCTACCGTTGCCCGCATCAGGTCTGCGATCAGCGGTGGGGTCAGACCGTGGCGTAATTCGGAGCCGAGGCGCAATGCCGCGCCGAAGGCTCGCGTCGCCCCGGCCACGACCGGCTTCAGGAAGGCGGCAGCCGGCAGGACCGCAGAACCGTTGACCCGGTTGTCCGTCGGCGCGTTTCCGTTAGCGATCGGGTCCAGCCAGAAACGATCCCGTTGCCACGGGTACGTGGGCGCTGCCACGCATTGAGCGTCGGACGGATATAGCTGCGCCCACGCAACCGACTGGCCGCGGGTGTAGAGCGTGCCGAGGGACGCCAGCATGGTGGCGCGGTCCGGGTCGTCACGGCGCATCGACGGCAGCAGCGTGCAGGCGCGACTCAGGTCCTGCGCGTCCCCGCGGACCGCGCTCAACAGGATGGGATGCGGACTGATCTCCAGGAACGTGTCACGGCCGCGGTCGAGCAGCCGCCGCACCGCCGCCGAGAATTTCACCGGCGAGCAGAGATTCTCCACCCAGTAAGCCGCATCGACGGCACGGTCGGTCACCAGCTCGCCGGTCACCGTGGAGTACATCGGGATCGTCGCTTGCGTTGGGCGGATTCCGGCGAGCGCGTCGTTCAGGTCGGCGCGCAGCGCATTCATCTGTGGGCTGTGCGAGGCGACATCGACCTCCACCCACCGGCAGAATCGGCCACGCTGCTCCAGCGTTGCCACCAGATCCGCTAACACCGCCCGATCGCCGGAGAGCACTGTCGATCGATGGCTGTTACTCGCCGCAACCGCGACCCGATCCTGCTTGCCGGCGATGAGGTCCCGCGCCTCGGCAAGGGAGAGCTCCGCGGCGACCATCGCGCCGCTGCCCCCCGCCCGGCGCAGCAGCCGCGCCCGCCCACAGATCACCTGTGCCGCATCTTCGAGGCTGAGGGCGCCCGCGACGTGTGCTGCCGCCACCTCACCGAGGCTGTGTCCCACTACAGCCTCGGGCTCAACTCCCCATGATCGCCACAGTGCGGCCAGCGCGACCTGGACCGCGAAGATGGCGGGCTGGATCACGCCGATGTCGCTCAATCCGCAATCGGCTTGGTCGGCGAGAAGTTCTGCGACCACGGATCCGTCCAGGTGCGGGCGCATGGCGTGGTCGCACCTGTCCAAGGCGTCGCGGAACACCGGCTCCTGCGCGTACAACCGCTGGCTCATGCCGTGCCACTGCGACCCTTGACCCGAGAAGACGAAGACCACGCCGGGTTGTTGTCCGGGACGGCAATGTCCGGCGGACACTCCGGGGTGCGGCGCTTCGCCCCGGTGGGCGGCGAGCGACTCGGACAGCTCCGCGGACGAGGCTGCGACCACCGCCAACCGATGGTCGTGATGGCCGCGACGCGCGCCGGCCGTGTAGCACAGGTCGGCAAGCGGCACCCCGGTCGCGAGGGCCAGCTCATAGCGGCCCGCCAGTGCGGTCAGTGCCTCGGGGGACCGGGCGGACAGCGGCAGCAGCTGGACGCGATCGTGCGCAGCGTGGTCTGTCGGTCGCGTGACCCGGACCTGCGGAGCCTCAGTCAGCACGATGTGCGCGTTGGCGCCGCCGAAGCCGAACGAGCTGACCCCAGCGACTGCTCGGCCGCCGTTCTCCGGCCACGGAGTGAGGGTCTGCGCGACGTGCAATGGCAGGCTGTCGAACGGGATCAGCGGGTTGGGCTCCGCGAAGTTCAGGCTCGGCGGAATCGCCCGGTGCCGCAGCGCCAGCGCCACTTTGATGAGCCCGGCCACCCCGGCCGCCGCCTCCAGGTGGCCGATATTGGTCTTGACTGAGCCGACCGCGCACCGGCTGCCCGGCGACCGGCCCTCCGCCAGAATCGTGCCCAGCGCCGTCGCCTCGATCGCGTCACCCAAAGACGTGCCCGAGCCATGCGCCTCGACGTAACCCACCGCGCCCGGCGACAGATCCGCGCGGCGGTAGGCCTCGGCCAACACCGCTTCCTGGGAGCCCCGGCTGGGGGCCATCAACCCGTTGGTCCGACCGTCTTGGTTGGTGGCGCTGCCGCGGATCACCGCGTAGATCGGGTCGCCATCGGCCAACGCCCGACTCAATGGCTTGAGAACGACGATGCCGGCGCCTTCACCCCGTACGTATCCGTCCGCCCGGGCGTCGAACGTCTTGCAGCGGCCGTCCGCCGCCATCACTCCGGCGTTGCCGAAGTTGATGCCCTGCGCAGGCGAAAGGATGACGTTGGCGCCACCGACGAGGGCGAGCGTGCACTCGCCGTCGCGCAAGCTGCGGCATGCCAGGTGGGTCGCGACCAACGACGACGAACAGGCGGTGTCGATCGCCATGCTCGGCCCGCGGAAATCGTAGAAGTACGAGAGCCGGTTCGCGGCGATGCTCAACGCGCTCCCCGTACCGGTGTAGGCATCGACATGGTCGAGCTGGCCAAGCTGGAAATGCCCGTAGTCATACGTGGACATGCCGACGAATACGCCGGTGCGGCTGCCGGCAAGCTCCTCCGGCACCTGGCCGGCGTCTTCCAGCGCCTCCCACGCCACTTCCATGAGCAGGCGTTGCTGCGGATCCATTCGCACCGCCTCGCGCGGCGAGATGCCGAAAAACTGGGCGTCGAGCTGGTCGACCTGATCGAGGAACCCACCCCAGCGAGTGACTGCGGGCCCCGCGGCGTCGACGTTCCAGCGGTCCGGCGGTATCTCGCCGATGGCGTCCACGCCGTCGCGGAGCAGCCGCCAGAAGGCGGCCGGCCCGTCGGCGCCCGGAAACCGGCAGCCGACGCCAATAACCGCGATCGGCTCGTCCGCTCTGTCGACCCGTCCATCACTGTCGCTCTCAGCCGCTGCGACGGAGTGTTTATCGGCCGGTCCGTCCCCGGCCAGTTGTCTGGACAGCAGGTCGATCGTGGGGTACTCGTACGCGAGCGTGGGCGAGACCTCGCGTTGCAGCCAGGCTTCCAGCGCGGCGGTCAGCCGGATGGCGCGAACCGAGTCGAGACCGTAGTGGGCGAACGACAACGATGTGTCGATCTCCTCTGGTGACAGGCCGAGGTCCTGAGACAGCCGGGAGACGAACCAGGCCGCGATCTCCTCCGCGCCGCGCCCTTCGCCAACCGGCGCATGATCGGCAGTAGCTGCGGCCGGGCGGGGATCGGCTAGCGACGGTGCCTGCCACTCGGCGAACACGTCGAGGTCGCCGTCGAGGAAGCGCTGTCGGCAGCTGCTGCGTCGGATCTTTCCGCTCGAGGTTGTCGGGATCCGCAACGGCTCCAGCAGCAGCACGGCGTCCGGCTGGACCTCGTGGCGCTGGGTGATCGTGGTGCGGATCGCGTCGATAACCTCGCTGACGTCGACATCACCGATCCGATCGCGCTCTACCTCTTGCGCGACGATGAGCCGTTCGGAGCCACCCGACGGCGTGCCCGCGAAAGCTGCCCCCCGCCCGCGCATCAGCGCTGGATGGCTGTCCTGCACCGTGGCCTCGATGTCCTCGGGGTAGTAATTCCGGCCGCGGATGACGATGAGATCCTTCAGCCGGCCCGTGATGAACAGCTCGCCTTCCATCTGAAAGCCCAGGTCACCGGTGCGCAGGAACGGGCCCTTCCTTATATCTGCGCCGGCGCCTTCTAGGAACGCCGAGAACGTCTCCGCCGATTCGGCGGGCCCACTCAAATAGCCCTGACCGATGCTTCCGCCGGCGAGCCAAATCTCCCCAATTTCGCTGGCCGCAGATGGTCGCCGGGTCGCCGGGTCCACGATGACGATCTCGTGGCCGCGCTGAGCGCGGCCGCAGCCGACGAACGGCGTGGCGTCCGGGTGCTCCGGCGCGACGTTGACGACGTGCTGCTCGCGGAGTGCGACGCCGTCGAGGTGTCGCACCACCGGTACCACCCAATCCGGCCTGCCGGATACCAGCAGGGTGGCCTCGGCCAGCCCGTACACCGGGTTGAACGCCTCCGGCCGGAAACCAGCCGGGCCGAACGCGTCAGTGAATCGCTGGAGGGTGGCGGCGTGCACCGGCTCCGCGCCACACATCGCCGTGGTCCAGCTGGACAGATCGAGTGCTGCGCGTTCCTCCGCGCTGCTGCGTTCGACACAGAGCTCGTAGGCGAAGTTCGGTGCGGCGGTGATCGTGCCACCGTGTCGGGAAATAGCTTCCAGCCAACGCATTGGGCGCTCAATGAACGCCTCCGGTGGCATGAGGAACGACGTGCAGCCGGCGTAGAGAGCCGCGAGGATGCCGCCGATAAGACCCATGTCGTGATGGAGGGGTAGCCAGAACACGGCGACCGCGTTCTCGTCGCAGCGTCCCCACGCCTGACTGATGGCGTCCAGATTGTGGAGCAGATTGCGGTGCGTCACCACAACGCCCTTCGGCGAGCTCGTCGAACCCGACGTGTACTGCACAAAGGCGGTTGAGCTCTCGTTGACGTCTGGCGCGACCCACTCCGTAGCGGCGGCCGGCATGACGGCGTCCACGGCACACCACTGGAGGGAATTGCCGTCGGCCAAGTCGTCCATCGCGGCCTTGAGATCCGTCTGCAACTCGGTGGTGGTGAGCACGAACCTGGCTTGTGCATCCGCGACAATGGACGCGACCCGGTCGACTACCCGGTTGCGCACCGGCGGGTGGACGGGGACGGCGACGGCTCCGGCGTAGATACACCCGAAGAAGCTGGCGAGAAAGTCCAAGCCCGAGGGGCAGAGGACCAGCACCCGTTCGCCCGCAGCGCCGAGTCGTCGCAAAGTGGACGCGATTGCTTGGGCCTTGATGTCCAGCTCGTGATAGGTAAGCCGAGTATGTTCTTCCCCTTTAGGGAAGTGGTGGCAATAGTCGAAAGCAACCTTGTCTGGATAGCGTTCGGCCCTCTGCCGCAGAAGGTCTAGCAGAGTTGGCGTGGGTGAAACCGCATTCTCTGGCATCTTCTCTACCTGATCCTGACCTCAACCACGGGGTACCGGCGACATGGCCTTGCCTGTCGAGATTGTGCTGTCGCGCGACGTATGACGAGCGTCGGCAGGCACCCCGTTACCTCCCCGACCGGTTACGCTCTCCGATCGATTTATCCCCCCCTGGTCGTCCGACGACCTGGGCCCGACGTCGACTCTACCGGGAGCTTCTCGTGAAGCGCCCCCCGAGCGGCCCGGGCTGCGGCCGCCGAGCGACTGATTGCGCCGACGATAACCGGTGCGACGCCTTGCCGATCTCAGCGCTCAACCGCGCCGCGCGCTGCCGCCAATCTCGGCAAACGCGCCCGCAAGGCTATATTCGCGAGCGTCATTGACCGCCCGGCAACGCCGGCCGAGCAGACTGTGTGCGACCTCACCGACCGCTTATGCGGCGAAGAAGTCGGCGGGATTGATTAGCGTGCTGAGGTCGGTCAGCAGCGTGGTCCCGGTCGCCTGGACCAACTCCGGCATGTTCGCCCACTCCGCCGTGGCCAGACTGCCCAGTTGAGACGGGAAGTCGTTGTTGGCGGTCAGGACCGCGGTCGCCAGGTCGTCACGGGCATTGAGCAACCCGGCGATGATGCCGGTGTTCGGGTCGAACACCGTCTCATCGAACAGGGACCCGAGTTGCTGGGGCAGCAACAGCGACAGGACTGTATCGCCAACCCCTAATTCCATAGGCAAGGTGATGTCGCTGGCCGCCAGGGGCAGATTGTTGAAAATCGCCTCCAGGCTGGCCACCGGATTGGTCACGATGTCGTGGTCGACAGTGGCCCAGTCGGGGCTCAAGGCCGGGGTGAATCGCAGCGCCAGGGGAGTAACCGGCTCGCTGCCGAACACCGCGTCGAAATTGTCCGCACCCATCACGCCCTGCAGCCCGTTGAGAATCAGCTCCTGGAGCACCCAGTCGGGTTGGGCCGTTTCCCGCGACGCGTCCAACGCGTAGTCGTAGGAGAACACGCGCTCCGACATGTCCGCGGCATACTCGGCGGGGCTGACGGTAGGTGTGTCGGCGGGCAGATAACTGGCGACATCGGCCACCGGCACTACCTCGGTCGTCACGGGTAGGCCTGTCGGGTCTGTGCCGTCGGGGAGGTTCTCGAACCGGGCGAATATCTCACCGCTGCTAACGCCGTTGCTGTCAAGCCAATTCGCCACCCCCGGGTTGGTGGCGCTGACGACGTAGTAGGTGTAGCCGTCCGGATCGTCGAAGGCAGTCGTGTTGTTCAAAGTGGTCTGCGCCAAGGTAAACGGCAGCGCTGCACCGAAAACGTTCATCAACTCGATCCCGCTGTAGGCGGCGGCCACGTCGGGCACTTTCACGATCAGCGCCTCGCCCGGATCCAGGTCGAAATTCCCCCCGGAGACCTCCGCACTCGGCAGGCCCGTCGCGAACACGCTCGTTTCCGGGGCCAGCGGGCTCATGGTGTTGGCCGGAAGCTCGATCCCGGCAACCTCGGCCAGGTTCATGTTTTCTTGGTTGAACGGTCCGACGATATTGGCGAACGCGGTGAACA
>Ga0335075_10005665_pt1 | contig 19339 bp, 11 predicted proteins | sample Lox_Sample_24_FD_206723 | JGI IMG/M metagenome (GOLD analysis project Ga0335075, IMG submission 206723) | Soil microbial communities from Loxahatchee National Wildlife Refuge, Florida, United States - Lox_Sample_2.4 | ecosystem: Environmental > Terrestrial > Soil > Wetlands | place: USA...
CCTTCGTTGGACGCGGTAGACATGGCTCCTCCTTGCCGGGCGCAAAGAGGACATTTCTATCGCGTTAAGACCGGACATTTCTATTGTCGTTCAACAGGGGCCGCACAATTTTTTCCTCTAAAGAGAATCACGAAAGCACGAAAGTCCGAAAACACGAAAAAGACTGTAGGGAAACGGAAAGAAACGCCCTTGGTTGCTCGTGCTTTCTTTTGCTCTTCCTTTTTTCGTGTTTTTGGACTTTCGTGCTTTCGTGATTCTCTTTGGCATTTTTCGTTCCGCATTTCGTACCGAGATCTCTCAGGTTGCGAAACCCGGCCATCCCTCGATAAGATGTTGAACGTTCACGCAACTGCTCTTTGCCGATCGAGGTAGGAAAGCCATGACCCCACCGAATCCTGACAAGATCAAGGAACCAGCCCCGGCCCGCCATTTCATCCAGGAAATCATCGACGACGATCAGAAAACCGGCAAGTTCGCCGGCCGAGTCCAGACGCGCTTTCCGCCGGAGCCGAATGGCTATCTGCACATTGGCCACGCCAAATCGATCTGTCTCAACTTCGGACTCGCCGCCGAGTACGGCGGCAGATGCTGCCTGCGCTTCGATGACACAAACCCGGTCAAGGAGGACATCGAGTACATCAACTCCATCATGGAGGACGTGCGCTGGCTCGGCTTCCAGTGGGACGGCCTGTATCACGCCTCCGACTATTTCGAGCAGCTCTACCAATGGGCCGAACAACTCATCGGGGCCGGCAAGGCGTATGTCTGCGATCTAACGCCGGAACAGGTCGCCCAGTATCGCGGCGATCTCAAGGGCGGCAGGGAAAGCCCCTACCGCAATCGTTCCATTGAGGATAATATGGACCTCTTTAGTCGCATGAAGGCCGGCGAGTTCCCAGACGGATCGCGGACGCTGCGGGCCAAGATCGATATGAATTCGCCGAATTTCAACATGCGCGATCCAGTGATGTACCGCATCCTGCACGCCGAGCATCCGCACGTCGGCAACAAGTGGTGTCTTTATCCCATGTACGATTGGGCGCACGGCCAAAGCGATTCCATCGAGGGGGTAACGCACTCCATCTGCACGCTGGAGTTCGAGAACCATCGGCCGCTCTATGACTGGTGCCTGGAGGCGCTGGGCATCTATCATCCGCAACAGATCGAGTTCGCCCGTCTCAACCTGACGTACACGGTTCTGAGCAAACGCCGCCTGATCGAGCTGGTGACGGATGGACACGTCAACGGTTGGGACGATCCGCGCATGCCGACCATCGCCGGCATCCGCCGCCGCGGCTACACGCCGGAGGCGCTCCGCGCTTTCTGTAAGGAGATCGGCGTCGCCAAGTTCAACGGCGTCATCGACATTGGCCGTCTCGAAAACAGCGTGCGCGACGACCTTAACCGCCGCGCTCCGCGCTTCCTCGGAGTTTTGCGGCCGTTAAAAGTGATTATCGACAATTATCCCGAAGGTCAAGTCGAAGAGTTCGACGCCGTCAACAACCCCGAAGATGCCGGCGCCGGAACGCGGAAGCTGCCGTTCTCGAAGATCCTGTACATCGAGCGAGAAGATTTCCGCGAAGATCCTCCGAAGGATTACTTTCGCCTGGCCCCTGGCCGCGAAGTGCGGCTGCGCTACGCCTATTTCATCAAGTGCGTCGGCGTGACGAAGGACGAACGAAGCGGCGAGATCATCGAATTGCACTGCACCTACGACCCAGCGACGAAAGGCGGCAGCGCTCCGGATAATCGCAAGGTCAAAGCGACCATCCACTGGGTCTCGGCCGCGCATGCACGGAAATGCGAAGTTCGTTTATATGACTATCTCTTCACGAAACCCGATCCGGACGATTATCCGGAAGGGCAGGACTACAAGGCCAACCTGAATCCGCAATCGCTGTTGACGCTGACGAACAGCCATGTCGAGTCGAGTTTGGCGACGGCCAAGCCCGGCGATCGTTTCCAGCTCGAGCGTCTGGGCTATTTCTGCGTCGATCCCGACTCCAGGCCGGGAGCGCTCGTCTTCAACCGCACGGTGACGTTGCGCGACACCTGGGCCAAGATCGAGAGCGCACAGAAGAAGAAGTAGCAGTCCCCAGTCTAAGACCGTCTAGTGGTTCCCGAAAGAGGCCGAGGTCGAAAAGGCCGCAAGCGGATCATTATGTTTGTCGATCGTGTAACCGTGTTCGTTAAAGGCGGCGACGGCGGCGCGGGTTGCTGTAGTTTCCGGCGTGAGAAGTACGTGCCCAAGGGTGGGCCGGACGGCGGCGACGGCGGCGACGGCGGAGCTATCATCGTCCGCGCCGTGGCCGGAACCGACAGCTTGGCCGAGATCGTCCATCGCAAGCACTGGCGCGCTCGCGCCGGCGGACGCGGCGGGCCGGATAATTGCCACGGCCGCCGCGCTGCGGAGCTAGTCATTGCCGTGCCGCCGGGCACGCTGGTTTACGACCGCGACCGCGGCAACCTGCTCCGCGATCTCAAGGAAGCCGGCGAACAGGTAACAGTGGCTAACGGCGGACGCGGCGGACGCGGCAACAAGGCGTTCGCTTCGGCGACCAATCGCGCTCCACGCCAGACGCAGCCGGGCACGCCGGGGGAGGAACGCTGGATCGTGCTGGAGCTGAAAGTCATTGCCGATGCGGGGCTGATTGGCCTGCCCAATGCCGGCAAGTCCACGCTCCTGAGCCGCTTGTCGCAGGCGCATCCGGAAATTGCCGATTATCCGTTCACGACGAAATATCCCAATCTCGGCCTGGTCATGATTGGCGGCGAGCGGGCGTTCGTGCTGGCCGACCTGCCGGGATTGATCGAGGGGGCGCATCACGGCGTCGGTCTGGGACACGAGTTTTTGCGCCACGTCGAGCGGACGCGCGTCCTTGTGCATTTGATCGAACCGGCGCCGCCGGACGGCAGCAATCCGGTGCAGAATTACCGCACCATCCGCCGCGAGCTGGAATTGCACGGCCACGCACTAGCGGACAAGCCGGAGATTGTGGCGATGAGCAAAGCAGAGTTGACCGGCAGCGCAGATGTTCGACGTCGGCTGGAGGAAGAACTGGAGCGTCCAGTGCTGGCGCTGTCGGCAGTGACGGGGCAGGGGTTGGCGGATCTGGTGCGTGCGGTGGTCGCTGCTAACGAGCCGGAAGCGTAAGCGACGGATCGAATGTCCGTCGCTTACGCTTCCGGCTCGCTAGCGTGCCAATCGCAGGCGGCGCGGATGGAGGTAGCATCATGAGGCCGAATGTCGTCGTCGATGTGGGCAACAGCCGCATCAAATGGGGATTGTGCAGCGAAGGAGCCGTGCGAGCCGTCTGCTCGCTCGCGCTGGACGAGCCGGCGTCCTGGACCCAGCAGATGGAGTTGTGGACGGGTGCGCGCGGCTTGTGGATTGTTACCGGCGTGCATCCGTCGCGGCGAGACCAATTCATCGAATGGTTGCGTCAACGCGGGCAGCGTGTGCGGCTGCTCGATGATCCCAACGAACTGCCGCTGCGTGTCTTGGTAGCGCGGCCGGACCATGTCGGCGTAGACCGACTGCTCGACGCGGTAGCGGCCAATAGCCGGCGGACGACGGGAACGCCGGCCGTGGTGATCGATGCCGGCTCGGCCGTCACGGTGGATCTTGTCGATGGCAGTGGAGCGTTCGCCGGAGGGGCCATTTTGCCGGGAATGCGGTTGATGGCCAAGGCGCTGCACGATTACACGGCGTTACTGCCGCTCATAGCTCCGCCGGGGAAACGTCCCGTCATCCCAGGGACCGATACTCCCTCTGCGATGGAATTGGGCACCTTCTGGGCCGTGGCCGGCGGCATTGTCTCGCTGCTGCGCGAATATCGCTCGTTGTGCCAATCGCGCATCGAAGTGTTCCTGACGGGCGGCGATGTCTCGCGGCTGAGATCCGTCATCCCGGAAGCACACGGATGGCCGGAAATGGCGCTTGAGGGCATTCGCCTGAGTGCGGAGGCACTGCCGTGAACGCGCCGGAAATACCGACCTGGATCGCCTGCCTGACGACGCCGGGACAATCCGCCCTGGCCACACTGGGGCTGTACGGCCCGCGCGCCTGGGATGTGCTGCGCAAGCTGTTTCGCCGCCGCTCCAGCAGTGAGTTGGCCGAGAAGCCGGTAGGCGGACGTTTCTGGCTGGGCCGGATCGGCGGCGAGGTGGCCGATGATGTTGTAGTCGCAGTCAAACAAATCGAGCCGGTGCCGTGGCTGGAAGTGCATGGCCACGGCGGCCGCGAGGTGGTGCGCTTCCTGATCGAGCTGTTCCGCGAGCAGGGCTTGCATTTGTGTAGCTGGGAGGATTTCCTGCGGAAAACGAGCGCGGATGCGCTGAGTGCGGAAGCGGTGATCGCCCTGGCTCATGCGGCGACGCCGCGCACGGCGGGCATTCTTCTGGATCAACAGCACGGAGCGCTCGGCCAAGCACTAGAGGCGATCCAGCATGCCCTGGAACGCGGCGAGACGGCGACAGCCGAAGAACGACTGGCGCAGTTGGCACGCTATGCCCCAGTGGGCCGGCATTTGACTCAGCCGTGGCGCGTAGTAGTCGCTGGAGCGCCCAATGTGGGGAAGAGCAGCCTGGTCAACGCCCTTGCCGGCTATCAGCGCAGCATCGTGGCAGCGACGCCGGGCACGACGCTCGATGTCGTGACGACGCGGCTGGCGCTGGACGGCTGGTTGATCGAGTTGGCCGATACGGCAGGACAGCGAAGCGAAGCGGAGGCGCTGGAAGAGCAAGGTATCCGCCGAGCGCGGGCAACCGCCGCCGCCGCCGATCTGTGTTTGTGGGTACTCGATGCGTCTGTGCCGCCGGTATGGCCGGATGAGGAAATCGAGGCCGTGCAGTATATAGTCAACAAAATCGATCTTCCAAGGGCATGGAGTCTAGAGTGCCCGGAAGGTACAATACAAGTGTCGGCGAAGACGAGGCAAGGGCTTGTGGAATTATGTGCAACCGTGGCCGCCCGGTTGGTCCCCGATCCGCCGCCGTCCGGCGCTGCTGTGCCGTTCACGCCGCGCTTGTGCGAAGGAATCGCGGAGGCGCAGGGCGTCCTCGCTGCGGGAGACGTGATTCAGGCGCAGCGGATTCTGTCCTCGCTGTTTGAAATAGAACGCGGATGACACGGATAGAGTAGATGAGCGCGGGTGGTATTTTTGCTGGTCCGCGCTGATCTACTCTATCCGCGTCATCCGCGTTCTATTCATACTTCTGGAGGGCCGTTCGTGCCTTGACACATTTTGAAGATGCCAGGTAAACTTTGTAAAGTAGCCGATCTTCTGGACCCTGCGACGGGGCACCAACCACCGGGAGCATGCACGACCTGCCTTGGCGCAGCGCTGCCACCCTGGGAGAGCTTTGCGTGAAGGCGATTATCAGCGATATTCACAGTAACCTCGAGGCGCTCCAAGCCGTCCTCAAGGACATTGAAAAGCATCCAGTCACCGATATTTACTGCCTCGGCGACGTTGTCGGCTATGGGCCGAACCCGCGCGAGTGTGTCGATTTGGTGATGAAATGCAAGATCGTTCTGCTCGGCAATCACGATCAAGGAGCGATGTTCGATCCCGACGGCTTCAACCCTCCCGCCGAACGGGCCATCTTTTGGACGCGCGATCAGCTTGAATCCTCAGCCGAGGAGCGGCAGTGCCGCGAGAAACGCTGGGAGTTCCTGGCCGAACGGCCGCGTACCTTCCGCGAAGACGGATTTTTGTTCGTCCACGGTTCGGCCCGCAACCCGCTCAATGAATACGTCTTCCCCGAAGACATTTACAATCAGCGCAAGATGGAACGCATCTTCGCCTTGGTCGAGCGCTACTGCTTCCAGGGCCATACTCATGTGCCGGGCATTTTCATCGAGCAGTTGCCCGACGACCTCTACCAGTTCAACAGCCCCGAAGAGATCGACTACGTCCATCGCCTGGACGGCCGCAAAACGCTGTGCAACGTCGGTTCGGTCGGCCAGCCCCGCGACGGTGACTGGCGCGCCTGTTACGTCCTGCTCGACAATGACACCATTCGTTATCGCCGCGTCGAATACGACATCGACACGACAATTCAGAAGATTTACGCGGTCCCTGAATTGGAGAATTTCCTCGGCGATCGCCTTCGCGATGGGCGGTGAAACTGTCGGAGCCTGAAGCGTAAGCGAAGGGCATTTCTTCGCTTACGCTTCAGGCTCTGATTTTGGATGCAACTATGCAGAAAAAAAACCTCCTTTTGGCTTTTGTCCTTAGCGTTCTCATCATGGCCGGCTGGGCCGCTCTCAGCCAATATCTTTGGCCGCCTCCGCCGCCCAAGCCCAAGAACACCGAAGTCGCTAAGATCGACGACAAGAACATACCCAAAGGCGGCGAAGACAAAAAGCCCGCCGACAAGGAAAAAGCCAACGACAAAAAACCCACCGAGATAAAGGCGGACGAGAAGAAGAACGAGAAGGAGTTGGATCGTCTGGCTCACGCCGATCTTCAGCAGCTGCCGGCGACGCCCGGAAACAAGTTCGTTCGCCTGGGCGCCAAACAGCGCGATTCCAAGTTTCATCTGTTCGTGGAGCTTGATCCGCGCGGGGCCGGCGTGCATAGCTTGTGGCTCAACAAATACCAGGCCGCCGACTCCTACGGCCGGCCGGAATGGAGCGACGCCGACAAGAAAGAGCCGAAGCCGCTGGAACTGATTCCCGCCGCACTCAATGCCCATTCGCCTTCCTTTGTGACGTTCGGTTTCGATGTCAACGATCCCAACGACGTTCAACCGTTGGACACGCTGGGCCGGGTCAACTGGACCGTCCTCAGCCACGAGTCGGATGAAGTAGACGGCCGCCGCCGCGAGTCGGTGTCATTCCAGGCCGAGACACAGGGCGTGATTGTGACCAAAACGTACTCGCTGATCGAGGGCGAGTATCACCTGGGTCTGGAAGTGAAGATGCGCCGCAATCCGAGCCGCGACCGTAAGGGAGCGGACGGGAACATCTCCTTCCGCTATCAGATGACGGGCGCGCACGGCCTGCCGGTCGAGGGCAAGTGGTACACCAGCACTTTCCGCAACGCCCTGCTCGCTCGCGTCGATCGAAACGGCGTGCTGCGCGACCTGCAAGATCTGCGGCAAATCAGCAGTTGGGGCGGCGGCAATTCGATGCAGCGCGACGCGGGCAGCGCCCTCCTCTATGCCGGCGTTGCCAACCAGTTTTTCGCCTTGATAACCGTCGTCGATGACCAGCAGAACAACCGCGGCTTCCTCCGCCAGGCCCGCCCGACGCTGGAGACCACTCTCACCAAGGGCACCGTCGTCAGCACCGCCGAGGACGGCTCCAGCTTCGTCCTCAAGCCATTGAGCAATGGGCCGGAGCAGACCTTCTACACCTCGCGTGGAGATCCGCGTTTGTTCATTGGCCGCATTACGGGAAAGCGCATCGCTGTCCTGCACCATACCGCCTCGGCTCCCGAGCGCAACGGCGAATATCCCGAGATCGCCACCGAGATTCGCGGCGATGATGCCGTGCCGTCGGTGTGGGAGGACGACATCACCGTGCGCGTGTCCAGCGAGCCGGTGGAACTGAAAGGGAAGGACGAGGTAGTCCACAAGTATCTGCTCTATAACGGACCCGTAAAGGTAAGCCAACTGTTTCCGCCGCCCGGCTTGCCGAGCAAACCGCTCGAACAGGGCGGTGTGCAGCCGGAGCTGCTGGAGCGCTATCACGACACGCTGCACCTCAACACGCTGACCGATTATCACTCGCCCGGCGCTATGGGCGAGTTCGCCAGCAAAATCTACTGGACCGAACTGGTTATCAAATGCACCAACCTGATGCACGTGGTTCTCGGCTACATTCACGCGCTGATTCCCAGCTACGGTCTGTGCATCATCGTGCTGACGGTGCTGGTGCGCGGCCTGATGTTCCCGCTCAGCCGCAAGCAGGCGCTCATGAGCGTGCGCATGCAGCAGTTGGCGCCCGAATTGAAGAAGCTGCAAGAAAAGTACAAAGACGATCGCCAAGCGCTCGGCATGGCGCAGATGGATATGTATCGCAAACACGGCGTCAACCCGTTCGGCAGTTGCTGGGTGCTGTTGTTGCAGATGCCGATTTTCATGGGACTGTACTTCGCCTTGCAGGAAAGCACACACTTCCGCCTGGCCGAATTTTGGCCGACCTGGATTCCCAATCTGGCCGCCCCGGACATGCTCTTCAACTGGGGCGAACATTTGTGGTGGATCAGCCGCGTCGAAGACTACGGCTCGCTCATCTACCTGGGTCCGTATTTCAATCTGTTGCCGGTCATCGCCGTGGCGCTCATGATCGCGCAGCAGAAGATGATGACGCCGCCGCCGGCCGATGAACAGCAAGCGATGCAGCAGAAGATGATGAAGTACATGATGATTTTCTTCGGCCTGATGTTTTACAAGGTAGCGGCCGGTCTGTGCTTGTACTTCATCGCCAGCAGCGCCTGGGGCTTCTGCGAGCGCAAGCTGCTGCCGAAAAAAAAACCGGAAACGGGTGAGCCGGCGCCGCCGACCAGCACCGGCTATTTCCAAAAGCTCCTCCGCCGCACCCAGGGCGAGCAGGCGACGCCCGCTTCCGCCTCCGGCATCACCACGAGGAACGGCGGCTTTGCCGTGTCGCCGGAGACGCACAGCCGCTCCGGCGGCAAACGCCGCCGCGATAAACGCCGTCAAGGCGCTGTGCGCGGAGCGGATGACGCTGTGGACGGTGACTCCATGCTCGGCCGCTGGCGCAGACGTTTGCACGAGTGGTGGGTTGCCGTCCTCAAGGAAGCCGAGAAGAAACATCGGAGTTAAAAATCAGACAAGCCCGGAGCGCCAGCGACGGGTTGACTCGTCGCTGGCGCTCCGGGCTAAATTCCATCACGAAAACACGAAAGTACGAAAACACGAAAAAGACAAAAGAGCGGTAAAAAGTGACTTGCTGGGTTGCTGCTGCCTTCTTTTCTTTCTTCTTTCGTGTTTTCGTACTTTCGTGTTTTCGTGATGGAATTTAGTAAGGAATCCCATGCGTATCCTCCTGGCAATCGCTCTGGTTCTGCTGCTAGTCGCCGTCGTGCCTGGCGCCGCCCAAAACACCGAACCGCTGCACTACCAAATCGACATCGACAAGGACGAACGCGGCGAAAACAAAGTGTTCGCTTCCTCCCGCGAACGCAATGGCAAGCAAGCGTTGTACGTCACCGTGCATTTCCGAGTGCGGCACGCCTCCGATGGCCAGGATGCCGACGTGGACAAGGCCGACATCGTAGTGCGTGAGGACGGCCGCAAGGTCCACGACTTGGAGTTCTTCTCGCCGCGGACGGCGCTGACGACGGTGCTGGCCATGGACATCAGCGGCAGCATGGAAAACACCAGCGGCGCTAGCGGCATGCGCAAAATCGACGAGTCCAAGAAGGCGGCTGGCATTTTTCTCGATAACCTCTCCGCTAAATCCGAAACCGGCCTGGTGCTGTTCGACCACCTCATTCGCGTCCAGGAACCGCCGTGGCGCGAAGCGGGGCGATATGCCGAACATCGCAGCCAGATCCGCCGGCTCATCGAGGAAGCTCGGCCGATGGGCGGCACCGCTTATCTCGACGCCGCCATCAGGTCCGTGGACATGCTCAAGAACATTCCTGGCCGTCGCGCCGTCGTCCTCATGACCGACGGAGTGGACATGAACAGCAAGCGGACGGTCGGCGACGTCATCAAGCTCGCCACCGTCAACCAGGTGCCGATCTATACGCTGGGCATCGGCGAGCTAGGCAAATACAAAAACGTCACCACGGTCCTTGTGCTCGATCACTCCGGCAGCATGAAGGAGAAGGCCGACGCCAGCGATCAGCGCTCCAAGATCGAAGCGTTGCGCACGGCTGCCTCGCGGTTCGTCGAGTTGATGCGCCGCGACGCCAAGACCACGCTCCAACCGTTCAGCAGCGATGTCGATGTCCCCGACAATTTCACCGACAACAAGCAAGCATTGATCCAACGCATCAAGGAGCTGCAACCGTCCGGCGGCACTTCGCTCTATGACGCCGCCTACGCCGGTCTGGAGACGCTGGCCGCTGCCCGCCGCGAGGGACGCAAGGCCGTCGTCGTCCTCACCGACGGTGTCGACGAAGACCCCGGAAGCCGCGTCTCCGCTCAACTGGTCATCGATCGCGCCAAAGAGCTGAAATATCCGCTTTACATGCTCGGCCTGGGTCAGAAAGAGGAAATCAACGAGACCGTCATGAAACGCATGGCCCACGAGACCGGCGGCAAGTATTTCCACGCCGGCAGCGAGCAAAAATTGTTCGAGATTTTCGAGCAGCTTTCGATCGACCTTCACGACGATGGCATCAACGAGAAGGAGCTGCGCGAGCTGGCCGCCAAGACGGGCGGCAAGTTCTTCTGGGCACGCGACGCTGCCAAGCTGCCGGAGTTCTTCCGCGACATCGCCTCCGAACTGCAATCGACCTACACCGTGACGTTTGCCAGCCGGCGTTCCAGCCACGACGGCACGGCCCGCGGCATCGACATCAGCATCGAGCGCGGCGGCGTCCGCCTCAGCAACATCAGCTCGGCCGATTACAACGTCCACGGCGTCGTCGTCCCGGAGATGGACTATCGCATTTATCTGGCATTGTTGGTGTTGCTGGGCGTTTTCCTGTTAGCGCCGGCAGGAGTGCGGCAGCTGTATCGCTTCTACGGCGGTGCTTGATCGTTTCTTCATCGGCCCGGAGCGCTAGCGACGGGTTCTGTCGCCCCGTCGCTGGCACTCCGGGCTTGTCGAAAAGTCTTTTATGCACACACGCGACACCATCACTGCTCTCTCCACTCCTGCCGGACCTGGCGCTCGCGCCATCGTTCGCATCAGCGGTCCCGCTGCCGCCGCCGCATTCGCTCCCTTATTCGTGGCATCGCAGCCGCTCGTCGCCGGCCAACGCGCTCTGCTGTCGGGACATTTGCGTTTGCCGGAGCTGGCTCCCATTCCAGCCGAGGTGTACTTCTGGGCCGCGCCGCACAGCTACACCGGCCAGGATCTCGCCGAGATTCACCTGCTCTCCAGCCCGCCCTTGGTGGAGCTGTTGATCGCCCGGCTTCTCCAGTCCGGCTGCCGCGCCGCTCAGCCCGGTGAGTTCACCCTGCGCGCCTTCCTTGCCGGCAAGCTCGATCTGACCCGCGCCGAGGCCGTCCACGCCGTCATCGAATCCGGCTCGCGCGACGAGTTGAAACAAGCCCTCAAGCAGCTGGGCGGCGGCATGGCTCGCCCGCTGCAAGAATTGCGCGACGATCTACTCAATCTTCTCGCCGATGTCGAAGCCGGTCTCGATTTCGCCGACGAGGACATTCGTTTCGTCCAGCCGGAGGAGATGCTGCGACGCCTGGGCAAAGCGTTGGCGCAGGTAACACTACTGGGCAAGCAACTGGAGCAGCGCGGCCTGACCGAGCGCGTCTTCCGCGTCGTGCTAACGGGCCGGCCAAACGCCGGCAAAAGCAGTCTGTTCAACGCCTTGACGGGTGCCGACGCCCTGGTCAGCTCCCAGCCGGGGACCACGCGCGATTATCTCGTGCAGCGTCTTCGTCTCGGCGAAATCCACATCGAGTTGATCGACACGCCCGGCTGGCAGCCGGACATCGGGACCATCGAAACGCAGGCGCAGACGCTGGCCTGCGAACAGGCCGAACAGGCCGATCTGCTGCTCCTGTGTCTGGAAGCGGGACACCCTGTAGCGCCGGAAGAAGAAGCGATGTGCCGCCGGCCGCATCCGCCGGTCGTCGCTATCGCCACCAAATGCGATCTGGCAACACCTCATTCCGGCATGACGGCCACCAGCGCCGTCACGGGCAGCGGCATCGCTTCGCTGAGGTCGCTGCTTGCCGAATATGCGCACCGCCACAAGCAAGCGGCGCTGGCGCCGAGCCTGAGCCGCTGCCGCCATCATGTCGCCTCGTGCCTGGAGCAGCTGCGGCGCGCGCACAGCATCGTCCTGTTCGAGGAGCCGCCGGAGCTATTGGCCTTGGAGTTGCGCGGAGCGCTGGAGCAGCTTGGCGAAATGGTCGGCACCGTCTACACGGACGATTTGCTTGATCGCATTTTCAGTCGATTCTGCATCGGCAAGTGACAGGAGACATAGACCAAGGCAGCTTGCCTTAGCCGAGGACCACCCTATAATCGTAGGCGTAACCCCGATCGTCGGGAGGATCGCCTATCATGTCTACGCCTCTGTTTGACAACGCGCGGCCGCCGGTTGAAGATGCCGCTGCTCTGGACAAAGAAACCGATGATCCCCGCCTTCTGCCCACCACGGATGCAGCGGCGGAACCGCCGCCCAGCGAGTTGCCGTGGCGTATCGTGGGCGAGTATGAGGTGCTTGCGCCGCTGGGGTCCGGCGGCATGGGCGAGGTATATAAGGCCCGCCATCGCCGCCTGAACAAGTTCGTCGCCTTGAAATTGCTGCCCGCCGACTCGCGGGAGCCACGCGAAGCCGCGGCGCGTTTCCAGCGCGAAATGAAGGCCGTCGGCGACCTCGATCATCCCAACGTCGTCGAGGCCCACGACGCCGGCGAGCAATCGGGCGTCGTGTACCTGGCCATGAAGCTGATCGACGGCGTCGATCTGGAACGCTTGGTCAAACAGCGCGGCCCGCTGCCGATCGCCGAAGCGTGCGAGTTGGTCCGGCAAGCGGCCTTGGGACTGCATTACTTGCACGAGCGCGGCCTAGTCCACCGCGATGTCAAGCCGTCCAACCTGATGCGGACGCCGGACGGAACGGTCAAAGTGCTGGATCTCGGCCTGGCGCGCTGGTGCATCGACGAAGTAGAAGTGAGGCACAGTCTGACCGGAATGGGGCGGCTGATGGGCACGCCCGATTTTCTGGCGCCGGAGCAGGTGGAGAATGCGGCGGACGCCGACGCGCGGGCCGACCTGTACGGCCTGGGCGGCACACTGTTTTATCTGCTGATCGGCCGCGCTCCGTTCGCCGACCACAAGTCGCAGTTCTCGAAAGTGGAAGCGCAGCGCTCCGAGCCGCCGCCCGACGTGCGGACGCTGCGTCCAGAGGTGCCGGCGGAGTTGGCCGCGTTGCTGAATCGCTTGTTAGCAAAAAAGCCGGAGGAGCGTTTGGCCACGGCGGCCGAGGTCGCGGAGGCACTGGCCGCGAACGTAGCCGCAAGCGTCCCGCTTGCCGGCTCCTTGCCAAACGACCCTGTCGCCGCCAAGCCGCCGCGAGCAAAGCCGCGCTGGCCCTGGCTCGTCGCCGCGGCCGCCGCCATGACGTTGACTGCACTGTTGATGTTCCTATCGCTGAGCCATTCCGAACAGCGTCCGTCATCGACGCCGCAGCAAGGCCAAGAAAATCCGCCGGAGCCGGTTCACATCGTAACGCTGGACGTGATGCTCACGCGCAACGTCAACGGCGGCGGCCTGCCTGTGGGACGGATCGGCGAGAGAGTCTTCGACCCGCAACTGGGAGACCATGTGACGGTGGATGCGCGGCTGTCGCGGCTGGCTTACGCTTTCCTGATCGCGTTCCGGCCGGACGGCCAAGCCGAGTTGTGTTTCCCCGAAAAGGAGGATGAGCCGCCGTCGTTGACGGACAATCCTCGTTATCCCTCGACGCCGGAATCTGTGGGCAAGGAATACGAATTAACCGACGGCGAGGGGCTACAGGCGTTCGCCCTGGTAGTGTCGAGCCAGCGCCTGCCGGCCTACACGGAATGGCGGCCGCAGTGCCGGGGCTGTCCGTGGAAGAAGGAAGAAGCGCCGCCACACATGGTTTATCGCGCCAATGGCGAAGATCCGGTGGAGGTGTTGGCCGGGGATGGATCGCGCGGCAAGGGAGGGCGTGTGAAGGGCAAGACGCCGGTGGCGGAATTGGCCGCCTGGCTGCGCAAGATGCCGGGAGTGGAGACGGTGCAAGTGCTGGGTTTCGTGGTGTTACCGCAGGAGAAACGTTGAGTCGAGTGCAAAGGCGCTAACAACAGGAGCGAGCCATGACGCGATCGTCCAGGGTGGCGGCAGGCGCGATGGGTCTGATGGTCGCGCTGCTGGCGGCGGTGTTGTGGGCGGAGGAGCCGGCGAAGAAGACCGAGACGGTCAAACCGCCGTGGCAGCGAATGCTGCAAGGCGACGACGCCAAGAAAGTGGCGGAGCAAGAGAAAAAGCTGGCCCAATTGCAGGAAGCCGGCCCGTTCGCGGAAGTGTTATAGGCGGCAGAAGCGCTGGCGGAATTGCGGACAATGGCGCAAGGAGCGGATCACTGGCAAGTCGTTAGTGCCCGTTTCGATGTCGAAGCGATCCGCCGCGTGCTGCGGGCGAACAAGGAAGAGCAACAGAGCTACAGCCGCGCCTTTGTGTTGAAACGCGAAGCGAAGGCGATGAGCGACAAGAGACGTTACCGCGAAGCACAACCGTTGTTGCAGCAGGTTCTAACCAACTTTCGCACGCTGCTGGGCGAGGAACACCCCTACACAGCCACAAGCTACGACAACCTGGCCGCCAATCTGAACGCCCAGGGCAAGTACAAGGAGGTGGAAGAGGTCGATCGCAAGGCGTTGGCCATTCGCCGCAAAGCGCTGGGCGAGGAACACCCCGAAACAGCCATAAGCTACCACAACCTAGCGCAAAACCTGAAAGCGCAGAGCAAGTACAAGGAGGCAGAGGAGGTCTATCGCAAGGCGTTGGCCATTCGCCGCAAAGTGCTGGGCGAGGAACACTCCTACACGGCCATAAGCTACAACAATCTGGCGTTCAGCCTGAAAGCCCAGGGCAAGTACAAGGAGGCGGAGGAGGTCGATCGCAAGGCGTTGGCCATCCGCCGCAAAGTGCTGGGTGAGGAACACTCCGACACGGCCGCAAGCTACTACAACCTAGCACAAAACCTGAATGCCCAGGAAAAGTACAAGGAGGCGGAGGAGGTCGATCGCAAGGCGTTGGCCATCCGCCGCAAAGTACTGGGCGAGGAACACGCCGGCACGACTACAAGCTACAACAACCTAGCGCTCAACTTGGACGCCCAGGGCAAGTACAAGGAGGCGGAGGAGGTCAGTCGCAAGGCGTTGGTCATCCGCCGCAAGGTGTTGGGCGCGGAACACCCCGACACAGCCTCAAGCTACCACAATCTAGCGTCCAGCCTGAATGCCCAGGGAAAGTACAAGGAGGCGGAGGAGAGCTATGGCGAGGCGTTGGCCATCTGGCGCAAAGTGCTGGGCGAGGAACACCCCGACACAGCCACATGCTACAACAACCTAGCGCAAAACCTGAGAGCCCAGGGAAAGTACAAGGAGGCGGAGGAGGTCGATCGCAAGGCGTTGGTCATCCGCCGCAAAGTGCTGGGTGAGGAACACTCCTACACGGCCACAAGCTACAACAACCTGGCGGTCAACCTGAACGCCCAGGGAAAGTACAAGGAGGCGGAGGAGGTCAATCGCAAGGCGTTGGCCATCTGGCGCAAAGTGCTGGGCGAGGAACATTCCCACACGGCCGCAAGCTACAACAACCTAGCGCTCAACCTGAGAGCCCAGGGAAAGTACAAGGAGGCGGAAGAGGTCAATCGCAAGGCGTTGGCCATCCGCCGCAAAGTGCTGGGCGAGGAACATCCCAATACAACCATAAGCTACAATAACGCAGCATTCAACCTGATCGATCAGGGCAAGTACACCGCGGCGGAGACGCTCTTGCTCCGAGCTACCGACTCGTTCGCCAAGGCTCGCATGCACGTCGCCTCAACCGGACTGGAACGAGCCGCTTTCACCAGCAAACATTCGCCGCTGCCAACTCTCGCCTCCGTGCAGGCCCGCGACGGCAAGCCCGCTGATGCCTGGCAAAGCTTCGAGGAAAGCCTGGCTCGCGGCACCTTGGACGATCTCACCGCCCGAATCCTCCAGCCCCAAACCGAACGCGATAAGCAAGCACAGATCACGGCTCGCATTGATCGGCTGAATCAACTCATCCAGCGAGCCAGTGTGGCCAAGCCCACACCCGAACAGAGCAAACAGCGCGACGAACGGCTGACCCAGCTGCGACAGGCTTTCGACGAACTCGCTGCGTTCACCCAACAACTAGAGACGAAATACGGACCCATCGCCGGACAAGTCTTTCCACACGGCCAAATCCAGAAGTCGCTGCCCCAAGATGCTGCCTTGATCGCCTGGCTCGACATTGCCGGTCAACCTAAAGCGGCCGATCCCAACGACGAACATTGGGCCATTCTGCTGCGCTTCAACGGCGATCCCATTTGGGTGCGGCTATCCGGCAACGGCGACAACAATGCCTGGACCGACGCGGACACGCAGCTGCCCGACAAGCTCCGCGACGCCCTGCAAAACGCCGGCAGCGATTGGCAACCACTCGCGGAGCGTCTCCGCAAGCAACGCCTCGATCCGCTGGCCCCGCACCTCAAAGCCGTGCGGCGGCTGATCGTGCTGCCCTCGACGGCCTTGGCCGGCGTGCCGCTGGAAGTGATCGCCGACGGCTACACCGTCAGCTACGCCCACTCTGGCACCATGTACGCCCATCTGCTCCGCCAGTCCCCTCCTACCGACAAAGGACTCTTCGCCCTCGCCGATCCCGTCTTCGATCCGCCCAACGTGAAGGAAAAGCCGCAACCGTTGCCGCCCAGCGGCGTGCTGTTGACGATGGTGTCGCCCGGCTCCAACGCGGCCACCGCCGGTCTCAAGCCCAATGACGTGCTGCTGCGTTACGGCGACACCGACCTCGACGCAGCCAAGGATATTAAGCTACTACCGGAGTCAAACGATCCCGATAAGCGAGTGCCGGTGATCGTGTGGCGAAATGGCGACAAGCTGTCACGTCCGCTCTTCGTGCGGCCGGGCAAGCTGGGCGTGGTTTTCGCCAAGGAGCCGGCCCCACAAGCTGTGGCCGAGCAACACCGCATCAATCGCTTGTTGGCGTCGCGCGGCGGCGACGACGGCAACTGGCCGCGTCTGCCCGGCACACGCATCGAGGCTGCTTCGCTGCATCGTCTCTTCGACAAAGACGCTCCGGTCCAACTGCTGCTGGACTCCGACGCCAGCGAACAGCGCCTCAACGATCTGGCCCAACGCGGCGAGCTGGGCAAATATCGCTATGTCCACTTGGCCACGCACGGCGAGATCGATAATGTGTTCCCCTTACGTTCCGCCGTGATCCTGTCGCGCGATCGTCTGCCGGACGACCAACAGCGAACCGAGTTGCTACTCTCCGGCCAACCGATTCCCGACGGCCGCTTATCGGCGGAGGACGCCTTACGGCGCTGGAATTTGCACGCCGATTTGGTGACGCTGTCGGCGTGCCAGACGGCACTGGGCAAGTACGAGCGCGGCGAAGGCTTCGTCGGCTTCGCCCAAGCGCTGATCCTGTGCGGAACGCGCTCGGTGTGTTTGAGTTTGTGGAAGGTTGACGATGTGGCCACGGCCCTGCTGATGGAGCGCTTCTATCAAAACCTCTTGGGCAAGCGTGACGGCCTGAAGGCACCGATGGCGAAGGCAGCGGCGTTAGCTGAGGCGAAAACTTGGCTGCGCACGCTGCCGCGCGACGAGGTGGTCGAACGTGCGGCGTCGTTGAGTGAGGGCGTGTCCCGCGGCAAGGGGGCAGCCAAGTTGCCGCCGCTGGAAGTGCCTGCCGCGGCAAAGGCGAAACCCGGCGATTGCCCCTTCGCCCATCCGCACTACTGGGCCGCCTTCATCCTCATCGGCCACCCAGATTAACCGTGATCGAACCGCCGAACGAGACGAGCCGGAAGCGTAAGCGACGGAGGAGAAACCGTCTCTTGCGCTTCCGGCTCGTTCGGCTGGACTTGTCAGGACGAACCCGTGAGGTAAAATCACTAACGAAGACGGCATAAAGTCATTGGAGAGGTGGCTGAGTGGCCGATAGCACCGCTTTGCTAAAGCGGCGTGGGGGTAAAACTCCACCGCGGGTTCGAATCCCGCCCTCTCCGTTTTTCCTATTTTTAGGGCATCTCTTGTGTTTTTTTGGAAGTGGGTGCGCGCAGTGAGGTCTTGAGGTAGCGATCGGCGAACGTCAGGAACGTCGGCCAGTTCGGGCCGGTCGTGTGTCCGCCAGCGTGCTGGCGGAATGCGATTTCGCCGTCGATCAGCGGGGTCTCCTGCGGTGGGAATGTGGCGGCGCCCAAATCCTTCTTGCCCAAGAGTTTGTACACCGGCCCCGCGGCGACGGCTGCCATGAACATGCCCTTGGCATCGATCCACCCGCCTTCCACTTGCTGCGAGCCGACGCTGATGAATACGGGCCGCGGGGCGCAGAGCGTGACCAACTCGTGGGCGTCCACGGGCAGATCCTTCGGCGTCAGCGGGCCGGCGTACTTGATGTAGTTGCCGGCCATCCAATGGTACTCGCCGACACCCGCGACATTCTCCACTTGCTCTCCGAAGTGGCGGCGGTGGAGCTTGACGCCGCCGGCCCCGGACGAGCCGATAAAACCGATAGCGAACCGCTCATCGTAGGCCAGGGTAACGATTGCCGCTTTGCCGTACCGCGACAAGCCCTCGATGCCGACCTGTTTGGCGTCCACCGACTTGTCGGTCTCGAAGTAATCCAGCGCCCGGCTTGCGCCCCAGGCCCAGGCCCGCAACGCGCCCCAGTCATCCACCTTGCGGGGTTGGCCCTTGTTGCACAGCCCGATGATGCCCTCCGTCAAGCCGGCGCCATTGTCGGCCTGAATGCTGTTGGGAACAAGGACGGCATAGCCCCAGCCCTTGGCCAAAACTTGTTGTTGCCAGCTGCCGGCCCTTCCAGCCCCGCCTCCTCCGAAACCAAAGCCAAACTCCACGATCACCGGCACTGGACCTTTGGCCTCGGCCGGGGTGGTCAGTGACAGCCGGATAGCGACGGTGATTGCCGGGTACGCCGAATTATCGACACGGCCGACGAGTTGCTTCGTCACTGCCTCCGTTGCGCCAATCTTTTGCCTCTTTGTCTCGGTCACTTGCCACTGGACTTTGGGAGTGTCTTTGGGCGCCCGGCCGTAGATCTCACGATCGAAATCTTCCATGATCTCCGGGCGCCGCTGCGTCGTCCACATCTCCGCAGTCGTGACTTTCTTGCCGTTCTTGAGCAGCAATGGGTCCGGCAGCTCTGGATAGGGGTTGGCCTTGGACTCGTCGTAATTGGCCGCGTTGGACGCCCTGGGGTTCCTGCCGTCGGCGCCCGTCCGAAGCGACGCGATTTTGAGAAGCCGCATCATCCGCTTGTGGTCTTCCTGTGTGGTCATCTTCACCGGCGCGGGGGCCGGCTTATCTTCCGGAGCTGGCTTGGTGGAGGAGCGACGCTCTTGCGGCTGCTTGTCGTCGCCTGCCGTCAAGGACTGAAGGTACGTGATCAAGTCGGCGAGTTCTTCGGGCGTTCGGT
>Ga0335075_10005666_pt1 | contig 19337 bp, 17 predicted proteins | sample Lox_Sample_24_FD_206723 | JGI IMG/M metagenome (GOLD analysis project Ga0335075, IMG submission 206723) | Soil microbial communities from Loxahatchee National Wildlife Refuge, Florida, United States - Lox_Sample_2.4 | ecosystem: Environmental > Terrestrial > Soil > Wetlands | place: USA...
GAAACATCACCCCGAACAGCGTGCGGATGTCGTAGAGCTCCTTGGCCGAGCACTCGGTGATGTCGGTGCCATCGACGATGATCGACCCGCGCTCCGGGCGCAGCAGCCCGATCAACGACTTCAAGAAGACGGATTTACCGGTACCCGACGGGCCCAGCAACACGCTGACCTCGCCCTCCGGGACCTCCATCGTGACGTCTTCCCAGATTCGCTGGGAGCCGAAGGACTTCGTCAGTCCCTCAACCTGAATACCGATACCCATGCGAAACCCTCTCACCGATGTAACTCACCGCTGCCCAAGCCCAGCTTGTGGCATGAGTCACTGTAGCGCACCGGCAGTGAAGGAGACGGCATGTGCGGCTATCGCCGGAAAATCATGATCGGCGGCGATTTCATCACTCCCGGGGTGCCCAGTTGCCATGAAAGCCCATCGGCACTCGCTGCGGCAAGTGGATGGTGGCCACCGATTCGCAGGTTTGCGCGTCGAGCAGCACCAGCTGGCCCTCGTCGCGGCTGCGGTGATAGCCGTAGCCGATCAGGATGCCGTCGTCCTCATCTAAGTTTCGCGAGGTGGGGGGCCGCGGCACGAAGGACATCTCGCCGATCACCAGCTCGGGGTCCAGCGGGGCCACCGTGCTGGATCCGGTCTGGTAGTCGTGTTTGTACAGCGATGTCGACATTTGCGTTCTGCCTGAGTCCAGGAAGCCGCCGTCGATTCCCACGGTGTAGCCGAAACGATGCCGTCCGCCGAGCCTGGACTCGTTGATGCGGGGGAACTCCTGCGCGCGGTCGTCACGGCATTCGCTACTCACCACGCCGGTCGCCAGGTTGATCGTCCACCGGTCCAAGGTGGGCGTGCTCTCGCCCGGTCCGCGCCGGTCGCGGTCGAACATCCGGTCGTAGCGCACCACGTCGAGCACCAGCACCTCGCTGCCGCCGCGAAGTTCGGAGTAAGCGTTGAGCGGGTGGTAGACGTAGCAGGGCTCGATGTCGAACCACCGCACATCGGCGTTGGTCCCCTCCCGCGGCATCACGCCGATGCGCGCCGGATATCTGGGGTTCCACGCGTAGGGCAGCCGGTAGGACTGGCGTTCTTCGCGGTTGATCATCGCCGCGATTGGCCCGGGTACCCGGACGCGGCCGATCACGGACTGCATCACCAACCGGGCCGGCAGTTGCATCCAGCCCGGCGCTTTGCTCGGCGCCACCTGCATCGGGTCGAGGGTCACCGGCAGGTCGTAGAGCACGACATATTTGTCGGTGAGGGAGAAGTCGTGCATCATCGGCGACCCTGACACCTCGATGTCGACAGTGCGGCGAGCGTGGCCGTGCGTGTCGATCACCGAGTACTGCACCGTTCGGCCGCGAGCGAACGAGTAGGACACCGCGTGCAATTCGCCGGTTCTCGGGTCACGGTGCGGGTGCGCTGCATAGCCACCGGTCAGGGTGCCATCGAAGTCGCAGGGGCCGACGGTGTCGAGTTCGTCGGTGAGTTCGTAGTTGGCCACGCCGCCTTCGATGAGAGCCAGCGTCTTGCCGGCGTGGGCCAGCACGTTGGTGTTGGCGCCGAGGGACTGCATTCCGGCACGTAGGTTGCGCGTGGCGGGCGCCGGCTCGCCGAGGGCCGCCCGCACAGCCGCGGTGCGAACCCAGCGGTTGCGGTACCAGTCGGCCTTGCCGCCGTGCAAGGCCACTCCGTGCACCATGCCGTCGCCGGTGAACCAGTGATAGGTGGCCGGGTCGACCTCCGCGACGGGGTTGGGCCCGTTGCGCAGGTACCGCCCGTCGAGGAATTCGGGGATGTGTCCGGTGACCGCCAGGTCGGTCGCTGTGACCTCGGCGCTGACCGGCGCCAGGAAGTCATTCAGATACGGGTTCGCCGGTGCGGCGGTGGCTGCGGTGCTCACTTCGGCCTCCTAACTGCTATAACATTGATATTTCATTGTTATACGGTTTCGAGGGGCACTGTGTCAAGATGTCAGCGATGACTCCAGCGACTTCGCCGACCGAGCGGGACGTGCGTGCCGAGCTGCTGCGCGCCGCCGTGGCGATCCTCAACGAAGACGGTCCGGACGCGCTGCAGACCCGCAAGATCGCGGGCGCCGCCGGGACGTCGACGATGGCGGTGTACACACATTTCGGCGGGATGTCCGGGTTGATCGCCGCGGTCGCCGACGAGGGGTTGCGCCAGTTCGATGTTGCGCTGACGATGCCGCCGACGTCGGACCCCGTCGCGGATCTGATCGCCACCGGGATCGCCTACCGGCGCTACGCCATCGAGCGTCCGCATATGTACCGGCTCATGTTCGGCAGCACCAGCGCGCACGGCATCAACGCCCCGGCACACGATCTGCTGACCTTGACCATGGCCGAGATCAACGACCACTACCCCAGCTTCGCGCATGTCGTGCGCGGTGTGCACCGCTGCATGCTGGCGGGCCGTATTACGTGGCCTTCCGGGGATTCGCCTCCCGACGACGCCACCGTGGTGGCTGTCGCCGCTCAGTTCTGGTCATCGATTCACGGCTTCGTGATGCTCGAGCTCGCGGGCTTCTACGGGGCGCAAGGCAGCGCCGTCTTGCCGGTGCTAGCTGCGTTGACGACGAACCTTCTTATTTCGCTTGGCGATTCGCCTGAGCTGGTGCAAGAGTCGCGGCGCCTGGCGGTGGAACCGCGCTGAGTACACGAAACCCCCGGAGCCGTTGGGCTCCGGGGGTTTTCGCGAATCGACTACTTGACGGTGACGGTGGCGCCGGCGGCCTCGAGCTTGGTCTTGGCCTCCTCGGCAGCTTCCTTGGGCGCCTTCTCCAGAACCGGCTTGGGCGCGCCGTCGACCAGGTCCTTGGCCTCTTTCAGGCCCAGGCCCGAGACGATCTCCCGGACAACCTTGATGACGCCGATCTTCTTGTCGCCGGCGGCCTCGAGGATGACGTCGAACTCGGACTGCTCCTCGGCTGCCTCGGCGGCCGGAGCGCCGCCGCCAGGAGCGGCGGCGGCCACTGCGACCGGGGCGGCCGCGGTGACCTCGAAGGTCTCCTCGAACTTCTTCACGAACTCCGAGAGCTCCAGCAGGGTGAGTTCCTTGAATGCGTCGAGCAATTCGTCGGTGGAGAGCTTGGACATGGTGTGGGTCCTTCCTTACGTGGTGGGTTTGGGGTTATTCGGTGGTTTCGGTGGGTGTTTCGGTCGCCCCGGTCTCCTCGGCAGCGGGAGCCTCGGCAGCGGGAGCCTCGGCAGCGGGAGCCTCAGCGGCTGGGGCCTCGGCCGGAGCCGCAGGCTCTTCTGCAGCCCGCTTCTCCTGCAATGCGGCAGCGAGCCTGGCCACCTGCGAGGCCGGTGCGTTGAACAGCCCGGCGGCCTTCGACAGGTTGGCCTTCATCGCACCGGCCAGTTTGGCCAGCAGCACCTCGCGCGACTCCAGGTCGGCGATGCGCTCGACTTCGGCGACGGTCAGCGCGCGACCGTCCATGTAGCCACCCTTGATGACCAGCGCCTTGTGGTCCTTGGCGAAGGTCTTGATGGCCTTGGCGGCGTCGACCGCTTCGCCGCTGACGAACGCGATCGCGGTGGGTCCGACGAACAGCTCGTCGAGACCCTCGATGCCGGCCTCCGACGCGGCCCGCCGGATCAGCGTGTTCTTGGCAACCGAATAGGTTGCCGAGGGAGCCAGCGACCGGCGCAACTCGGCCAGGTTGGCCACCGACAGGCCGCGATACTCGGTGATCACCGTGGCAGTGGAATCCCTGAACTGCTCGGCGATGTCTGCGACGGCGGTGGCCTTGTCAGCCCGGGCCATGCATACCTCCTTGGGGGTCACGACCCGGAAATAACGAACGCCCCGACGCAGGAAGCGGTCGGGGCGTGAATAGGCCTCGTCCTCCTGCGTGGGCCGCCGGGAATTCCCGGACCTTCAACCGATTGCTCGGTGACCGACGGTCTTGGGTGGATCGCGGTCCACAATAGCGCGGCCTGCCGCTATCAGCCAAAACGGCGAACCTCAGCAGTAACTGCTCAGACCCACTTGGCGATTTGCCCGCCTCTGAGCGATTTCGCCGCTTCGGCGCGCAACGCCAGCACCCGTTGGTGGATGCGATGCTCGGTGCCGCGCGGCATCTGACCAGCGCCGTAAAGACCACGCCCGAGTCGGCGCACCCTGCCTCGGCCCCGCTCCCACCGCAAGGCGTCCGACACCGACTTAGGTGCCGGCCTGGCGACGCTAAAGCCGTGAAACGCCAGCGCGGCCCGCATCTCGGAGATGGTGGACCGGCCATGTCTGAACAGGTGCACTGTGAGTACGTAGCGCAGTTCGATCCCCCGCAGCATTTTCATTGTCGGACCGTCGCACGCCGGTACGACACCGCGGCGGAATCGCTCAGAGGCGGGCAAAAAGCCACCTGCCTGGGTCCGCCGAGTGGCTCAAGTGGCAGATGTGAAAAGCGCTGCGGCGCCGATCAGCCCGGCGTCGCGGCCAAGCCCAGCCGGCATCACCCGCAGGCCGCGGATGAATTCCAGACCCGCGTAGCCGGCCAACGCCTCGCGCAGCGGGTCGAACAGCGTCGCACCCGACTTGGCCACTCCGCCGCCGACGACAACCACGTCCAGGTCGCACACCGCCCCGACAGAGGCGATCATCGCGGCCAGCGCAGTGGCACCGCGGCGAAAAGCCCGGGCCGCCACCGCATCACCGGCGTCGGCCGCTTCGGCCAGCGCTGCGGCGTCGGCGCCGGGCGGCGCCGTCCAGCCGTGGGCCAGCGCCCACCGCGTCATCCACGGCCCGGCCGCGACCGTCTCCACACAGCCGTGCCCGCCGCAGGAACATGGCTGTCCGTTGAGATCGACCACGACGTGGCCGACGTGGCCGGCGTTGCCGGTCCGCCCGTGGTACGGCACCCCGTCGAGCACCAGGCCACCGCCCACCCCAGTGGAAACGACCATGCCGAGCAGGAAGTGGGCGCCGCGCCCGGCACCACGCCAGTGCTCGCCGAGCGCCATGCACACGCCGTCACCGGCCAGCTGCACCGGCACGCCCGGCGCCGCGGCGGCGACTCGGTCGCGCAGCGGAAAGTCGCGCCAGCTGGGGATGTTGATCGGGTTGACGGTTCCCGCCGCCACGTCGATCGGGCCGGCCGAACCGATGCCGACCCCGCGGATCGGACCCGCGGCGGCCTGCATCGCGTCGGCGATCATCCGCTCGATCACGGCCCACACCTGTTCTGCGCCGTGACCATGCGGGGTAGGGAGGGTGGCCACGTGTACCAGCGCACCGGACGGGTCGACGAGTCCGGCGGCGATCTTGGTGCCGCCGATGTCCAGGGTCAGGGTGAGCATCCGCGGCTCAGTGCCGGTGGGTGTTGTCGGGTTGACGGGGGTCGCCGGGATGCTCGTATCCCGGCGCGAGTTGCACCAGCTCGGCGCGGCGTTCGTCGAGCCACACCCGGAAGGCGCGGCGCCGCGCGGCCGCCCGCAGGTGATCGCCGATTACGACACGCACCTGGTGCAACGGCGGGGCGGCGACGGCGGGGGCACGCCAGCCGTGGCGGTCGGGGTCCGTCGCGGCGAACCGCAACGGGTTGCGGGCGTGGTAGCCGGCCACCTCGTCGTCGCTGACATCAACCGCGGCGGTGACGCGGACGAACAGCGCGCGTGCACACGGGTCCGACAACACGGCCGCGGCGATGCTGCCGATCTCCAGCCGGGCCGTGGTGTCGGGCAGTAGCTCGGCCTCGCTCGGCGCGTCCCGCCCGGTCACGCCCAGCGCCGCGGCCTGGGCGGCGACCACCCGTTCGGTCACGATCAGCTGGGTCAGCCACCGCCGCAACTGCCGGCCCTCGCTGGTGCCCGCTGCCGGCAGCGCGACCGCCAGCGGGCCGTCACGCAGCCGCGCTTCGCGCGCGTCGACCTCGCCCACCGGGACCTCGACACCGGCAACGGTCGCCGCGATCATCGGACCGTCACCTTCACCGCAGGTGAGTACACCAGGTGGCCGGCGCAGCCGACCCGGACCAGGGCCCACCACTGGCCCGGTTGCACCCAGGCCGGCGGAGCCACATCGAAACCGAGCTCGACGGTGCCGCGGGCGGGCAGCACCGCGCCCACCGTCGCCGGCCCGACCCACTCCCAGGTCCCCCACGGGCTGATCACGTGGGCCTCCAGGCTCAAGTCAGCGCACGCATCGCTGCCGACGGTGACGGCCAGGCGAGCCGCGTCGCTTGTGGCCACCTCGACGTCCGCCGGCCCGTCCACCAGGTGCACCGGCCCGCCGTCGTCAGCCCCACCGACCGAGATCATGCACACGTCTTCGACGACCTGACGCCAGGAGGGCGGGACGTCCCCGCCGGTGACCTGCAGATGCGCTCGCACCGGATAACAGCCGGGATCGACCCGTGCCGGCATCGTCAGCGCCACGTCAGCCTCCAGGTGTTCGCCGGGCCGCAGCGTGAAAGGCAGCTTGGCCGGGCATGCCGACCAACCGTGCGGGAGCACCAGCCTGACGGTGCCGGCCAGCGGCGCATCGCAGCTGTCGCTGGCCACGGTCAAGCGCAGCACCACGTCGTCGCCCACGGCGGCGGCCAGCCGGTGCGGGTGCAGGTGCGGTACCGCGGGCAGCCCGCCGAGCGGCGCCGGCCCGCGGTTGTGCAGCCAGTACCGCGCGTACAGCGGCTGCGCGGTCTCGCTGTCCGGGGCCAGTTGCAGGGAATCTGAAGTCGCCCTTGGCAACTCGACGTTGGCCAGCACGGTGGCGATCTGAAAGCCGTGCAGGTCGATCGCCCGTGGGCGTCGTTGGGGGGCTTCCAGCAGGTCGGCTAACTGAAGCGCTCGGACCTTGCCCAGATCCGAGCTGATCCTGACGCGGGCGTTGCCGCCGGTGGTTTCCACCAACCGCAGCGCCACCGCGCGGGGGTCGACCGGCTTCGCACTGCCCGCCGCTAGCGGATTGCCGGCTGCCTTCAACGCGGCCAGCGCAACCGAGTCGGCGGGCTCGACACGCAGCAGCGAGCCGGCCGGGCCCAGCCCGCCTTGTCCATCCGATGTCACCGCGCGCAGCGGGTGAGAGAACTGCGCACTGCGGGCCGGGATTTCGGCGTGGCGCCAGTCGCCGGCGCCGCAGACCAGTGCGTAATCGAAGACGTGCGTCCAGTGCTGCAGCTGGAAGTTCGAGCCGTCGGGCGCCGTGCGGCGCGGCTCGTCGATCCAGGTACCGGATGGCCAGCCGGTGCACGACCGCATCAGCGCGGTGTGCAGCGTGCCGTCCGTTTCGACGGCGAAACTGGGCACCCCACGGTTGAGCAGCGCGACGGTGAACGGTTCGAAGGGCTGCAGGCCCGACGGCGCCTGCTGGCTGACGACGATCTCTGCGTCGACGAGGTCGTCGGCCACCGCCGCGATCGCCGCACCGAGGTCGGCGTCGTCGCGGCTGGCAATCACCAGCACCGGCAGCGCCCGCGGATCCCGCAGGTCGGCGCCGGGGATCCAGCCGGCCGCCAGCGGAGCCGCGGCCGGCACCCACACCCTGGCCCGACCGCTGTCGACGAGCTGTCGCTCGACCTCTGTCGTGTAGGCCGGATCGGCAGCCGCCAGCACGGCTTTGGTGAAGGCGTTCTGGCTCGGACCGCCCAGCGCGACGCGGGTGTCGGGCAAATTCGAGTCGACGCCGAGCTTGCCGTAGCGGGGCTTGTCGGCGCTGCTGCAGGTCGCGGTGACACCGGCACGCACCAGCGCGACCATCAGGTCGCGCGCCAGCACGCCGCCCATCGGTTCGGTCGGTGCGACTACCTCGGCGACCGACACCGCACGCACACCCTTCCCTACCCGGACCCGGGCCGCCGACGACAGCCCGAACCAGCCGTACGCCGGGTTGTCCAGCGTCCACGGATGATCCGCGGTGTCTACTGATCCGGATTCGTTGTGCAGCAATGCGAAACCACGCCCAACCACGGCGTCGCCGACCTCGCTTACCGGCATCGCGCCCGGCACCGGGCACGGCCAGCGCAGTCGCAATAACTGGTCGGCGTCGGTGAAGTCGTCGATCGTGGTGGTGCAGTCCACGCGGTCGACGCCGTGCCACAGCGTCAGCGTCTGGGTGTAGCGCAACAGCTCACCGACCAGGCCCGTCACCACCATCCGCTGGCCCAGCGGACTGTGGTACGCGCGCACCTGCGCCGGCGTTTCCGACGAGCGGACCACCGGCCCCTTGGGCAGCAGGTGCCACGGACCCTCACCGCCGGTCGGGTGCGCAGGGTATTCCTCGTAGACGGCCAGCTCGTTGCCCACCCGGTCTTCGGCGATCAGCTGCCGGCCGTCGTGGATCAGCGAGGACACCCCTCCGCCGCGGGCCGGGTCGACGGCCAGCTGGTAATGCTCGTTGGCAATCTGCTTGCTGCGCAGGGGTTTCCAGGTCGTCGAGGTTTTGCCCGCGACCAGCCGGTAGGACCGCCAACCCAGCGACGGCACGTCGTGCGCCAGCCAGCTGACCAAGCCACCCTGGGTGACGCATTGTACTTGGGCGCCATCGTTGTCCACAATTCGCGTCCCAGCGTCGAGCCGACACGTGACGATATCGGTTCGATTGTGCGCCAACGGGTTCCACACCACGACATCGCCGTCGATAAAGCTGGACAGCAGCGCCAGCGAGGTGTCCCGGGCCGCGCGGCCGAGCTCCCACGCGTCGCGCCAGCCGGTCAGCAGGTCGAGGTAGACCTGGTCGGATTCCGACCCGGTGATGGCGTCGTGGTGGGCGCCGTAGGCCAGCTGCACCCAGGCCTTGGCCAGCGCGGCCTGCGGGTAGTCGGCCCCGCCGAGCAGGCCGGCGAACACCGCGAACTTCTCGGCGTCCAAGACGGCGTTCTCGGCGGCGCGGTTGGCTTGTTTGGTGTCGATGTACGACACATCCTTGCCGGTGTAGATCGGGTTCATGTCCCGGGTTTGCGGCGACGGCACCAGCCCGCGGGTGCCGAGTTCGGCCCGCACGGCGGCGAAGAACTCGCGCGGCAGTGCGCAGACGAACCGCGGCCAGGTGTAGCGCGAATTCCAATCGCGGTGAATCTCGGTGACCCACTTGTTCGGTGGCGTGTAGTCGGTGCCGACCGGCAGCAGCACGTTGCGGGTCAGCGCGACCTTCTTCAGCTCGGAGAAAAGCTGGAAGGTGGCCTGCTCGGCCTCGCCCACCGAGGTCGAGTCGTCCATCCACCAGCCGGCCGAGTAGTGCGCGGGCATGTAATGGGTCAGCAGCCCGCGACCCGACGGTGAGATCCACTCGAACTCGCTGCAGAACTGCATGCCGGCGACCCCGCCCTCGTTGTGCATCGGGCCCCACTGGTGGTGGGGTCCGCGGGCCCACGAACTCGACGTCAGCCCCGCGTCGGCGGCCATCCCCGGAAACTGCGGGTCGTGGCCGAAGACGTCGAGCTGCCAGGCGGTCGCCGGGTTGCCGCCCAACACCTCACGCTGAAAACCGATGCCGTGCACCAGGTTTCGGATCGTCGTTTCCGGGCTGGTGAGGTTGGTGTTGGGCTCGTTGTAGGTCCCGCCCATGATCTCCACCCGGCCCTCGCTGGTCAGCCGGCGCAAGTCGGCACGGTCCTCGGGGTGGGTGTCCCAGTACGGCTTGAGGTAGTCGACTTCGGCGAGTACGAATTTGTACTCGGGTTCGCGGCGGGCCATCTCCAGATGGGCGTGGACCAGCTCAAAAGCGTTGGTCTGCCTGGCCTTTCCGGGCGGGTCCTCGGTCCACAGGCTGGTGTAGCGGCCTTGGGTGTTCCACCACACCGGGTCGTAGTGGAAGTGGCTGATCATGAACATCGTCCAGCCGGGATCGGCGACGGTGAAAGCAAGGGGCTTGCTGGAAGGTCCAGTACCGCCATCGACGTGCACCCGCGCGGTCCGTCGCTGGCCGACGACCGGGCGCTCGACGGCCACCGGCACCTCGATGACCTCTTGCCCGCTGCGCGCGAGCGCTTCTCCGCTCAGCCCGTCGCCGTCGACTCGGACCGGCGTGGGCTCAGCGACGCCGCTGACCGTCACCCGCACAACCTGCAGCGGCGCGTCCGGCGGCCCGACGAAAAGTTCCGTCGAGTCTGCCGACTTCACCTGCATTCCCGCACCCTACGACCTCCGACGGGCGGGGCGCGGCGTCACCGGGCGCGACACGTCGATGATCAGCGGCCGGTGAGGTACTGCCTACCCACCATCACGGCCAACGGATCATCGGTGTTATTACGGATCCATGCCCGCCCTCGCCTCGCCGGTAGCCGACGAACGCAGCGCCCTGCGCGAGTACCTGTCCTTCCACCAGAGCGCGTTCTTCGCGGTGGCCTACGGCCTCACCGACGAACAGGCCCGCTCGCAGCCGACGGTCAGCGCATTGTCGATCGGCGGGCTGGTCAAACACGTCACCGGCATGCAGCGCACCTGGATGGCACGGGTCGCCGCCGCGCCCGACGCCCCGACGCGGGACACCCGGCCGTTTGACGAGATCGCCAAGAGGTTCGCCGAAGAGCATGTGATGCGGCCGGACGAGACGCTGGCCGGACTGCTCAGCGTTTTCGAGGCCGAGAGCGCCTTGTCGTTGCATCTGGTGGACACCGTCGACCTGGACGCCGCGGTGCCGGTTCCCACCGACATCCCGTGGTTCCCCGCGAACTTGAAAGCCTGGTCTGTGCGATGGGTGATCCTGCATGTGATCAATGAGCTGGCCCGCCACTCCGGGCATGCCGACATCATCCGGGAGAGCATCGACGGCGCCACCATGTACGAACTGATCGCGGCACGAGAGGGCTGGGCGATCGACGGCTGGGTCCAACCCTGGACTAAGCATGCTGACCCGTAGCGGCACGACGCCGGGCGAAGTCGAGCTGTACTACGAAGATCTCGGCGACCCGGCCGGCCCGCCGGTCCTGATGATCATGGGGCTCGGTGCCCAGCTGCCGATGTGGCCCGATGGCTTCTGCGCGCAACTCGTCGACGCCGGCTACCGGGTGATCCGGTTCGACCACCGCGACACCGGGCTGTCGGCCAAGATGCACGGGATACGCGCCGAGGGCGCGGTATACCGCCGGGTCTGGCGTTACCTATTGGGCCGCGCCAGCCCGGTGCCCTACACGCTGGTCGACATGACGCGCGACGTGGTCGCGCTGCTCGATCACCTCGGCATCGCCCGCGCACACGTCGTCGGCGCCTCGATGGGCGGGATGATCGCCCAGATTCTGGCCGGCACCCAACCGGAACGGGTCGCGTCGCTGGCCATCATCATGTCCAGCACCGGCAAGCCGTTCTCCCGGTTGCCGGCGTTGCGGGTGATCCGGCTGGCGTTCGGCGGCCCGGGTGACGACGCGTCCGATGAGGAGAAGCTGGCCTTCGAGGTCCGCAACATCGCGGTGTTCAACGGCCCCAACTTCCTGCCGTCCGAAGCGGAGCTGCGCCAGCGCGTCCAGCGGCTCGCCGAGCGGTCCACCTATCCGCCCGGCATGTTGCGCCAGTTCGACGCCGTGCTGGGCACCGGCAGCCTGCTGGCCTACAGCAAGGCGATCACCGCGCCGACGGTGGTGCTGCACGGGTCGCGCGACCCGATGGTGCGTCCGCGCAACGGCCGTGGGGTCGCCGCGGCCATCCCGGACGCGCGGTTCGTCGTCGTCGACGGGATGGGCCACGACCTCCCCGAACCGGTGTGGCGCCCGATCGTGGAGGCGCTGCGGGAAAACTTCGCTCGCGGTCCGCGACCAAAGCTGTGACCTGCGTGATTCGGTACCGACCTGGGCGATTTGAGACACTGCACGGATGAGTTCCAACAATCACCGCGGGGTTGCCAAGCTGGACCGGGTGCCGTTGCCGGTCGAGGCGGCCCGCATCGGCGCTACCGGTTGGCAGCTCACCCGCACCGCCGCCCGCGTCCTGATCAAGCTGCCCGGCAAGGGTCCGGTGCAGCAAAAGGTCATCAAGCAGCTCCCGCAGACCTTCGCCGACCTGGGCCCGACCTACGTCAAGTTCGGGCAGATCATCGCCTCCAGCCCGGGCGCATTCGGCGAACAGCTGTCGCGGGAATTCCGCGGCCTGCTCGACCGCGTGCCGCCGGCAGACAAAGACGAGGTGCACAAGCTGGTCGCCGAGGAGCTCGGCGGCGATCCGTCGGAGCTGTTCGCCACCTTCTCGGAAGAGCCGTTCGCGTCGGCGTCCATCGCCCAGGTGCACTACGCCACGCTGCACAGCGGCGAGGAGGTCGTCGTCAAGATCCAGCGGCCCGGCATCCGCCGCCGGGTGGCCGCCGACCTGCAGATCCTCAAGCGCTTCGCGCAGACCGTCGAGCTGGCCAAGCTGGGTCGCCGGCTGTCCGCCCAGGACGTTGTCGCCGACTTCAGCGACAACCTGGCCGAGGAGCTGAGTTTCCGCCTCGAGGCGCAGTCGATGGAGGCCTGGGTTTCGCACCTGCACGCGTCCCCATTGGGCCGCAACATCCGGGTCCCGCAGGTGTACTGGGACCTGACCAGCGAGCGGGTGCTGACGATGGAGCGGGTGCAGGGCATCCGCATCGACGACGTCGCGGCGATCCGCAAGGCCGGGTTCGACGGCACCGAGCTGGTCAAGGCGTTGCTGTTCAGCCTGTTCGAGGGTGGGTTGCGGCACGGCCTGTTCCACGGCGACCTGCACGCCGGCAACCTCTACGTCGACGATCAGGGCCGTATCGTGTTCTTCGACTTCGGGATCATGGGCCGCATCGACCCGCGCACCCGCTGGCTGCTGCGCGAACTGGTGTATGCGCTGCTGGTCAAGAAGGACCACGCCGCGGCCGGCAAGATCGTGGTGTTGATGGGCGCCGTGGGCACCATGAAGCCCGAAGCCCAGGCCGCCAAGGATCTGGAGCGCTTCGCCACCCCGCTGACCATGCAGACGCTGGGCGACCTGTCGTATGCCGACATCGGTAAGCAGCTGTCGGCGCTGGCCGATGCCTACGACGTCAAGCTGCCGCGCGAGCTGGTGCTGATCGGCAAGCAGTTCCTTTACGTCGAGCGGTACATGAAGCTGCTCGCGCCCAAGTGGCAGATGATGTCCGACCCGCAGCTCACCGGTTACTTCGCCAACTTCATGGTCGAGGTCAGCCGCGAGCACCAATCCGACGTAGAGGTGTAACTGCGTGGAAATCCGAAGCGGCACAGCACGTTCCGGCGACCTGGATATCTACTACGAAGACATCGGCAACCCGAACGACCCGGCCGTGCTGTTGATAATGGGGCTCGGCTCGCAACTGCTGCTGTGGCGCGACGGGTTCTGCGAGAAGCTCGTCGCGGAAGGCCTGCGGGTGATTCGCTACGACAATCGTGATGTCGGTTTGTCCACCAAGACCGAGCGCCGGCACTCCGGCGGGTCGCTGATCCCGACAATGCTCAAGTTCTGGCTGGGCCTGTCCGGCAAAGCCGACTACACCCTCGAGGACATGGCCGACGACGCCGCCGCCGTTCTCGATCACCTCGGGATCGACCGTGCACACATCGTCGGCGCGTCGATGGGCGGCATGATCGCCCAGATCTTCGCCGCGCGGTTCCGCGCGCGGACGCGCTCGCTGGGAGTGATCTTCTCGAGCAACAACCAGCCGTTCCTGCCGCCGCCGGACCCGCGGGCGCTGTTCGCGGTCCTGCGGGGGCCGGCGCCGAATTCGCCGCTCGACGTGATCGCCGATCACTCCGTGAAGGTCTGGAGAATCATCGGCAGCCCCCGCTATCCAGCGCCCGAACAAAGGCTGCGCAACGACGCAATCGAGGCCTACGAACGCTGCTACTACCCGTGGGGTATCAGCCGACATTTCAGCGCGATCATCGCCAGTGGCAGCCTGCTGCGCTACAACCGGCAGATCAGCGCACCGACGGTGGTCCTGCACGGGCGCGCCGACAGGCTGCAGCGCCCGTTCGGCGGCCGGGTCGTCGCCCGCGCGGTCCGCGACGCGCGTCTGGTCTTGATCGACGGCATGGGCCATGACCTGCCCGAACAGTTGTGGGACCGGATCATCGGCGAGCTGACGACGACGTTTTCTGATTCGGCCTGACCAGGCCGATCGACTACCATGGCGGGCGGATAACCGGGGGGCTGGTAAGCACACCCGCTTTTGGGATGGACGCAGCAAACCAGAAAGGCGCGCCAGGATGGCGGAAAAACTCAGGCCGCATTTCGAGGACGTCCAGGCGCACTACGACCTGTCTGACGACTTCTTCCGGCTCTTCCTCGACCCGAGCCAGACCTACAGCTGCGCCTACTTCGAACGCGACGACATGACGCTGGAAGAGGCGCAGCAGGCCAAGGTCGACCTGGCGCTGGGCAAGCTGGGCCTGCAGCCCGGGATGACGTTGCTCGACGTGGGCTGCGGCTGGGGCAGCACGATGCGCCGCGCGATCGAGAAATACGACGTGAACGTCATCGGCCTGACCCTGAGCAAGAACCAGGCGGCCCACGTGCAGAAGACACTGGACGAGATGGACAGCCCCCGTACCAAGGAGATCCGGCTGGCCGGCTGGGAGGAGTTCGACGAGCCGGTGGACCGGATCGTGTCGATCGGCGCGTTCGAGCACTTCGGCCACGACCGCTACGACGACTTCTTCAAGATGGCCCACGAAGCCATGCCCGACGACGGGGCGATGCTGCTGCACACGATCACCGGCCTGACCCCCATGCAGATGACCGAACGCGGCATGCCGTTGACGTTTGAGCTGGCCCGGTTCATGAAGTTCATCGTGACCGAGATCTTCCCGGGCGGCCGGTTGCCGTCGATCGAGATGGTGGAAGACCAGTCGTCGAAGGCCGGCTTCACCCTGACCCGCAGGCAGTCGCTGCAGCCGCACTACGCCAAGACCCTCGACCACTGGGCCGCCGCGCTGGAGGCGAACAAGGACGAGGCCATCGAGATCCAGTCACACGAGGTCTACGAGCGCTACATGCACTATTTGACCGGATGCGCGAAGGGTTTCCGCATCGGTTACATCGACGTCAATCAATTTACGCTGGAGAAATAGCCTCCGGCAGGGCTAGAAAAGAACCAGGGGCAAGCTCGTGAATGGGACAATTGCCGGGTATTGTGCTCTCGCCACGCACTAACGCGCGCTGTCGGCGAGCACGCAACCCGGGTGCGGCGATACCCCACGCAGCAGGAAAGGCTACGAGACGTTGATGACTGAGAACCCAGTCAATCCGCCGACAAAGCGGACACGCCCCGAAGACATCCAGGCACACTACGACCTCTCCGACGACTTCTTCGGGTTGTTCCAGGACCCGACGCGGACGTACAGCAGCGCCTACTTCGAGCGCGACGACATGACGCTGGAGGAAGCTCAGATCGCCAAGGTCGACTTGAACCTCGACCAGCTGGACCTCAAGCCCGGTATGACGCTGCTGGATATCGGCTGCGGCTGGGGCACCACGATGAAGCGCGCCGTGGAAAAATACGACGTCAACGTCATCGGCCTGACGCTGTCCAATAACCAGCACGCCTGCGCCCAGCAGGTGCTGGACGCCATCGACACCAATCGCTCACGGCGGGTGCTGCTACGTGGCTGGGAGGATTTCAGCGATCCCGTCGACCGGATCGTGTCCATCGAGGCGTTCGAGCACTTCGGCTTTGAGAACTACGACCACTTCTTCAAGAACACCTTCAACATCATGCCCGAGGACGGGCGGATGACCGTGCAGAGCAGCGTCAGCTATACGCCGGCCAACATGCACGCGCGCGGCAAGAAGATCACCTTCGAGACGGCGCGGTTCATCAAGTTCATCCTCACCGAGATCTTCCCGGGCGGCCGCTTGCCGTCCACCGACATGATGGTCGAACACGGCGAGAAGGCAGGTTTTGTGGTGCCCGAACCGCTTTCGCTGCGGCCGAGCTACATCAGGACGCTGCACAGCTGGGGCGATGCACTGGAGGCTCACAAAGACCAGGCCATCAAGATCGCCTCGGAAGAGGTCTACGAGCGGTACATGAAATACTTACGTGGCTGCGAGTTCTACTTCACCGAGGAAATGCTGGACGTCAGCCTCGTCACTTACCTGAAGCCCGGCGCCGCCGCTTAACTTTGCTTTCCGTCTGCTTGTCGGATTGTGGCTGCGCCGTTCGTCGGACGGGTAGAGAGTGGAACACAGGGTTTCGCTCACTCCCGGAGGTGACCACGATGCAGTACCTCGCTTTGTTGATCAGCCAGGAGCGCGACCTCACGCCCGACCAGCGGGCCACCGAGATGGCGGCCTACCAGAGTTTCCACGCCAAAGCGGCGTCGGCGATCCGCGGCGGTGACGCGTTGTTGCCCGCCGCGACCGGTGTGCGCATCTCCGGCGGCCCGGACGCGCCGACGATCACCGACGGCCCGTTCGCCGAGGCCGCCGAGGTCGCGGGCGGCTACTACGTCTTCGAGGCCGAAAACCTCGACGACGCACTGGCATTGGCACGCGACATTCCCGCCGCACGATACGGCGCCATCGAGGTGCGACCGATCTACCACACCATCGACCCCGACTGGTCGCGGTCCGACGGCCAGTGGCTGGCGCTGCTGCTCGAACCGCCCGCACCTGCCAACGTCCCCGGCACGCCGGAGTGGGAGGCAGAAGCGGCACGGCACGGCGAATTCGCCGCTGTCGCAGGCGATCACATCGTCAGCGGGGCCGCATTGCACGAGCCGGCGACGGCGACCACGGTACGTGTCCGCGACGGCGAGGCGCTGTTGACCGACGGGCCGTTCGCCGAAGGAGCCGAGATCGCCACCGGCTTCTACGTGCTGACCGCCGCCGACCGTGACGAGGCGGTCAAACTGGCCGCGATGATACCCGCGGGTGCGGTGCAGCTACGCCAGTTGGCTGGAGTCTCCGGCCTGTAGCGCATGGTCAACCTGGACGGCGTCTTTCGGCGCGAGTGGGGCCCCGCGGTGGCCACGCTGGCCCGGTGGTCGGGTGACCTCAGCGTCGCCGAGGACGCCGTCCAGGAAGCCTTCGCCGAGGCGCTGCGGGTGTGGCCACGCGACGGCGTGCCGGACAACCCCGGCGCATGGGTGCTGACCGTGGCGCGTAACCGCGCCCGCGACCGGCTGCGCCGCGAATCGGCGCGCCCGGGAAAGGAATTAGCCGCCGTGGTAGACGACATCCGGGCGCGCACCGATCACGTCGAACCGCATCCCGTTCGCGACGACGAACTGCGGATGATGTTCACCTGCGCCCACCCGGCTCTCGACCGGGTGTCGCAGCTCGCGTTGACCCTGCGGCTCGTTTCGGGGCTGACCGTCGCCGAAATCGCCCGCGCGCTGCTGCAGACCGAGACCGCGGTCGGCCAGCGCATCACCCGCGCCAAGAACAAGGTCCGGCACGCCAATATCCCGCTGCGGGTGACGCCCGCGGAGTTGTTGCCCGAGCGCACGCCACATGTGCTCAGTTGCATCTACTCGGTGTTCACCGAGGGTTACCCGTCGACGGCGGGCCCGTCAGCGATCCGCGACGAACTGTGCGACGAAGGGGTCCGGCTGGCCGGCGAGCTGTGCACGCTGATGCCCGCTGAGCCGGAGGTGCACGCATTGGCAGCCCTTGTGCTGCTGCATGATTCGCGCCGAACGACCCGGGTGGACGACACCGGTGCGCTGGTGCCGCTCGAGGAGCAGGACCGTCGGCACTGGGATCGCGGCCGCATCACCCGCGGCCTGGCCCGGCTGCGGGCCGCGCACGGCTCGACCGGTCCGTACCTGCCGCAGGCGGTGATCGCCGCGTTGCACGCGACGGCGCCATCCTGGGAGCAGACTGATTGGCGCGCTATCTGCGCGGCCTACGACGGGCTGTTGACGATGACCGATTCGCCGGTGGTACGGGCGAATCGGGCTCTGGCGGTCGGTTTCCGCGACGGCCCGGACGCTGGATTGGCCGCGCTGGAGAAAGTGGCGCACGATCCGCGGCTAGCGCGGTCGAACCTGGTGGCGTCGGTGCGCGCCGACTTACTGCGGCGCGCGAGACGAGCAGACGATGCCGTTAGCTGGTATCGAACGGCGTTGGCGTCCAATGGTTCCGAGCCGGGCCGCGACTACCTGCGTAGGCGGATAGCGGAGTGCGAGGGTTTGCCACCGCTTCCGTTGAATGGCGAGTCATGACCGGAAATAGTTCAGAATTTAGGCATTAACTTAACTTTCAGCCCGCCACACGCGAGACGCGGTGCCGTGGCGCGCTCGGCCGGTTGGCTATGATCTGGTGTTCAGGGAGATCGGGCGATCGGCAGCCAGCGATCCCATGTCAGATGGAGATACCTACAACAATGCCAAAACTTGAGCCGAAGTACGAAGAACTCCAGTCGATCTACGACATTTCCAACGAGTTCTTCGAGCTGTTCCTGGGGCCCACCATGGGTTACACCTGTGGCTACTACGAGAGCAACACCACCACCCGCGACGAGGCGCAAATCGCCAAGTTCGACCTTGCGCTGGGCAAGCTAGACCTGCAGCCGGGAGCAACGCTGCTCGACGTCGGCTGCGGCTGGGGTGGCTGTATACAGCGCGCGATCGAAAAATACGACGTCAACGTGATCGGGCTCACCCTCAGCGAGCGCCAGCGCGAGTACGCCATCGCCAAGCTCGCCGAAGTACCGACTACCCGAAACGTCGAGGTGCGACTGCAGGGCTGGGAGGAATTCGACGGCAAGGTCGACCGCATCGTGTCGATCGGCGCATTCGAGCACTTCGGCCGCACGCGCTATCCCGATTTCTTCGAGATGGCCTACAACGCGTTACCGGAAGACGGCCGGATGCTGCTGCACACCATCACCACGATCAGCGGCTCGGAGGACGCGCAAGCCAAGGGCATTCCGCTGACCCTCGAATTGGCCCGGTTCGTCCTGTTCATCATGAAAGAGATCTTCCCCGGCGGGCAGTTGCCGTCGGCGTGGATGCCGCGAGAATATGCCACCGCAGCCGGGTTTACCGTCAGCCGGGCCGATGAAATAGGGCCGAACTACGTGCGAACTCTCCAGGACTGGGCCGCGGCGTTGGCGGAGCACCGAGACGAAGCTATCGCGCTGCAGTCGCAGGAAGTTTACGACCGCTACGACAAATACCTCAACGGCTGCGTGCGGTTATTCCGCGACGGCTACACCAGCGTTCATCAATACACGCTGCAGAAGTAGCCTGGCCGCACGCCCAACGAGCGGTTCGCGATCGATCAGCGCTGGCCCCGTACGCCCAACTCGCCGTTGAGATATTGAGCGCGGCACGCCTGACGCGCCAGCTTGCCGCTGGTGGTTCGCGGGATGACGCCGGCCGCCACCAGCAACACATCAGCCAATGGCAGGCTATGGCGGCGCGATACCGCCGCCCGGATGGCATTGATCACAGGTTGCAGATCAGCCC
>Ga0335075_10005667_pt1 | contig 19337 bp, 19 predicted proteins | sample Lox_Sample_24_FD_206723 | JGI IMG/M metagenome (GOLD analysis project Ga0335075, IMG submission 206723) | Soil microbial communities from Loxahatchee National Wildlife Refuge, Florida, United States - Lox_Sample_2.4 | ecosystem: Environmental > Terrestrial > Soil > Wetlands | place: USA...
CGTGAAACCCGGCAGCGACTTCAGGTCCTTGTGGACGTACTCGATGACGTCGTCGATATCAATGTCGAGCACTCCGGCCAGGTCGGACTCCTCGATCTCGCGCACCTCCTCATCGCTCAGCGCCCTGGGGCCTTCACGGAGCACAGCCGTGGGGCTCTTGCGTTCGGTCATACCGGCGACCTCCTATCTTGTGGCGACGGCTGTCGCCGCGCTCTGTTCCTCCTGGGCCGGTTTCTCCTGGGCCGGTGTCTGCGGCGGCGGGAGCAGCGCACGCACCACGCGCATCAGCAGCGCGGCCCATTCCGCGTCGTCGACCGCATGCAGATCGGGCGTCACGACCGCGCTCCCCATGGCCAGCAGGAAGCAGAAATGGGCCACCGCATCCGGCGACAACGCCGGGTCCAGCTCGCCGCTGGCCTGGCCGGCCTGCACCAGCCCGGCCAGCCAGTCGATGCGCTCGCGCGTGTAGTCGCGCATCAGCGCGGCGACATCCTGATCCCGGCGGACAGCGATCATCGCCTCGACGCCTAGGTAGCCCTGGCTGTCGAGGCGGCGGGGAAGGCCGCGGCCCACCTCGAGCAGCAGTTCGGTGACCGGCCGGCTTGGGTCGGCGGCCAGCAGGTCGGCCAGTTCTTGCCTGCCGTGCGCGCGCAGCGCGGCCACCAGCAGTTCCGCCTTCGAGCCGAAGTGCGCGTACAGCGCGCCATTGCTGACCCCGGCGGCCGCGGCGATGTCGACCACACGCGTGCCGTCGTACCCGCGCTCGGCGAACACTTCGGCAGCCGCCCGCAGTAACCGCTCGCGCGTCTCGGCGGCGGTTACGCCGGCAATACGCCCCATGCCGTTATTAAAATTATCTTCATTTCAATTGTCAATGGTGAGCGCCCAGCGCAGCCGCGCTGGCGGTGGCGGTGATCGCCGGGCCGGCCTGCTATGGCTGCTGCTGATCCCAGACCCGGGGCTGATCTCCGCCTTCCGTGCTCATGTACTTCTCGCCGGGCCGTGCCTGTCGCCCGATGGTCAGGTTGCCGGAACCGGCGAAGCCGGACGGCAGGATGAAGCCAATCCAGCAGTGCCCGCCGCCGCCCATCCGGCAGTCGCCGCCCTGCAGTTCCTGGGTCGCCGGGATGTCGGAATAGATGATCGTGCCGACCAGGCCCGGGGATACCGGGATGACGTTGATCTTGATGCGGAGCCCGTGGGCCCTGAAGATGGCATCGAACTGGCTGACCGGGGAGTCGGGGTCAGTGATCTTGACGACCAGGCTGCCGCCCCGGTGGGTGAACTCGACCAGCTGAGCGCGTACGCGGGCCGGGTACGATCTTGCCGCGCCCTGTGGCCGGGGGGCGGCGCGCTCGGAGACCTGCGCGGAGATCGCAATGGCGGTTATGGCTACGGCAGCCGCCGCGACAACGATCCCGGCCCAGGCCTTCCTGATGGCCAGCCTGCCGGTAGTCCAGCTGCCGGGCAGGTGGCGACGGCTGCCATCCGGCGGCGTGCTAAGGATGCGGTCACGCAAAGACTCGGCCTCCACCGAGGTCTCGCTGCGGCTAAGTGCCTCCGCCGGCACGGGGTTGGCCTGGGCGAGCGCGTCCTCTATCTGCTGCATCATTTGCCGCCCGCCTTTCATCGTCTCTCCTGACTGATAACCGGGACTTGCTGCGAACCACCGGGGATCATGGAGCCATCGACGAGCGAGGCCAGGCGGCGGCGGGCGCGATGCAGCCGGACCCTGAACGCAGCTGGCGAACAGCCGAGCACACGCGCGGCGTCGGCTGGATCCAGGCCCTCCCAGGAGATCAGCCGGAGCACCTCCCGGTCGTGCTCGGTAAGAGAGTCAAAAGCCGCTGCGAATGCCTGGCGGCCGACCACCTCGTCGGCGGGATCAGCAGCCCGGAGCGGGCTGGCCAGGGCCTGAGTCCGTCGCTGCAGACGCTGACGGCGCGCCGAACCGCGTCGCTGGTTGCCGATCGCATGCCAAGCGATCCGGTACAGCCATGGCAGCGGGTCGGCCGGTGCCCGGTCGAGATGCCGCCATGCCGTGAAGAACACCTCCGAGACGATGTCTTCGGCGTCCCCGCTCCCCACCCGCCGACGTACGTAGCCCAGCACCGGCCCGTATGCCCCGGCGAAAAGCTCGGTGAAGTGATCTTCTCGGCGTTGAGCTGACTCGCTACCTCTCTGCACATCCCGTATAGGTCGGCTCTCCTCCCGGATGTTACCGATGCGAGAAGACTAGCCATTTTCATGATCCTCAGCTGTCCGGCTGGGACCGCGGCACTCTCCCGGCCGCCAGTAACACCCGCGCCGAACCGGACCTACAGCTAGGTGATGGACAAGCGCTGCTGTTGGAGTATTGAAGGGAACAAGATGAATTTTCGGCTGCTCGGGCTGGCCGCGGTAGCAGTCAGCGTGGTCATGGCCGTGGCGACGGCCGTCGCGGATGCCGGAACAGCGAGAGCAGCCCGGCCACCCGGATCGCCCGCGCGGACGGCCCCGGCCGGGGTGTCGATGGTGCTGGGCGCCGACGGCCGGACCTATGACGTGCCGCTTGACGCGCCGCGGTTCACCGTCACCGCACCAAGCGGCGGCAGGGCGGGGGACGCCGCCGCGGCGCCGGCCAGTCCGCGGTCCGCGACGCACACGCTGACCATCACGGGCACCAACCTTGCTGGCCAGCCTGATACCGGCGACATCGTGGTCGTCTTCAACGTCGACAACGGCAGCCTCAACGCCACGATCGCAACCCAGGTGTTCGCGCACGGGATCGCGAAGGTGAGCGTCCCGGCTGGGCACTACTGGGCCATCGCCGCGTACATCAAGCTGGCGCCGGGCGGCAATCCGCTCGATGTCACCGACGCCCATCTGGACGTGCTGCCACAATTCGCGGTCACCGCGAACACCACGGTGCACACCAGCGCGCAGGCGGCCACCAGCCGGGTCACCATGGTGACCCCGCGCCCGGCGAAGGCCGAATCCTCCGATTTCGGGGTCCTGCGCACCTCGGCCGCCGGGCCGCCGAGCCAGGCGTTCGTCTCGGCCCTGCGCGCGTCGATCTGGGTCAACCCGACCAGGGACAAGCCGACCGTCGGCACGCTGACCAGCTACGCGGCGCAGCAGCTCGCCTCGCCGGCCGGCCCGGGCACTCCCTACCAGTATGAGCTCAGCTACAAAGATCCCCCCGGGACCATCCCGCGGCAGGCCTATCATGTGCGGCCGGCCAGCCTGGCCACGGTGACCGACGTCTTCTACCAGGACGTGCCGTCGGCCGGGCAGTGGCACATGTACGGCACGGCGCGGAACGTGTTCCCTTCCGGCGCCGGCTACATCAACCCGTATCCCTACCCGATCAGCCTGCCGGGCCGGGAGATCCGCTACGTCGGCGGCAACGCCCCCGAAACCACCTGGGGCGACTACTACGACCTGCAGGACGCAGCCGGGAACTTCCTCGGCGACGAGTCAGAGGATTTCCACCCGGTGCACCCGGGTGAGCAGGTAACCGACAGGTGGAACCAGTACCCGCTGCACCCCGGGCCGAACATCAACCCCGACCCGCAAAGCGTCTACGACGGGTCGCTGCCGTCGGCCTCCCGCGAGGGCGACACGCTCACCGTCTCGGTCACCCCGTTCGACGACAACCAGCCCGGCCACACCGGCGACGGCACCAATGGGATCAGCGGGGCGACGACCAGCGGCACCTACCAGATCGACCAGAACGGCACCCGGATCGCTGGCGGCAGCGTACCCACCGGGCCGTCGGGCAGCGCAGCCTTCACGACCCAGGCCACGCTGACCCCGGCGGTGTCGACGATCAGGTTCGAGCTGGACATGGAGCAGACCGGGTCTACCTTCCCGCTGTCCACCGCCAGCACGACCGTCTGGACCTGGCGGTCGTCTCACGAGGCAGGCGATAAGCTTCCGCCCGGCTGGTACTGCGATGACGCCACGTCGTCGCGCGACTGCCGGGTGGAGCCCATGATGACACTGCTCTACGACGTTCATGGCATGGCGCTGAACGGCACCACCGCCGCGGGCCGGCAGGTGATGGATGTCACCGTCGGGCATATCCCGGTAGCTCGGCCCAGCGCGATCACCGGCGCCACCGTCCAGTTCTCCGTCGATGACGGTGCCACCTGGCACAACGCGCAGGTAACCAGGCAGGGCCCGGGGGTCTACCGCGCGGTCTACAGCGCACCGGCCGGCGCCTGCGTGACCCTGCGCACCACCGCCACCGACGCGATCGGCGGCAGCATCGCCGAGACCATCATCCGCGGCTACCGGATCGCCTCCTGGCGGGCAGTCCCACCGCGGTGATGCCCCCGGCGGGCGTTATTGCGTCAGCTCGCGTAGAGCGAGTCGCGGTTCTCGTGCATCTTCTGCGGCAGGGGCGGTGCCGCGTACTCGTCGGTGACGACTTCGATGTAGGAGGCCGAGCCGTTCTGGCTGGCCTGCTGCAGGGCCTGGTCAAGCTCGCCGCAGGTGGTGACCCGGGTGGTGAACCAGCCGTCGCAGCCGAGGGCGTGCGGCAGTTCGGAGTAGTGCCATTGGGCCAGGTCGTTGTAGGCGATGTTGGGGTCCTTGCACAGCAGCCGCTCGATCAGGTAGCCGGAGTTATTCAGGACGAAGACGGTCGGCTTGAGCCCGCGCCGGCCCATCTGGCTGATCTCCTGCGCGGTGAGCTGGTGGGATCCCTCCCCCGTGATGAGCACGACGCGGCGGTCCGGAGCGGCGACGGCCGCACCGAACGCGGCCGGGGTGGCCCAGCCGATCGCCCCCCACAGGGACTGGTTCTGGAACGTCGCGCCCTTCGGCATCTGCGCGAAGGCCAGGCCCATCGAGCATGTCCCGGTCTCGGTGATGACGATGTCGTCGGGCCGCAGGAAATCGGCCCACCGCGGGTACAGCGCGTCGGCCGTGATCGCGTCGCCGCCGCTGCCGGTCACCGGCCCGAGCGAGGCGGGCTGCACGGAGGTCTCCCGGTCGTGGTGCCTGACCCGGCTGGCCAGCGAGCTGAGGATGTCACCCATCTCGACGTCGCGGAACTCCTGCCCGCCGACGCAGGTGTAGTGATGCCTGATGGCGATCGTCTTCATCGGGTCGAGGCGCGAGGTGAACGCGCCGGTGTTGAAGTCGGTCATCAGCGTCCCGACGGTCACGACCTGGTCGCAGCCCTCGACGTACGCGCGCACGTCGGGGTTCATCAGCCTTCCGTCATACATCCCGATGAACGAAGGCTGCTGCTCGTCCAGGGTGGACTTGTCCCCGAACATGGTGGCGAAAGGAATGCCGCTGGCGTCGACGAAGGCCTGCAGCTGGGGCTGCAGCCCGAGTCGGCTGACCAGCCATCCGGGCAGCATGCACACGGTGCCGGCGTTGTCCAGGGCGGACATGATCGCCTCGGTGGCGGCCTTGAGGCTGGCCGGGTTGCTGCGCGGCGGGTCGAGAGGCTGCGCGGAGCCCAGGACCTCCTGGTCCGCGACGTCACGCGGGATAGCCATGTAGACCGGCCGCCGGTGGTAGAACGCCTCGGCGATCAGCCGCTCGGTCTCGTAGACGGCGTTCTGCGGGGTCATGATCGCGCTGGCGCAGACGACCGGATCGGCCATCTTGGCGAAGAAGTCGAACTCGCCGTTTCCCAGCGTGTGGTGGACCAGTTCGCGCCGGTGCTGGGCGGCCGTCGCCGGCATGCCGGTCAGGTGGAACATGGGAACGTTCTCCGCGTACGCTCCGCCGACGGCGCTGATCGCGCTGAGCTCCCCGACACCGTAGGTGGTGCTGAGCGCCGCGATGCCGCGGATCCGCCCATAACCGTCGGCAGCGTAACCCGCGTTCAGCTCGTTGCAGCAGCCCAGCCAGTTGATGCCCGGGTGCTGCACGATGGCGTCCTGAATGGGAAAGGCGTAATCCCCCGCGACACCAAAGATGTCATCTATTCCGATGCTCTTGAGCCGACCGAGCACATGCTGGATCACTGTCTTTGGCATTCCTGGCTCCCCCGGTGGTTGTGCTCGTTTGCTGGTGCTACACATCCGGATGCCCCGCCAAACCAGCAGGAGCGTCCCCCTGGTCGTCCCGGGGCACACCACCCAGTGTGGGTGAACCGGGCGGCTTCGAGCAGGTGACGAGCGCAGGGGTGACGCAGGTGGACGAACTGATCGGTGGCGGGAGCGGTCTGGCCTGGGTGGCGGTCAAGGCTCTCCTGCTCTTCGTGGTGGCCGTTGTCGGCCTGCGTCTGGCCGAACGGCGTACGATTGCCCAGCTCAGCGCGTTCGACTTCGCGGTCGCCGTCGCGGTCGGCGCGATCGTCGGCCGGGGCGCGACCGCACCGGACACGTCGTTCGCTGACTCGGCGATCGCGCTGGTCACCTTGCTGGCCGCCCATCGCGTCGTCGCGATCCTCCGCCGGCACGGCCGGGCCGTGCGCCTGATCGACCATCCGCCTCGTGTCCTGGTCGCCCGCGGCGAGCTCCAGGGGCGGGAACTGGCCCGGGCCGGGCTAACGGCCGCGGACGTGTACGCGCTGCTGCGCGAGAAGGGCGTCGCCGATCTCGGCCAGGTCAGATACCTGCTCTACGAGGCGCGCGGCACCGTGACGGTGGTCGGCACCGGCCGCGAACCGGGCCGGCTGGAACGGGACGGGCTTGACGCTTCCGGATACCGGGTGGATCCCGGGGGGAGCCGTTCCAGCTGACGGAGCTGACGCTCAGGGATCCTGGCGGATGAGGGAAGCCGCGCGCTCCGCTGTGATCATCACCGTCACGACCGGGTTGACCGACGGGATGGTGGGGAAGACCGACGCGTCGGCCACCCGCAGTCCGGGCACGCCGCGCACCCGGAGTTCCGCATCGAGCACCGCGAGCCCGTCGTCCGGGGCGCCCATCCGGCAGGTTCCGCTGACGTGATAGACGGTCTGATGGGTCGCGCGGGCCAGGGCCGAGATGTCGGCATCCGACACCGCCTGCGGGCCAGGGAATACCTCGCGGCGCACCTGTGCCGCCAACGGCTGCGACTCGCCGATCCGCCGGGCCGCGCGCACGGCGGCGACCAGGACCGCTTCGTCGGCGCCGCCGGGGTCGGTGAAGTAGCGGTAGTCGATCGCCGGCCGCTCGTCCGGATCGGCGCTGGTGATCCAGACGCGGCCGCGGCTGCGGGGCTTGGCCACATTCGGCGCGATCGCCACGTAATACGGCGGCATCTGGACGCCATGGGCGACAACCTGGTCAACCCACGCTTCGACCGGGAAGTGCATGGTGATGTCGGGGTGCGCCGCCTCCGGGGTGAGGCGGACCAGTGCCCCGGCATCCCAGCCGCTGGCGCACACCCGCGACGGCAGCCCGGCGACCTCCCAGACGACGATGCCCTCGGCGTGGTCCATCAGGTTCTCGCCGACCCCCGGCAGGTCAACGCGGACGTCGACGCCCGCGGCCTCGAGGACGGCGGCCGGCCCGATGCCCGACAGCTGGAGCAGGCGCGGCGAGTCGATGGCCCCGGCGCAGACCACCACCTCCCGGCGGGCCAGGACCTCCGAGGTCGCGCCGTCGCCCGCCCGGACCAGGACGCCGGCCGCCCGGTTGCCGCGGTCCAGGATCAGCCGCAGCGCCCGGGTCTGCAAGAGCACGCGCAGGTTGGCCCGGTTGCGCTGGGCCGGATGCAGGTAGCAGATGGACGACGACGACCGCGTGTTGGTCTCCGGGCAGTAGCCGACCTCGAAGAACCCGGTGCCGTCGATCACGTCCTCGTCGTTCCAGGCCGACCGCACCGGCAGGCCCAGCGCCGCGCTCGCCGAGCTGATCACGCCGGCCAGGAACGGGTTCTGGTCCTGCGGCGGGACCGGCGTGATCGGAGCCTGCAACCGCTCGTAATAGGGGTGGACCGTGGCCGCGTCCCACCCGCGAGCCCCGAGATCGACCCACTCCTGAAGGTCGGCCACCCTGGGCCGCCAGGAGATCATCGTGTTCCCGGTGGAGCAGCCGCCGAGGATCCGCAGCCGCGCCTGCCGGATGCCGGAATTGCCGCGTTCCTGCGGTACCGAGCGGTAGTCGAGGTCGTACTCGCCTTCGAGCATCTCCGCCCACCGGCGGAGCGAGCGGGCCCGCGGCTCATGCTCGTCGCTGGGACCCCACTCCACCAGGCCGACCGAGACCGAGGGGTCCTCGGCCAGCCGGGCGGCGACGATGCAGCCGGCCGTGCCGCCCCCGATGACCAGGTAGTCGAACTCGGGCACCGGTGCTCCCCTAGGCCGGCGGGTATCCGACCAGCAGCATGCCGTGGCAGTCCGCGTCCGTCGTGCGGTAGACGTGCGGGCCGTCGCCGCTGTACCGGGCGTAGTCGCCGGGGCCGAGCGTGAGCTGCTCGCTGACCGGGCCGACCGTGATCGTCCCGTCGTAGACGAACACCCGCTCAACCACGCCGTTGCCGTGCGGGCTGCCCGAGTGCTCGGTCCCGGCCGGCAGGGACATGGCGAAGACCTCGACCAGGCCGCCGCGCTCCACCCGGTCCAGCAGCCGCAGGTCGAGTTTCCCGCCTTGGGTCGACCCGAGCACCCGTGCACCCGAATGGGCCCGGACGACCACGGTGGTGGTTTCGCTCCGGTCTTCGAGAAGATCACTGAACGCTACGCCGAGTCCCAGAGCCAGCGACCACAGCGTCTCAATCGTGGGGTTGCCCCGGCCCTGCTCCAGGTTGGCCAGCGTGGCTTTGGCCACGTCCGCGCGGGTCGCGAGGGTGGCCAGCGACATCCGGCGGGCGGCCCGGAGCCGGCGCAGGTTGGCCGCGATGACCTCCCCCACGTCGGCGAAAGCCTGTTCCAGCCCTTGACTCTCCATGCCAATGAACTATATCAATGGTCTAACGAAGTAGTACGCCGTACCTCAGGGGTCCGCGTGGTGCGGCTCGGGTTCTGGCTGGCCAGGGTGGCATGATGGAAACGGCTTTCGATCCGGCGGCGATCGCCGCGGATGCCGTGGTGCTGGCCGAGCTGGATGGCGGCACCGGCCGCGAGCGGGTGCGCATCGACTGGCTGCTGCGGCGCCTGCACGGGGCACCCGGCAGCCGGCACGTCGATGGCGCCGGCAATCTGGTCTGGGCCTTCGGCCCGCCGCCGTACCGCCTGGCCGTGCTCGTTCACGTCGATGACGTGTTCGGCCCGGCCACGGTGCGGGGCGTTGCCCAGCGGGACGGCTGGCTGACCGGCCCGGGGATCGGCGATAACGCCATCGCGGTCGCGACCGCCGTCGCCGTCGCCGAGCACGGCCTGGCTGAGCAGAGTCTGGCCGGGGCCGCGCCGCCGGGACAGCTGCCGGTGGCCATCGTCTTCACCGTCGGTGAGGAGGGGCTCGGCGGGCTGCGCGGCGCACGCCACGCTTGCCGGGAGCTGGCGCCCGAGGCGGTGCTGGCCCTGGAGGGTCACGGCTGCGACCGCATCTTCACCGACGCGGTTGGGTCGCTGCGCGTGCAGATCACGGTGACCGGTCCGGGCGGGCACTCGTGGTGGGACCGTGGCCGGCCCAGCGCCTCGCACGAGCTGGTCCGGCTGCTGCACGAGATGATCGCGTCAGCTCCGGCCCGCCGGCCGGTCAACGTCGGCCTGGTCGACGGCGGAACGGGCGTCAACGCGATCGCCGCCCGGGCCAGCGCGGCCGTCGAGTGGCGCTCGACCGACCAGGCCGAACTCGACCGTCAGGCGGCCCGGCTGGCCGGCCTCGAGGTCGCCGCGGGCCTGGCCCTGTCGGTGGAGCGCCTCGACAGCCGGCCAGCCGGCTCGGTGCCGGCCACCCATCCCCTGGTCGCCGCGATCCAGCGCGCCCGCCGTTCGGTGGGCCTGCCCGCTACCGCCGCGGACGGCTCGACCGACGCGAACGCGGCGCTCGCGGCCGGCATACCAGCGGTCGCCCTCGGCTGCTGCCGGGGCGAGAACATGCACGCCCCGACCGAGCGGATCCGCGCCGACTCCATCGTCACTGGGGCCAGGCAACTGCGCGCCGTCCTCCAGGAGCTCCTGGACCCCCCGGGCCGCGGGGAACTGGTCGGTAACACCGGAAGCTGAGGAACGAGAGTGCTGCGAACTGGCAAGGACTACATCGAGTCGCTGCGCGACGGCCGGGAGGTGTGGATCGACGGTGAACGGGTCAGCGACGTCCCGACGCACCCGGCCTTCGCGCCCATGGTCAACCGGCGCGCACGGATCTATGACCTGGGCCACGAGGCCGACACCGCCGCCCTGCTGACCTACACCGACCAGGAGTCGGCCGAGCGCTGCGCCACCACCTCGCGCCCGCCGCGCACCCGCGAGGACTGGCGGGCCAAGCGGGCCTCGGTCGACGCCATCCTCGACGACGCCGGCGGTGTGGTCACCCGGGTGGGCGACGAGACGGTCGGCGAGATGTGGTCGCTGTTCGACGGGCAGGACGTTCTGAACGAGATCAACCCGGCGTTCTCCGCCAACATCGCCCATCACGTCCGGCGCGCTCAGCTGCTCGACCCGTTCCATGTCTCGGCCAACACCGACCCGAAGGGCGACCGTTCTGTCCGGCCGCAAGACCAGGACCCAGACGTGCTGCTGCACGTGGCCGGCGAGACCGGCAACGGCATCGTGGTGCGCGGGGCCAAGTTCGAGACCGCGGCGGCCTACGCCAACCAGGCATTCGTCAAGCCGACCATCGGCGACTGGAACAACGAGGTGCTCAGCGATTACGCGGTCGGCTTTCTGGCCGACATGGGCGCGCCGGGCATCAAGCACATCTGCCGGTCGGCCTTCGCCGCCGGGCGCAGCCCGGACGAGTACCCGCTGACCAGCCAGTACGACGAGATCGACACGATGATCGTCTTCGACGACGTCGAGATCCCGTGGGAGAACGTCTTCTTCTACCGGCACACCAAGGCGGCCGCGTTCATCCGCGCGACCCTGCACCGGTACAGCATCTTCCCCTACGTCCAGCGCTACGGCCGGTTCGCCGACTTCCTGCTCGGCGTCGCCTACGCCAGCGCCAGGTCGACCGGGGTCACCATGCACCAGGGCGTGCGGGAGAAGATCGCGCAGATCGCGTGTTACCGCGAGGGCATCAACGCGCACCTGACCGCGGCGATCGAGCTCGCCGAGCCCAGCCCGGGCGGGCTGCTCATGCCCAACCAGCCGATGATGTACGCCGCCCGGGTGTTCGCGTCCACCCAGCTGCCGTCGGTCATGCACCTGGTCCGGGACCTGTGCGGCTGCCAGGTCAGCCTGATGCCCAGCAAGGCCATGTTCGACAGCCCCGAGGCCGGCGAGTGGCTGCGCAAGTACTTCACGATCGGCGAGATCCCGGCCGAAGAGCGGCGCAAGCTCTTCGCGCTGGCTCGCGACCTGCTCAACTCCGACTACGCCGGGCACCGGCTGACGTTCCAGCTCTTCGCGCAGTCACCGCCGTTCTCGCACCTGCTGGCCGTCTACAACAACTACGACTTCACCGGCCCGCTCGACGTGGTGGCCCGGTACTCCGACGTCGCCAACAGGGTGCGAAAGTGAAGGGGGCAGGGGAGGTGGGTGGGGAGCCCATTACCGTCGGCGGTCACCTGCGGATCCGGCCGTTCAACACCGCCGGCAGCTATCCGGAGCAGCGGCTCGACAACGACCTGTGCCAGGCGGTGGTGGCCGGCAACACCATTTACCTGCGCGGCCAGGTGCCGCAGGATCTGGACACCGGCGAGAGCGTCCACATCGGGAGCCCGGCCGGCCAGGCCGAGCAGGTGATGACCAACGTGGAGACGCTGCTCGCGGAGGCCGGCGCTTCCGTCGAGCACGTGGTGAGCTGCACCGTCTACCTGACCGACATCCGGCACCGCGAGCCGGTGTATCGCGTGCTCGGCCGGCGGCTCAAGGGCGTCTATCCGGTGTTCACCGGCCTGGTCGTGTCCGCGCTGGCCCGGCCGGAATGGCTGGTCGAGGTCACCGTGGTGGCGGTCCGGCCATGACGTTCTCGCTGGTGGGCTGGTGCGAGCGCACGGGCGCGGTCGGCGCCGTGATCGCCTCGGCGAGCATTGCGGTCGCGGCCCGGTGCCCGGCGGTCCGGGCGGGCGTTGGGGCGGTGTGCAGTCAGAGCACAACCGACCCCCGGCTGCGCGGCGAGCTGCTGGACGCGATGGCCAGCGGCGCGGCGGCCGGCGACGCGCTCGCGGCTCTCACCGGCCGCGCAACGGACATCGCGTACCGGCAGCTGGCCGTGGTCGACGCGGCCGGCGGCGCGGCGAGCTACTCCGGCGAGCTGGCGCTGGGCGAGGCCACGGACGTCTGCGCCGCGGGCGCCGCCGCCGCCGGCAACCTGCTGGCCGACCGTGGCGTGCCCGCGGCCATGCTGGCCGCCTTTCAGGACCGGGCCGGCGACGACCTCGGCACCCGGCTCATCGCCGCCCTGCAGGCCGGGCTGGCCGCGGGCGGCGAGGTCTCCCCCGTGCGCTCGGCCGGGTTGGTGATCGCGCAGGCGCAGCCCTGGCCAGTCACCGACCTGCGGGTCGACTGGCACGACGACCCGGTCGGCCAGCTCACCGGGCTCTGGCCGATGTGGCAGCCGCTGGCCGCGTCCTACGTCGACCGCGCGCTGCGCCCGTCCGAGATGGCCGGGTTATGCGCGGCCTGGCGGCGAGGACCGCGGTGGTCACCGGAGGCGGATCCGGCGCAGCCCTGCCCGAGCCGATCTACGGACCGGTCCAGCGGCGCCTAGCGGAACTGGCCGGGGTCACCGGCGTGGTCCTGTGCGCTGGCACCTTTCCCGAGCTGGATGGCGGACAGCTCTTCAACACCGCCGTCGTCTACGGGCCAGCGGGCAACCTGCTGCTCCGCCACCGCAAGGTGCAGCCCGAGGTCTTCCGGCCCGGGGACACGGTCACGACCGGTGACGTCGCCGGGATCGGCCGCGTGGGCCTGTGCGTGTGCTTCGACGGCGACTTCCCCGAGACCGCACGCGCCCTGCGCGTGGCCGGTGCCGACCTGGTGCTGCACCCCTCGGCCTACGAGGCCGCCGCGGAACGCTGGTGGGACACCATCTACCCGGCTCAGGCGCTGTGCAACGGCCAGTGGTGGATCTCGGCCAATCAGCACGGCGGCGGGCCGGCCGACCGCATGCTCGGCGGCAGCCGCGTGATCGCTCCCGACGGCCGGACCGTGGCCGCCGCGCCGCGGCACCGCGACCTGGTCACGGCACCCGAATTGCTGGTCGTCGACCTCGCTGTCGACGACGAACTGGCCGCCTCGGCCGCCTCGGCCGGAATGCTCTGGTCGGCCGCAGCCCCAACCCCAGTCCTCTCCTCACCCCCGCCGGCCCGAATGACGGAGGAAATCTCATGAGCCAGACCGAGCCTGCGGCGCTGGAGCGCCGCACCATCGACATCATCCCGCTGGAAGAACGCCACGGGAAACCACGCGACCTGTTCACGATCTGGTTCAGCTCGAACATCATGCCGCTGACCTTTGTGACCGGCGCTCTCGCCCCGGCGGTCTTCGGCCTGAGCTTCTGGTGGAGCCTGATCGCGATTGTGCTGGGCAATGTCGTCGGCGCGCTGTTCATGGCGCTGCACTCGGCCCAGGGACCACGGCTCGGCGTGCCCCAGATGATCCAGAGCCGCGCGCAGTTCGGCTACCTCGGCGCGCTGGTCGTCGTCCTGGTCGCGGTGGTCATGTACGTCGGCTTCTTCGCATCCAACCTGGTGCTCGGGGGCCAGTCGATAAACCAGCTGGCCAGCGGCGTCAGCGTGGACTGGGGCATCGTCATCTGCGCCCTGGTCAGCCTGGTGATCACGATTTTCGGCTACGACATGATCCACTCCGTGAACCGGTGGGCCGTCGTCCTGTTCGGCGGCGTCATGATCCTCAGCCTGATCTTCATGGCCGGGGTGCACGGCCTGCCGGCCAACTTCCTGTCGACCGGCCACTTCACCGGCGGCGGCTTCCTGTCGGCCGTGTCGCTCGGCGTGCTGTGGCAGATCGCGTACGCACCGTACGTCTCGGACTACTCGCGTTACATGGCCCCCAACAACGAGGCAGGCTCCACCTTCTGGATGTCGTACTGGGGAACCGTCCTGGGCAGCGTCCTGCCCATGCTGCTCGGCGTCGTGGTGGGCGTGGCGTCAACGAACCCCAACCAGATCGGCGAGCTGCGCATCCTCAGCGGAGGCATCGGCTGGCTCGTCATGATCATCTTCGCGCTCGGGATCATGGACACCAACTCGATCAACCTGTACGGCGGGGTGCTCTGCTCGATCACGACCGGGCAGACTTTCGCCCGCCGCTGGATACCGGGCGCGCGGGTGCGCGCGATCCTCTCGGTCGCCATCGTGGCCCTGTCCCTGGGGCTGGCCATCGGCCTGCAGTCGAACTTCCTCACCAACTACACCAACTTCATCTTGCTGCTGCTGTACGTCCTGATCCCGTGGACCGCGATCAACCTGGTGGACTACTACCTGATCCGCCACGGCCAGTACGACGTCGAAGCGTTCTTCGACCCCAGCGGCGGGCCGTACGGGCGCGTCGGCTGGATCGGGGTCAGCGCCTACCTCATCGGCATCCTGGTCGAGGTCCCGTTTATGTCGACCACGTTGTGGACCGGCCCGGCGGCCAAGGCCATGAACGGGACGGACCTGTCGTGGATCGTAGGCCTGGTCATAACCGTGCCGCTGTACTACCTGCTGGCCACCCGCCTCGTCACCCGGCGGCCGGCCGCATCACCGCAGCCCGCGCGCCCCTGACGGGGCGCTCAGCGTGTAGCCGGCCGCCCACAGGTCGTCCGGACCGGACCCGCCGATCGCGTTCAGCACCCCCGAGGCCCCGGCGGGCAGGCTGACGCCCGCGGCGATCGGCCAATTCGTGCCGTCCCAGTGCTCGACCAGGGGGTGACCTACCGCGTTCTCGTCGTCACTTCTCATGTCTGCGGCAGCCGGGTCAAAGACTGGCAATGCCGTACACGGGCCAGCTCAGCGTTCGGTTCAATTAGGCTGCGGGGGTGATCGACTGGTCGACGGTGGCGTCGCTCGCGACCGCTGGGGGGACCCTGGTGCTGGCGGTGGCGACCTTCGCCTCCATCCGGTCGGCGAACCGCTCGGCGCGGACCGCGGATCGCGCCGCCCGCACGGCCGAGCGGTCGCTGCTCGCGGCGCAGCGCCCGCTGCTGGTGAGCTCGCGGCTGCAAGATCCCAAGCAGAAGATCCAGTACCCGGAAGGGGTATGGCTGACGGCCGACGGCGGCACGGCCGCGTTCGAGATCACCGACAAGGTGGTGTACCTGGCGGTCTCGGTCCGGAACGTCGGAACCGGCCTGGGTGTGCTGCACGGCTGGCATCTGCGGGTCGGGCTGGAGACCGAGCGGGCGCATCCGCCGCTCGAGGAGTTCACGACCCAGAACCTGGACATATTCGTGGCGCCCGGCGACATCGGCCTGTGGCTGGGCGCCCTGCGCGACCCGGCCGCCGAGATCTTCCCGGCGGTGTCCGGCGCGGTCGAGAAGGGCGAAACCCTGCTGCTGCACCTGGTCTATGGCGACTTCGAGGGCGGACAGCGGGTCATCACCCAGTTCTCGCTGCGCCACCTGACCGAGCGCTGGCTCACGCAGACGACCAGGCACTTCAACGTGGACCGGCCCGATCCTCGCTAGCTCGGGCCTGCGCCTGCAGGCCGTTCAGGGTGAGCGGCGGTACAGCTCAGTCAGCAGGGCGACGGCGGCATGCGTGGAGAGATGCGGGTCGTGCCGCCGCCAGATCATCTGGACGGTGATCAGCGGGGCGTCCCGCAGCGGCCGGAAGGCAACGCCGTCCCGCCGGTACTGGGCGATGGTGCCCTCGGGGGTGATCCCGACGCCGCCGCCGGCCATCCGGTGACCGCGACCGCGGTGGGCCGGCGGCCACGGCCGGCCTGCTGTGCTCGGCGATTCCGATGGTCGCCGACCTGCTGGCGCTGCGGCGGGTCCCGGCCCGGTTCTACGGCGTGTTCATGAGCGTCAACCCGGTCTTCGCCGCACTGACCGGCCTGGTGGTCCTGGGCCAATCGCTGGCCTGGCTCGACTGGCTCGCAATCGCCGCCATTATGACCGCCAACGTCGTCGGCCTCAGCACCGGAGCTCGCGCGCAGCCGTCAGGCTCCGTGGCGGAAGGTGGCCGTGCACCCGCCGTCGACGGTCACGATCGAACCCGTCATGAACGACGCGTCGTCCGAGGCCAGGAACGTCGCCACGCGGGCCACTTCCTGCGCCTGGGCCTGGCGGCCGATGGGCTGCAAGGCGGCGTTCGCCTCCCGGCGGGCCTGGGCGGCGGCATGCTCGGCCGGCGGAAGCGATGCCCGGTGGCCGCCCATGTCGGTGTCGATGTACCCGGGGCAGATGGCGTTGACGCGAAGACCGTCAGGGCTGTAGTCGACGGCCAGCTGCCGGGTGAGGTTGACGATGCCGCCCTTGGAGGCACAGTACGACGGGGCCAGCGGCGCGCCGATCATGCCGTAGGTGGAGGCAATGTTGATCATGGCGCTTCGCGGCTGCCGCAGGAGGTGCGGGATGGCCGCCCTGGCACACAGGAAGGTCCCGCGCAGGTTGACGGCGATTGTCCGGTCCCAGGCGTCGATGTCGAGCTCATGGAGGCGACGTGAGCCGCCGGAGATGCCGGCGTCGTTGACCAGCACGTCGAGTCGTCCGAAGTCAGCGACGGCGCCGTCGGCCAGGGCGGCGACCTGTTCGGCATCGGCCACGTCGCATGGCCTGAAAGACGCCTTGCCGCCTGCGCTCAGGACGTCCTCAGCTGTCCGCTGCCCGCCATCGATGTTCGTGTCGCCGATGGCGACGGTCGCGCCTGCGGCCGCCATGTCGAGGGCGATGGCCCGCCCGATACCGGTCGCCCCGCCGGTCAGGAGCACCACGCGGTCGTTCAGTGAGGGCATGCGTCCCCGCCTCCTCGTTCTCGTTGATCACTCGTGGATGTTACTGGTACCGGCTGACGATGCCCGCGTCGTGGGCCAGCAGCCCAGCCTGGGTACGGTTGTCGAGCCCGAGTTTGTCGAGCATCCGGGACACGTAGCCCTTTACCGTTGCCTCGGAGAGGTAGAGCCGGGCCGCGATCTGGGCGTTGGACAGTCCCTCGCCCAGACCGCCGAGCACCTCCACTTCGCGCTCGGTCAGCGAGCTGACCAGCTTGCGGGCACGTTCCCGGGCCGGCTGGCTGTCGGCGGACGCCGCGATCAGCCGCCGGGCGGCGGCGGGCGAAAGCACCGTGTGCCCCTCGGCCGCCACCCGCACCAGCCCGATCAGGTCCTCTGGCGGGGTGGACTTGACCAGGAATCCGGCCGCTCCGGCCCGCAGCGCGCGCAGCACGTACTGGTCAGCGTCGAAGGTGGTCAGCACCACCACGACCGGCGGATTGCCGAGCTTGCCGATCCGCTCGATCGCGGCGATCCCGTCCATCACCGGCATCCGCAGGTCCATGAGCACGACATCGGGCCTGCTGCGTACGACGGCTTCCACGCCCGCCGCGCCGTCGTGCGCTTCATCCACGATCTCGATGTCGGGCGCGGAGCCGAGGATCGTGCGCAGGTGCGCGCACACCATCGGCTCGTCGTCGACGACCACCACCCTGATCACGCTGAACGCACCGCCGCCTCAGCCGTCGGCACGTACGACGGCATCGTGGCTTCCACGCAGAACCCGCCGTCCGGCGTGCCGCTGGCGTGCAGCGTGCCGTGCATCAGTTCGATGCGCTGGCGCAGGCTGGCCAGGCCGAGCCCGGATCCGGTCGCGGCCAGGCCGTTGGCCTGAGGGACGGCCACCGCGGTGTTCCGGACGCTCAGCCGGACCTGCGACTCGTCGTAGCTGACCCGGACGTCCACCTGCGCGCCTGGCGCGTGCTTGCGGACATTTGTCAGCGCCTCGCGCACTATCCGGTAGGCGGTGCGCGCCACCACCGGGGAGGCAAGCGCGGGGTCACCCTCCTGGATCAGCTCCGCGGGAGTGCCGACGGCCGTCGATTCGGCGACCAGTTCGGCCAGGTCCGAGATGGACGGAGCCTGGTCATCCTCGGGCGCCGTTCGCAGGATGCCGACCAGGTCGCGCAGTTCGTCCAGCGCCTGGACGCCGGCCGCGCGAAGTTCCTCCGCCGCGTTCCGGGTGGCCTCGTCGGTCGCGGTGATGCCGAGCGCCCCTGCTTGCAGCACCATCAGGCTCACCCGGTGCGTCACGACGTCGTGCATCTCACCGGCCAGCCTGGCGCGTTCCTCCGACCTGGCCTGCTCAGCGAGCAGATACTGCTCCCGCTCGGCGCGTTCCGCGCGGTCCCGCAGCGCCTGCAGCACCTCCTCCCGGGCGCGGTAGTAGAGCGCGAGCAGCGGCCCGGCCGCCGTCCGCAACACGGCGGCCGTGATCACGCCCGCCGATGGGTCCCAGACCCTGGCCGCGATGAGGGTCATCGTGCCCACGGCCGCGAACGCGGCGCGCCGGTCCTTGCGGTAATAGAACGGCCCGTAGGCGGCCAGGATGGTTCCATAGGGCGCCCACAGGTTCCCGGCGTTCGCTGGTGTCAGGGCCCCGGCCGGAGAGATCAGCAACGACAGCGCGAGGGTGAATGCGGTCAGGACGGCGATGACGAGCATCGGCGCCCGCCGCCGGGCCACCAGCGATGCGTCCGCCAGCGCCTGAAGCACCAGCATGGCCCAGGCGAGCTTGCCCGGGTGCGACGGCCACCACGAGGCCCCGGCGAGCGTGACCGTGGTGTCGAGCAGCACGAAGAAGCACGCGAAAGCCACGTCCAGCGCGACGTTGTTCCGCCGTCCGCATGATCGGGTGCTCATGCGGATCACGCTATGTCATCGCACCCCGCTGCCCAGGCCGGCGATACCTTCGGCCGGCGCAGGAACCTACGAAAGTCGCATGCCGCCCCGGCGCGGCATCCTTTCGTCGCGGCCGGACCCGACCGGCGGCCCTGCCCCAGCGCCCGCCCGCCGGCCTGCAATGGGGACATGCCAACCACACCAGCGGTTACCGCGACCGCACCCCAGCCAGGTCATTACGACATCGACCCGAGCCGGTCACGCGTCACGTTCGCCACCCGCCACCTGTTCGGGCTTGGGCGGGTGACCGGTTCCTTCGCCATCCGCGGCGGAACCGCGGACGTCACCGAGCCGGTCGAGGCATCAGCCATCTACGCGGAGATCGAGACCGCCAGCTTCCGCACGAAGAACCGCCAGCGCGACCACAGCGTGCTGTCGCCGCGATTCCTGGACCCCGCCGGGCACCCGGTGATGACCTTCCGGTCGGACCGGATCGAGGCCGCGGGCCAGGTGCTGACGGGAACGCTGGCGGTGCGCGGCACCACCCGGCCGGTCACGCTCGCGGTCACCC
>Ga0335075_10005668_pt1 | contig 19334 bp, 16 predicted proteins | sample Lox_Sample_24_FD_206723 | JGI IMG/M metagenome (GOLD analysis project Ga0335075, IMG submission 206723) | Soil microbial communities from Loxahatchee National Wildlife Refuge, Florida, United States - Lox_Sample_2.4 | ecosystem: Environmental > Terrestrial > Soil > Wetlands | place: USA...
GCCTGAACATCCAACGGACCCACCACCCGGTTTGCAATGGATTTCTGAACCTTGCTTCCTGTCAAGCCTTCACCTTCAATAAATCCCACAAATCACTCATTCCAAAAGCAAAATAGTTCAGCCTGACGTGCAGGTCAATTTCCACCGCTTGATAAAATAAAAGTAGAGCCAAAAGAATCAAAAACCAAAAGAATCAAAAAAAAGACCGCCACCAGGCGGTCCTTTTTCATTCTCTCCCGAGAAAATGAAGGAGCAGGCACATGGCAGCATCCAAACCCGTCGCCCTCTGCACTCTCGTCATGCCCTCCGGCAACCGCTGCCGCGCCATCGCCCTCCGCAACCAGCGCTTCTGCCGGGCCCACAGCCAGACCCGGCGCGTCTATGAGCGGGAGCGCACCGTCGTTCAAATGCTGGATCGCCTCAAGCTCAAGGTCGATGCCCTCGACACGCCCGACCTCCTCTACCTCCTCCACCAAAGGCTCGGTCGCCTGCAAAAAACCCTCCGCCGCTTCCCCGACGCGGGATACATCCTCACCGCCGCCCTCGACCGCATCGACGAAATAAAGCAGCTGGAATCACAAGCAAAGCAGCAAATGCAGCAGAATCATTTACTTCTCGCAGAAATCCGAAAATACCAAATGAAATCAGGAGCCTACGCCCAAGTCATCTCAAATCAATCAGTTAATGGTCGTTGAAATGTAAGAAAATCTCATAGAATCAATGACATAGGCAAAAACGACGTAAGGAAAAATAGGAGGGTGGGGGGCAGCAAAAATGGAACCACCGGAACCCAGGGCACTCAAACTTCACGCTCTCGCCCACCCTCCACCAGCCAAAAGCAAAGCCCCAAAAACAAGCCTCCGCCCACAGCAAACTTAACCCCAGCCGCCTCACCCGAAGGAGACAAAAACGCCTCCAGAATCCCCGCCACCACCAGCAGAGGAACCACCCCAGCCAGCAGCCGAATCGCCTCCCGCGCGCCCAGCGCCAGCGAATCCCTTCGCGACAGCACCCCCGGGAACAGAAGCCCCGCCGCCAGCCGCAACCCCGCGCCCCCGGCAATAAAAATACTCGGCAACTCCAGAGCCCCATGGGCCGCCATAAAGCTGAACAGGCTCAAAGCCATGTGCGCCCGCGAACACGCCGTCGCAATCACGCCGATCATCACCCCGTTAAAGAACATCAGGTACAGCGTGAAAATGCCCCCGGAGATCCCACCCGCAAACGCCATAAAGCTAACTCCGATATTGTTCGTCAGAATCCGGCTCGACGCCTGCGGCTTCATACTCACAATCGAGTGCGTCCACATCTCATGCCGCTCAATCGTCGACAACATCTGCGGACCAAGAAACAGGTGCATGAACTCCGGCCGCGCCAGCGTCAGCAGAACGCCCAGCGCCAGCCCCCCCAGAAACACCGCCACCGCCGTCATCACATAGGGAAACAGCCGCCGGAAAATCGTCGGATACTCCCGTACCATAAAGGTCACAATCGACCCAAACCCGGCTCGCCGCCCCGAGTAAATACGATTATGTGCGCGACTCAGCAGACCGTTCAGGTATTCTTCCAGCGTGCCCGACGCTCGATCCGCCCGCACCGTCGAAAGGTCCGCGGCAATCTGCCGATATAGCAGGCCGAACTCCCTTAGCTCAGCGCCAGCCAACCCGCGCAGCCCCTGGGACTCGACCTGACAGGTCAATGCGTCAAGCCTGTTCCAGGAAGTCTGTCGTTGCTCAATCCAACGATTCGAGATCATAGAGAAGATGTCACAGCTGCTTAGTCCGAATGGTGTAAGTCCAGATCAGCTTACTATCGACACGCCTGAGCAGGTCGCCATTCGCTTCCCTGTCGCCGGCATCGGCAGCCGCTTCCTCGCCATCCTCGCCGACTCCGCCGTTCAGGTCGTCGCCTACGCCCTGCTCATCCTCGTCTTCGTGCTCATCGCCACCTCCGCGCCAAAAACCGCCGCAGGCAATTTCTCCCATTCCGGAGAAAAGTGGCTCATCGCCGGACTCATCCTCTTTCACTTCCTCATGTATTGGGGATACTTCACCCTCTTTGAAACCTTCTGGAATGGCCAGACACCCGGCAAGCGGCTCTGCAAAATTCGCGTCATCCAGCAGTCCGGTCGCCAGATCACCTTCTTCGAGGCGATGATCCGCAACCTGCTCCGCATCGTGGACATGTTTCCCGGCTTCTACCTCATCGGAGTCGTCACCATGCTCTGCAACCGCCAGCACCAGCGCCTCGGAGACCTCGCCGCCGGCACCCTCGTCGTCCACGAGCGCCAAAGCGAAGAGCCACTATGGGGAGGCAACGGCCCCCGCACCATCACCGCCGGAGCCTTTGAACCAGCCGGAACAGAAGCCCCTTTCCGCTCCAGCGAGGAAGGGACCATCCCCGCCGACGCCGTAGCCCGCCTCTCAGCGGAAGACCTCAGCGTCATCGAGCGCTTCTTCTCCCGCATCCTCGACATGGACCTCGACACCCGAGCCCGCATCGCCGAACGCCTCGCATCACAGATGAGCCAGAAAATGGGCCTTGCTCTGGAGCCGGACGCCAAGCCCGAGCTCTACCTCGAGTCCATCGCCCGCCAGATGCGCAGCCATGGCCGCTAAGGCAGCGGATTCTTGCACCTGAGTTCCGCCACAATCACCGCCGCCGCAGCCCGGGCCTCATCCTCGCGATCCGGAGGAAACGAAATCGCCCCCACTCGCGCATGTCCGCCCCCGCCATACCGCTCGCAAATCGAAGCCAGGTTCACCATCTTTTCCGGATCGGCCTTCGTCCACGGATTCGATCCCACCGAAACCTTCGTCCGGAACGAAGACTTCGACAGCCCGATCGAATAAGTCGCCTCCGGATGCAGATAATAAGGGATGAACTTGTTGTACCCCTCCATCGGATGGTCACTGATATCGAAATAGATCGTCCCGTCCTTCGATTCAGACCGCTCACGAATCAATGACAGGGCCTCGGCATGCCGTTCCAGCAGCGGAGGCAGCAACTCCGCCACAAATGGCTCCTTCAGCACCGCATCCAATGGCTCCTCCGTAAGCAGCGGAATCAGCCGCGGAATAAACTTCGGGTCCTGCGTCGCCTCAATAATCAGCGTCAGCTTCATCGCCGCGTCGGCCATCTCCACCGCCGCCTGTGGACTCGCATACAACGCGCCGTCCACAATATCGGCCCACTTCACCAGCTCCGCCACAGGCTCGGCGTTAAACCCGAACTTCGACGCGGCGATATAGGCCAGATAGCTCGTGCACGAAACATATGCGGGATCATAGAACCGCCGGTCCGTGTACCGCCCGTCCAGCAGCCCGCGCTCATAGTCCGCATGGTCCTCCGGCGTAAGAAACGCACTCAGGTGATGATCGAACCACCACGTGATCTTCGGCGACGCCGAATACTTGAAATCCACAATCGCGTTCTCATCGCCGGTAAAGTCCGCCTCGTTGAACAGCGCACCGGCCCGATGCACCAGTCCCCAATATTCATAGCTCGCATCCGCAGCGATGCACTCGCGGTGGAAGCGCGTAAACAGCGAAGCCGAGCACGCTCCGTCAAAACATTTATCGTGATAGAAAACGCGAACGTCCAAAACTCAGCGACTCCAAAACAAAATATGGGGATGGGAGTGCACAAACCAAAATGAAGGTGATTGTCTAGAATCGTCGGGACCGCCCTTAAAGTCAAGCAAGCCGTGCCGAAGGCCCTGCCGTGGTCTGCGAATTTCTTCGCTATCAGCCCCCCTATCACGTAAGATGACAGTTTCACAGGAGGCCCAGTGGACGAGCTCACACCCAATCCGGAATCATCCCCGCACCCGACTCCCGAACCACCCGCGCCGCGGCGCAATCTGCGGGGTATCTTTGTCGCCAAAGACGGCCTCATCCGCGCCGGTTGGGGTGTTCTGCTCTTCATCCTCATCTTTGCTGCGGCGGGATTTCTGGTTGGCTATCTGTTAAGGCATTTTCTTCCTCACCATGCGCCAAGTGGAGTAATGTCTCCCCGCCTGAGCCTCATTTTTGAAGGAGTGCAGCTCTTCTGCGTCATCATCGCCACCGGCGCCATGGCCTTAATCGAGCGCAAATCGCTCTTCGCCTATGGATTTCAGGGCACAGCCCGCGCCCTGCGCTTCTTCTCCGGGCTCGTCTGGGGATTCATCGCCATCTCCACCCTGGTCTTTGTCCTCTGGAAGGCGCACCTGCTCATCTTTGACGGACAATTTCTCCACGGTGCCATCCTTCTCAAATACGCTGCCGCGTGGGGTCTCATGTTCCTCATGGTTGGATTCTTTGAAGAGTCCACCCTGCGCGGCTACCTGCAATACACCGTCACCCGAGGCATCGGCTTTTGGTGGGCCGCGCTCATCTTCTCCTTTCTCTTCGGATTCGGCCACAGAACCAACCCCGGCGAAACTCCCGTCGGTCTCTTTTCTGCAGGAGCCATCGGCCTCGTCTTCTGCCTCAGCCTCTGGTACACCGGCTCGCTCTGGTGGGCCGTCGGCTTCCATGCCGCGTGGGACTGGGGCGAGTCCTACTTTTATGGAACCTCCGACAGCGGCCTCATCGCTCGGGGTCACCTGTTCGGCGAGCACCCCGTCGGCAAAATCCTCTGGAGCGGCGGCTTGACCGGCCCAGAAGGCAGCCTGCTCGTCATTCCGCTCATCCTCCTCGTCGCGCTCTTTATGTGGCTGTGGTGGGGACGCCGTGTCCAGTCACCCTTCGTCGGCTCCGGATGGCGTCCCGCTTGGTCCCGCAAACTCCATGACATCGCGTCCGACGGCACCGCCGAAGAAACCGCCTGAAACACATCTCATACAAGACGCGATAATGAATACGAGATGCCCTTAGGACGAAGCGCGAAAGGCAAGGGGAACCGCCCCTCTGAACCTCGGGAGACGGGAGAGCCTGCAAAGCTCGGCCGAGCATGGCGCGAAACGCGTGCGCCCGAAGGTCAAATCCCGCGCAGTCACCCCGTACTACGCCTCATCATCGCTACCTTCATTCTGCTCCTCATCGCCTCAGCCTCCGCAGTCTTCGGCGGCGCCGTATGGCTCAAGCACGCCATGCGGGACTCACTGCCGCAGCTCGACGGCCAGATTCGCCTCCGGGGACTCGACTCCGCCGTCACCGTTCGCCGGGACCAGCACGGCGTCCCGCACATCCGGGCCGCCAACCTCGACGATCTCTTCATCGCTCAGGGATACGTCACCGCGCAGGACCGTCTCTGGCAAATGGATATGGCGCGGCGCGCGGCAGCCGGAGACCTCGCCGAGATCCTCGGTCCCTCACTCGTAAAGCACGACCGTATGCAGCGCGTCCAGCTCATGCGTCAGACTGCCGAACGCATCGTCGCGAGCCTCAGCGAGAACGACCGCCGCTACTGCAACGACTATGCCCACGGTGTCAATATCTTCATCGCCACCCATCAGGACAATCTCCCCGCCGAGTTCCGCCTGCTTCGCTACAAGCCCGGAACCTGGCTGCCCGAGGACTCTGCTCTCATCATGATGAACATGGTGCAGATCCTCGATCAGCGATGGGACTCCAAGCTCGACCGTGAGCGCGTCGTAGCCCGCCTCGGCCCCACACTCGCAGCCCCGCTCTATCCCGTCGGCTCCTGGCGCGATCATCCGCCTACGCAAGCCATCCCCAACCTGAGCGCTCCGGACTCCTTCGTACCCGAGGCTCCGCTCGACTCAACCCAGACATCCGTGCGGGATCTTCTCCGTCTCCGCCAGTTAGTCGAGGGCTCTCGGACCAGCTGCCGCGGCTGCACGCCCGGCTCCAATGAGTGGGTCGTCTCCGGTGCGCACACTGCCTCCGGAAAACCCATCCTATCGAATGACATGCACCTCGAGCATCAGATTCCAGGCATCTGGTACGAGGCCGACCTCCAGGCGCCGGGCTTCCACGCAGCCGGAGTCACCATCCCTGGATTCCCCTACATCGTCGCTGGTCACAATGACCACATCGCCTGGGGATTCACCGCCATGTACGCCGACATGCAGGACCTCTACGTCGAGCAGACCAATGCGCAGGACGAATACCGCGCCCCTGACGGCACTTGGCATCCCATCGAGCACCATCGTGAAGTGATTCACGTGCGCGGAGGCAGCGACGTCTCCATCGACGTCGCCAGCACCGGTCACGGCCCTATCATCACGCCGCTCATTCCGCATGAAACCCGCACCATCGCCCTTCGCTGGAGCATCTACGACGTTCCACAGAACAGCATCGCTCTCTTCGCGCTCGACACCGCCGCCAACTGGACTGACTTCCGCGCCGCCATGAGCCGCTGGCTGGGCCCATCGCTGAATGTCGTCTACGCCGACGATCAGGGACACATCGGCTATCAGGCCGTCGGTCAGATTCCCGACCGCCCCAACGGAATCGCCGACACTCCCATCACCGATTCCAATCACGAGTGGCACGGATACATCCCCTTCAATCAACTTCCCTCCACCCTCGATCCCGTCAACGGTGTCATCGCCACCGCCAACTCCCGCATCACGCCCGACAACTACGCCTACGCCATCAGCGACGAGTGGGCCGATCCCTATCGCAACGAGCGCATCTGGAAGTGGCTCGCCGGAAAAAACAATCTCACCTCGGCCGACATGCTCACCCTCCAGACCGATGTCTATTCCGCCGTCGATCAGGAATTCGCGCAGCGCTTCGCCTACGCCATCGACCATGCTAAAGACACCGACCACCGCCTCCGCGAAGCCGCCGACATAATGCGCACATGGAACGGCGAAGTCAGCATCGATTCTCCCGCCGCCGCCATCGTCGCCGCCGCCAAAACGGCCTTCTGGCCCATGCTGCTCAAGCCAAAACTCGGCGACGAGTGGCTTCTCTACAAATGGTCCGAGAGCGGCTTCGCGCAGGAGCAGCTCATCACTAACAATCCTCCCGGTTGGCTGCCTCCCGGCTACGCCACCTGGGACGATTTCCTCGCTGCTGTCGTGAAAGAAGGCCTCCGGACCGCGCCCCTCGACCTCAAGCACTGGCGCTACGGCTATGCTCATCCCATCGACATCGAGCATCCCCTCTACGGCCATCTCCCCTGGTTCAAACGCTGGACCGGAACCGGACCCCAGCCGCAATCCGGAGACACCACCACTGTCAAACAATCCGGCCACACCTTCGGCCCCTCGCAGCGCTTCACCATCGACTGGAACAACCCCGACACTGCCGCCCAGAACATCGTCATGGGCCAGTCCGGCGATCCTCTGAGCCCGTACTACCGCGACCAGTGGCCGTACTGGTACAACGGCAAGACCTTCGCGCTCCCCTTCAGCGACGCGGCCGTTCAAGCCCAAACCGCCCACACCTTGCGCCTCCTGCCATGACCATCGCCCGCCGCCATGCATAAGTTCTGGACGACCAGGGGATGGCAGCAAAACGCCCTCTTTCTCGCCTGCATCATCATGATCCTCGCGCCCCTCATCCTGCGCGGGAACTCCTGCGGACAGGACTTCGACTTCCATTTCGAGTCCTGGATGGGAGTCGTGCAGCACTGGGACCAGGGCGTCTTCTGTCCGCACTGGCTCGACTCCGCCAACTACGGAGCAGGCGAGCCGCGCTTCGTTTTCTACCCGCCGTTGTCATGGCTCCTCGGCGCAATCCTCGGCATAAACATGCCTTGGACATGGACCCCCACCGTCTTCATCGCCGTCTGCCTGTTCGGGATGGAAGCCGCCTGCTACAAAATGGCCCGTGAGTGGATGCCCGACCAGAATGCCCGCATCGCCGCCTGCCTCTACGTCATCAATCCCTACATCCTCTTCGTCATCTATGAACGCGGTGCCCTTGCAGAGTTCCTCGCCGCCGTATGGCTCCCGCTGCTCGTCCTCTACGCCCTGCGACGAAAGTCTTCCGTGTTGCAGCTCGCCCTCATCATCGCCGCCATCTGGCTTACCAACGCGCCCGCCGCCGTCATGGGCAGCTACACCCTCGCCGTCATCGTCGTCGTCGCCGCCATCGCCGAGCGCCGCTGGACCCTCATCGTCCGCGCAGCCGCCGGCATGGCCCTCGGACTTGGACTCGCAACTGTCTATCTCATTCCCGCCATCTACGAGCAGCGCTGGGTCGAGATCACCCGCGCCATTGGCCCCGGCCTGCGCATTCAGGACAGCTTCCTCTTCGAGCACACCGGCATGGCCTACCACGATCTGGTCCTCCGCGCCGCCTCATCGATCGCCGTCTCACTCCTCTTCGCAACCGCCGTTGCCGCCATCCTTTATTGGCGCAAGCGCAAACAGCAAACCCTGCGCAATCCGCTCCTCATCCTCGCCGCGCTCATCACGTTTCTCCTCTTCCCGGCCAGCAGAATCATCTGGGACATCACCCCGGAGCTGCGCTTTCTGCAATTCCCCTGGCGCTGGCTCCTCTTTCTCGGCCTCATCTTCGCCACATTCACCGCCGGTTCCCTCGGTGACTCCTTCCCCACCCGGCGCACCAAAATCCTCCGCGCCGCCGCCGTGCTCGCGCTCGCCACAGTTCTCATCTCCATCGCTTGGAGACACTACTGGCAATTCTGCGACGACCAGGACAACATCCACGCACAAATCGCAACAGCCCAGCAGCCAGGTTTTGAAGGCACCGATGAATACACCCCAAGAGATGCCGACAATGGAGCCATCCAGCAAAACCTCGCCCCTGTCCGCATCCTCTCAACGCCCGACGGCGACGCAGTCGACAGTTCCATCGATGAAAACCCCGACTGGCAACCCAATGAAAAGGACTTACTGCCTGCCATCGTGCAGATCAAGCGCTGGCAGGTCGAGCACATGACAGCCGAGGTCCAATCCCCGCAACCCGGCTACGCCGTCCTCCGCGTCATGGACTACCCTGCCTGGCAGGTTTATGTAAACAGCAAGCCAGCCCCGCGCCAGCACCGGGATGACGGCTTACTCGCCTTCCCCATACCCTCCGGAACCTCCACCATTGACGTCCGCTACATCGCCACGCCCGACGTCTGGGCAGGCCGCGCAGTCTCCCTCGTGTCGCTCCTGATCTGGATCGCGCTCTGGCTCGCTCAGGCTGCAAAAACTCGCCGCCAAAACGGGTATCATAAAGCGAATGCAAGCCGAACTTCAGATTAGGGAAATCCTTCAATCCGGCGTAGAAATCACCGACCGCGCCCTTGAACGGCTGCTACGGCCGGCCACGCAGGTTCCCGCATCCATCCACTCCGCCATGCGCCACAGCACCTTTGCCGGAGGCAAGCGTCTACGCCCCGTCCTCGTCTACGAGGCAGCGCGCATCTTCGCTAAAGGCAAGCTCCCCTCTGGAGTAGAAGACCTCGCCGCAGCCGTCGAAATGCTGCACACCTATTCCCTCATTCACGACGATCTCCCCGCACTCGACAACGACGACCTCCGCCGCGGCAAGCCCACCTGCCACGTCGTCTATGGAGAAGCCGTCGCCATCCTCGCCGGAGACGCGCTCCAGACCCTCGCCTATCAAACCCTCGCCGCGCTCCAGTGTTCCGCGCAGACAACCGTCGAAATAATCCGACTCATCGCCCAGGCCACCGGAACCGTAGAGGGCATGATCGGCGGCCAGGTTCTCGACCTCGAAGGCGAGCACTCCAAGCCCACGCCCGAGAGCGTCCACGCCATCCATCGCGCCAAAACCGGAGCCCTCCTCCGCGTCAGCATCGTTACCGGAGGCCTCTACGCCGGAGCCACCCCCGAAGACGCCCGGCGCCTCACCGTCTTCGGCAGCAAAGCCGGCCTCGCCTTCCAGATCATGGACGACGTCCTCGACATCACCCAAAGCTCTGAGCACCTCGGCAAGACCGCCGGCAAAGACCTTGCAAGCGACAAGGCAACTTGGCCCGCCGTCTTCGGCATTGAAGCCTCCCGCAACGACGCCGCCCGCCTCATCACCGAAGCCTTCGTCGAGCTCGCGCCCTACGACTCAGCCGCCGATGGCCTCAAAGCCGTAGCCCAATATCTGGTCGAGCGCACCCACTGATGTTGGACGCAAAACCCCTAACCGAACCTGACATCCTCGCCGCCCTGCGCGACGTCTACGACCCCGAACTCCCCGTAAACATCGTCGATCTCGGACTCGTCTACCGCGTAACCATCGCGCCTGATCCCGATGCCCCCGGGATGGTCCCGCGCCAAAAGGTGGAGATCGACGTAACCATGACCTCGCAGGGCTGCCCCGCCCACGAAGTTATCCTCGAAAAAATAAAAAACCGCCTCGCCGGCCTGCAACAGCTCAGCGAGACGGTCGTAAATCTAATCTGGGAACCACCCTGGACCCCACATCGCATAAGTCCCGAAGCCCGCAAACAACTCGGCATCGAGGAATAGCTACAGTTCGCGTCTTATCGGTGGCGCTCCAGAGCGATTCCCTGCCTTAGTTCGCCCAAGTCCTACTTACCACCCATACCGCTGCCAATTTGAATCACATGGGTCGTAGTCTCGGTAGCCCCGCTCGGGCAGGTATCGTTAGGCCCATAAACTTCGTAATTCCATTGGCTGGCATTGGGATAACTCGACATATTGAAAGTTTTGTCCTGAAGCAGTTTATGTGACTTTGTACTTCCCAGGTCCTTGTTAAGGCAGATCAGGCACCCGCCGGTTGGGACGATAACTTTGAGGTCGTCGCCCGGGGGCACCTCGCAGGGGTCGGGTGAAACAGAATAGACGCCATTGGATTCAGTGATAGTTAGGTCAACCGTTGACGGCATTGATATCTCTCCTTTGGTGACTCAATCGAGTGAATGCAGCTCGTGTTACTTCCTGGGGGGACGAATTCCGGGATCCTTCAGCAAGGACTGCGCTTCGGGATCCTCGAGGGACTGCTGCCAAGTGTACCCCTTGGAGAAAGCTTCGTTCATATATCTCACCGCGATCTTGCGATCCCCAAGATTTTCATAAGTCACCGCAGCCGCTTCCAGAATATTGGGATCGTTGGGAGAGAGTGCCAATGCCGTCCGGATGCGAGGATCGGCCTGGTCGCGCGGGCCATATTTGGCCGAGATATCAGCATAATCAGAATCGGCGTTCGCATCCTGAGGATGCAGTTTCAGCGAATCCAGAAGAAGGGGCTTCTCGCTCGAAGCCGCACTTTGAGCTCCAGCTTCGTCATGAAGCCATTCGAAGGCGCTGCGAAGGTTGTCCCAAACATAGTAATCAGCGGAATTGAGTTTCAATGCCTGTTGGGTTGCCTCTACAGCCTCGCGATACCGATGCTCTCGATACAGGAGCATTCCAAGATTGGCATACGCTCCATAACTAGGACTCAACTCGATCGATTTCTTCAGCGCGGCCTCAGCCAACGGCAAATTCTTGGCATCTCCCGAATCGACATAGGCTCCGCCTAAATTCAGCAGTACCTGGGCATTATCCGGCGTGAGCTGGAGGGCGTGCTTGTATTGCGCGATGGCCTCCGGATATTTTCCCTGTCGCTGTAGAAACATTCCCAGATTGTCATAGCCGTCCCAATCATCCGGCCGCATCGCCGCAGCTCTTTGATAGGCTGCTTCCGCATCCGCAATGCGTCCGGCATTTTCGTATGCATGCGCAAGCCCCGCCAGGGCGGACGCATCCCGGGCGTTGAGCGACAGCGCATGCTGAAACTCCTGAAGCGCCAGATCGTGCTTCCCGGCTGCATCATGAATACGGCCCAAAGTGACATAGGTCTCCGGAATACTGTTGTCCAGCTCAATGGCTTTGCGACAGTTCGCTTCGGCTTCAGTTAGCCATTCCGGATTCTGATTCACACGGTACTTCAACCGGTACGCTTCCCCGATCTGCGCATATCCCAGCGCAAAGCTCGGATCGGTCTGCGTAGATTTCTGCAATGCCGCCAGCGCCAGATCCAGATTCCCCGGCTTGTCATAACGCTGCAGGTAACCAAGCGCCGTCAGGTAATCCTCATACGCCGCGGGATTCACTCGCCCGCCAGTGTTGTGAAGCATATCCGCCGTGACCGAAATATCCATCAGGTTGGCCAGCTTCGCCACCGTCTCATCCTCCAGCGTCGAGAGATCGCCTGCCTGGTCCTCCACCTCTACCGATCCAATCTGGCGCAAACGCTTCGCATCGATCAGATTCGTAGTCAACCGAATATCATTCCCGTCCCGCTCCACTGAACCCTTGATCACCAGGTTCGCTCCCAGTTCCTTCAAGGCATCCGAAGGCTCGGTCACCTTACGCATCCGCACCACGCTGTTCGGTACCACCCACAACGACTGCTTCCCCACATCCAGATTCGACAACCGCCCCGCCAGCGAGTCCATCAGTCCATCTGTGAGAACTGCGTTCTCAGGATTGCTCCCGATGCTGTCGAACGGAAGCACCGCGATATGCTTCTGCTCAGGAGCAACCCCCAGTAGCGCCGCAATACGACTGTGCAGAGGCGGCACAAACCACAAAAGGCTGAACATCGCCACCAGCCCGGACAGAACAATCAGTAGTGGTGTAACCCAGCGCCGTTTGCGCGCCGCAGGCTGGAACGCCGACCGCGATGCCTCTTCCCGAGCCCTCCTTATCTGCGCATTCTCTCGGCTGGTGCGCGCCGCGGCAGCGGGCAGCTTGACCGTCCCGCTCCCGTCTCCCGAGGTGTCCGCCGGAAGCTGTTCTTTGCCCCGCTCCAGATCCGAGAGAACCTCCGCACAGGAAGCGTAGCGGCTATCGACGGATTTGCTGAGCGCCCGATAAACTACCGGCTGCAGTGCCGGATGCACCGAGTCCACATTCTGCGGAGGCTCATTCAGAATCGCAAACAGAATCGCCGGGATCGTCTCGCGATGGAAGGGATTGCTCCCCGTCAACATCTCCGCCAGCACCACGCCCAGCGCCCAGATATCGGCGCGATGATCCACCATCTCACCCAGTGCCTGCTCCGGAGCCATATAAGCGATCGTTCCGGTAATCCCCGCCTGTGACGCCGTCGACGCGCTTACCACATGCGCCAGCCCGAAGTCCACAATCTTCACCAGCCCCGAAGACGTCAGCATCACGTTCGAGGGCTTGATATCCCGGTGAGCAATATTGCGCGAATGAGCCTCGGCCAGCCCCTGTGCCATCTGCGAAGCAATATCGACCGCCTGATGAGCAGCCACCGGACCAAGCCGGACCTTGTCCGCCAGTGAAATGCCCTCATAAAAACCCATGACGATAAAGGCGCTGCCCTCAGCAGTCTCCTCTACCCCATGGATCACACCTATATTCGGATGGTCTAGCGAGGAAGCAATGCGCGCCTCGCGCAGAAACCGCTCTTTGTCGCGTTCGCTTGCATTGAACTCGGGAGGAAGAAATTTAAGCGCAACCACCCGCTCCAGTCGAAGATCGAGAGCGCGATACACCACGCCCATGCCGCCCGAACCCGCAACTCCAAGAATCCGGTAGTTGCCGCCAACAATCTCACCTTCAGAGATGGAAAATTTCAACTCGGGCATGAAGAGCTTTCAGTGCGCCAGCTTTTCTTGACGCCAACAAAGCTGCAGGAGGATCACCGCTGGCTGGTTGCTGCGATAGTAAGACCCTGAACCTCACATTGCAAGCAGGATAGCGACACGCCGCACAACACTGTTCTGACCAACCATCAGCTCCGGTCCGAATGCATTCCACATGCCAACGCGACGATCCCCAACAATCCGAAAATGGAAATTCACACAGGAAAGAGGCTCGCATCAGGCTCGCGAAAGAATCGCCCGCAGCTTCTCGCCCTTGGTCTTCAGGTCGTCCACCACATCTTCAGCCCGCAGCAGAAAATCATGACCGGAACGCAAATACTTGGGCATATTCTCCCAAATCTCCTTCACCAGCTCCGGTCTCTCCAGTGCCGCTACGGCAGCGCCCGTAACCGCTGCCGCAAGTGCAGCCTTGCGCCGTCCCGTCAGTAGCAGAACCGCGCCCGCGAGCAGCGATCCGGCGGCAATCGATCGCGTCCAGGGCGTCTCTTTCACGAGTTGAGGAAGGTGGGCATCAATCTGCGCGGGTATTTGCTTGAGATTCGTCGTCATAGATTCAACCAGAAAATCCTTCATCGTATGGGATGCGGGTTAGCTCTCCAATGCTTTAAGTGCGGTAAGTGTAAGTTGCACCATCCCCGCAGTCCATATCAAATCTAATCCAAGTCAAACTCCCGTAATGGCTTCCCGGTGTCTGGAGTCTCCTTCGCCTTCTTCAGAGCCTCCGCAAACTTCTTCTCCAGCAGGTTATCGCGGTTCTTCTGCGCATCCACAGACTGGCGGAAGATGCTCTCCTTGCGCTCATCCTGCTCCCGCATCGCCCGCGCCGCCGTCTCAAAGTCCTCAAACGTCCGCTTCCGCGGAGCCGGAGTATGCGCAATCACCGCCCGTGTCGCCACGTCGATCTTCATCGTCGCGCCGCACTCCGGGCAGGCCACCTCAATCGTCGAATCCAGTTTCCCAGCCATCGTCCCTCATTCTAATCCCAGACCCGCCCCTCCGTGCTATCCATGCTTTATCCTGTCCATAGGTTTCCCGCAATTTTCTGCGTCCTCAAGTTTTCCACCGCATCCAACTGGAAACTCAGGATTTGGTCCGCGTTCGCGCCACCGTTCAATGTACGAGCGGCGGCTCAATCGCACGGCAAGTTAAAATCACTCTTCGGAGCACGCATGGCGCAGTCGGCCGTTGTCTCTCCTGCCAAAAAGCAGGACACCGACACCGATTTTCATTACGAACACTGGACGCCGCGATTCAACCCGTGGGTGATCACCTTCACCGTCACACTGGCGACCTTTATGGAGGCACTCGACTCCTCCATCGCCAACGTAGCCCTCCCGCATATCGCCGGCTCACTCGGCGCCAGCTATAGCGAAGCAACCTGGGTTCTGACCTCCTACCTCGTATCCAACGCCATCGTTCTGCCCATCAGCGGATGGATCGCCAACCGCATTGGTCGCAAGCGCTTCTACATGAGCTGCGTCGCCGCCTTCACCATCTTTTCCTTCCTCTGCGGACTCGCCAACTCCCTCTTCATGCTCGTCCTCTTTCGCGTCATCCAGGGCGCAGCCGGCGGAGGCCTCCAACCCAGCGAGCGCGCCATCCTTGCCGACACATTCGCCCCGGAAAAACGTAGCATGGCCTTCGCTCTATACGGAATGGCCGTAGTCGTAGCTCCGGCCATCGGCCCTACCATCGGCGGCTGGATCACCGACAACTACACCTGGCGCTGGATCTTCTTCCTCAACATCCCCGTCGGCATCATCTCTCTGCTGCTCACCAACCGCATTGTCGAGGACCCGCCGTACCTTGAGCGCCTCCGCAAAAAAGTCGGCGGCATCGACGGCATCGGACTCGGGCTCCTCGCGCTCACCATCGGAGCCCTCCAGATCATGCTCGACAAAGGCCAGGAAAAAGACTGGTTCGGCTCGAACATCATCATCACCTGCGCCGTCCTCGCCGGAGCCGGCCTCATTCTCTTCCTCTGGCGCGAGCTCACCACCGAACACCCCATCATCGACGTTTCGCTCTATCGCAGCCGTAACTTCACCATGACCCAGATCGTCATGCTCGTCATCGGAGCCGCACTCTACTCCACCACCGTCATGATCCCGCAATTCCTCCAGGAGATCATGGGCTACACCGCCACCGAAGCCGGATTTGTGCTCTCTCTCGGCGGCCTCGTGCTCATTGTTCTCCTGCCCATCGTCGGCTTCCTCGGCCAAAAGCTCGACCCCCGCGCTATGATCTGCTTCGGCTTCGCCGTGGTCACCTTCGGCATCTGGAGAATCGCCAGCCTCAACCTCAGCATCAGCTTCTGGGATGCCGCCAGTTGGCGCGTCATCATGGTTCTCGGCATGCCCTTTCTCTTCGTGCCCATCAGCGTCATGTCTTACGTCGGTGTGAAGCAGGAGAAAAACAACGAAGTCTCAGGCCTCACCGCGCTCGCCCGCAACATCGGCGGCAGCCTCGGAATCTCCTTCATCAGCACGATGCTCGTGCGCCGCGCCCAGGCGCACCAGCAATTCCTCGCCGCGCACGTCTATCCGGGTGCAGCCAACTATCGCATCATGCAGCACTCAATGGAAGGCACCCTGCATGCCCAGGGCTATTCGCAGGCCGGAGCAACCGCAGCTTCCTCAGCCCGCATTTACGACATGATGGTGCATCAGGCAAACACCCTCGCCTACATAGACACGGTGCACGTCCTCGTCATCCTCACCGCCTGCCTCATCCCCATCGGATACCTGATGAAGAAACCCCGCTACCGCCCCAAACAACCCACCCACATCGAGTAATGCAGCTCAGAAGTGCCCGTAACCCAATCTCGAAGAGACGTGAGCTGCAGGCGATGACTGAGACCCCGGCAATACTCACGGGGTCGCCGCAAACAGGTCTTCGTCCGCGCGGTGGGAAGGCGCGTGCGCCCGGACGGCGAGTCCTACAAAAACACCACCTTATGCCCCGGACACTCCTGTTCTGCAATCTCCACCAGCTCCGCAACCAGCCCCTCGCCCTGCCGAGCCAGAAACGCCGCCGCGCCGACTACCCGCTCCTGTGGATGATCGTTCGGAAACAGGTTCAGGTATATCGCGTCCACATGCTTGCGCAAACTTGCCTCTGTCTGCAACTGATGACTCGCCGCCAGCCGCCGCAGCCGATCCATCTGGTACCGCATCTTTGAAGCGGCAACCGCCGCGGCTTTCCCCAACCCCGCATCCATCCGCTCCATCCACTCCGTCACCGATTTCAGCTCTTCGTCCAGCGCAGTCCCCGCCGCTGCCAGCTTTTTCTTTCCCTCAATCGGCATCGCCCGCGCACCCAGCCGCTGCGCCAGCTCATCTGGATGCGTCACAATCAAGTCCTCAACCGAAACCCCATGTTGCGCCAGAATCTTCGCCACCGTCGGCTCCACTAGAGTCGCGCTCAACCGAGGCAACACCACCGTCGTCCGCCCCAATATCGCTTCATAGAGCACCTGCGACTGCGCAAAATATGAAATCTCCGCCGGACCGCCCACATACGCCGCCGTCGGCAGAATCGCATCCTGAAACACCGGTCGCAGCAGCGCATTCGGGCTCAGCCGTTCCGGCTTAGCCTCCAGAAATCCCAGCAACTCCGCCGCCGAATACTGCCGCTTCCCCGCCGCCCAATTCCCGTCGTCCTTACGTTTCAGCGCCACCCGCGCGCCCGTCTCGTCGTCGATCAAAAACAGCAGGCTCCCGCCCTTCGCTACCAGAACCTGCGCCGCATACCCGCGATCCTCCAGCAGCCGCGTCCGCTCCAGCAGCAATTCTTCCAATTCCGCCGCCCGCTCAATCGCCGCCCGCAGCACCGGAGCACCCAGCCGATGAAACTCCCGTCCAGCGGCGTCGATCAAGATCAATCCTTCATCGGCGAAAACAGCCGTCAGAAACCTTCCGAAAGCCTCCGCATACGTAGCGTCTGGCGTATAAGCCGCCTCCAGCGCATCCAAAGCCGCACCCGGCCCCAACAACTCCGCCGCCTGCTCCAGCAACGCACGAACCCCTTCACCCAGCTTCACTCCTCCAACCGGTTTCCCCTCATCTTCCGCAGAATGCTCTAACCGCAGCCTGTGCAGTGCATGCCGCGAAGGCAAAGTCACATGGTCCGCCTCCTCCAGGTCATGATCCTCCGTCGCCATCCAGAAAATCGGAACCGCGCCCGCATCCTTTGCTTTGCGAATCGCCGTCGCCGCCTTGAGCAAAGTAAACAGCGGCCCGCCAAACAGAGTCACCTGCTGCCCCGTCACCACCACTTCCCTGCCCGCGCGCAATCCTTCAATATTCGCGAGCGTAGCCCCGCCCGCGCCAAACCCTCGATTCTGCGCCTCCAGCAAGTCCGCAACAGCCGCATACGAAGCCGAGCCAGCACCCTGCTTCGCCCAGCCGCCATACGGAGCAGCCGAATAAAAAGGAGCCAGCGGTTCCCTGCTCGCGGCATAGTCCACAAACAACCGGCTCAGCCGAGGCAGAATCGAGATGGGGTAACACTCCGTATGCAAGGGGCCTCTCACTTCTCTACTTTAACTTGATCGCTCCACTCGAACCGGTTCCAACCGCCTGCTCCAGCGCGCGTCGGTTCTTCACCGGCAACGAAGCAATCGCATGCCGCGCCAAAGCCCGATAAACGTCCGCGAGAATCGGATGCTTCTGAAGCGCCTGAAGATGCAGAGGAATCACCTCCGCGTCCCCTCGAGCAAACGGCCCGCTGAAGCTCTGCTCTGGTCCGCGAGCAAAAACATTCTTCACCGTAGCCTCCGCCAGCGCCCGCACCCACGCCGTCGCCTTCTTTTCATCCAGCCCCGCCAGCCCAGCCGTCTCCATCGCCGCCGTCAATGCCGAAACCAGCAGCGGAGAAGCAAGAATCCCCGCCGCATGGTACAGCGCCTTAGTCTCCGCTTTCACCGAAAACGGAACCCCGCCCAGCCGCCGCACCAGCGCGTTGAGCTCTCTTCGCACCGCCGCATCCTTCACCTCCACGCCGAACATCACTCCGTCCAGCGCCACCACCCGTCGCGTAGGAAAGCTCATCACCGGATGTACGGCCGCAACCTTCGCTCCAGCGGCACGCGCTGGCTCCAGAACCGCCGCCCCCAGCGCCCCGCTCGAATGCACCACAATCTGCCCGCGCAAATCGCCGCGCCGAGCCGCAATCTTCTCTGCGACGAAAAGAATCGCCGCATCCGGAGCACAAATCCAAATCGCCCGCGCATCCAGCTTCGCGCGACCCCATGTTCCGCGTCTCACCACCTCAACTGGCCCCAAACCAGCCGCCCTTAACGCAGCAACCAGAGACAAGCCCCAGTTCCCAGCCCCAATCACCGCAACACTCAATGCACGCTTCGTCACAAATCGGATGGTACCGTAAAGAAAGAATGGAGAGATCAAAAGGATGGCCGCAAAGAAGACCGCGAAGAACCCCGAAGCCGCAGAAGTCATCAAAGGAAAGCTGAAAATCCGCCCCGGCAAGCCAGCCCGGGTCGTCTCCAGCGAAACCGTTTATCAAGGCCCGCTCTTCCGCGTCGACAAGGAACACGTCAACGAGCCCAACTGCCCCACCGTCATCCGCGACATCGTCCGTCACGGAGGCTCCGTCGTTATCCTCGCCATCGACGACGCGAAGAAAAAGGACCCCCTCGTCGTCCTCGAGCGCCAGTACCGCCACGCCGCCTCGCAATTCCTCTACGAAGTCCCCGCCGGCAAAATCGATCCTGATGAAGACCGCCTCGCCGCCGCCAAACGCGAGCTTGCCGAAGAGACTGGCTTCCGCGCAAAAAAGTGGACCAAACTCACCCGCTACTACGCCAGCCCCGGCTTCCTCGCCGAATGGATGCAGGTCTTCCTCGCCGAAGGTCTCAG
>Ga0335075_10005669_pt1 | contig 19333 bp, 20 predicted proteins | sample Lox_Sample_24_FD_206723 | JGI IMG/M metagenome (GOLD analysis project Ga0335075, IMG submission 206723) | Soil microbial communities from Loxahatchee National Wildlife Refuge, Florida, United States - Lox_Sample_2.4 | ecosystem: Environmental > Terrestrial > Soil > Wetlands | place: USA...
AGCTTCACTACCGCCTCGTAACCATTCTCTGCAGCCCATGAGAGCGGCGTCCGATCATTATAGTCTCTAGCCTCCAGCACTGCGCCTTTCTCCAGCAGCAGCTTCACTACCGCCTCGTAACCATTCTTTGCAGCCCATAAGAGCGGCGTCCGATTATCACTCTTATCCTTAGCCTCCAGCTCTGCGCCTTTCTCCAGCAGCAGCTTCACTACCGCCTCGTAACCATTCTTTGCAGCCCATGAGAGCGTCGTCCGACCTTCCTTGTCTTCAATGTTGACATCGACGTCGTCGCGCACTATGAGCAGCTCTACCACTGCCTCGTGCCTTGTATTCATTGCGCACTTAAGTACTTCATTGGCAAGTAAATTCAAGTTTCCTAAGAACTCTGGCAACGTCCAATCGAAGAAACTGCATTTAGGAGTGTTCAACTCGTTGAAGTTAAGTAGGAATAAGGTAGTATTGAAAATAACATCTTGAAGATTCTTTTCATAATCTGCTTTTAGAAAATTAGTATCGCAGGCATCTGAAGATATACCTAGTAAGGCATAAATACTATCTCGTGGGTCAGTCGCTTCGCTTTTGCAGAATTTGACTAGCATTGTGTAAAGATCCCGCTTTTTGGCCCACCAAGAGCTATTCCGGAGAGGACCTGGCATAATATCTAAGATAGGTTCGCAGTGTGGGTCTGGGGTGATCTCTAGTAAAGATAGCGTACGAGCGAAGATGCTTGCCGAAACAGATTTGCCACCGCAAGCGATTTGGGCAACTCGCGCGCTAGCAACTTCTTGTATAATCCAGACTCTCTTAAACCAATTTCGACGAAGAAGCGACTGTAAGCCTTCAACCAGAAGGTTTCTTTGGTCGGCACTTAAACTGTGTACCACCGCTGACCAGATATTCACCCACTGCTTGTCTGAAATTTTCTGGTCATTAGAGGCATGTTTGGTGCCCTCTTTCTCTAGTTGCTTCATATAATGCATAACATAGTCTGTTTCATAAGTGGCTTCACCTAACCAGATGATTACTCGTTCAGCCTTGCTGTAAATAGATCCCATCTGCTGGACTTGCTCTCCTCGGTCTTTATCATTATTTTGATCGATGCAAAGAGCGTCAATCCAAAGAATCCGGTCTTTTTCTCGGTAACGGAGATCCCGAAGTGCAAGATATGCGTTTTTGGTAACTGTCATTTTACTTCCATTGACCATTATTTCACATGGTCTGAATTTGCTACCCCATGTATAAGATAATGCTGCATAATCTCTAACATCCTCTTGTTGGGGGAGCTTTGACTCAAAAAGCTGAACCTGAATAGGGTCGTCGTCGTTACCTTTGAGGAGTCGAAGAAGGCGAAAGGCAGGTCCTTCAAGGCCAATTGGCTTGTACTTGAAACTCGTCATCTCTAGTGCTTGGAAGAAGTAATTATAGCAGCTAGTCGTCCTTGACACGCAGGGCACGGAGGATTCAATTCAGAGGCAGACTTCTAGAATGTTCTACAAAGGCCAAATGCAGATGGCGGCTAGAACTGCTCTCACGTCTCTGCATGCGTTCCTAAGTCAACATCCTTCTAATGTGTGAGACCGAGAGGAGGAAGTGTGATAATTAGGAGAGCTGGGGCGGAGGACCAGTCAAAATGGGATAGCTGACGTGCTGCTCAAGAGGGTAGCTATTGATCGATCGATCGTAGTCGTGACAGATGTCAAAGCCTGTTGCAGTTATCGCAGTCGCATTATCAGCATAAGCCTATGTCGTCAAAGTGTTGGCAGCGACTTCTACTCGAATATAGATGTTGAGTCGCTTATATCGAGTTCGCATTGAAGTGTAGTGAGGTTTGTAATTCAGGCTGGTGCCTTTTAGAGGATTGGGGAAAGGCGAGCGATTGCGCAAGCTGATAGTTGTAGGAGGGCGAATAAGTTGTGTGAATTAGTGACACCACCGCAGTGCTTTAAAGACAGACTATAGAGATGATTTCTTGATGGAAGGACAGGAAGAAATCGCTACTACCAAGCTAGGCGGGAATCCTTAGGCAGAGGACAGAAGTCCAGTTCACCCACATGTCGCAACAAAATAACGCCGATTGCCGGCTACGTTACCACCTCCCTCTAGTAGGCCGAAAGCCTCATTCCATGCTATAATAACCACGTCTATAACCCTACTATATGTCCTACCACCCTGCCTTATGCCCATTCCATGTATCTATTCTATGACAATGTTTTGATAACTAAGTTTGGGGAACTCACTGGGTAACATAATCTGACCAATCCAAAGCCCTGAAGTAACGTCACATGACTACTGTATTGTAATATATTTGTAATCCACCTTTACGCCACTTTACGTGTAATCTGTTCAGAAGCAACACAAGACTAATAAAAAATTTAAGTGAATTTTCGATGCTTTTATAGAATTAGAGTCGCCCGAATTCAAAGTGTCTGTACTTTGTCTTGTTACGGGGTGCATCTCTCTACGTAGGGATGGACGTGTAATACAATTAATATACTGTAACTAACTGTATATATGATATTATATAAGCACCTCCTTTGCTTATTAAGATGCTTGGCGTATTGTGTACCTCCTCCTATTTTGTCCGGATAAATCTGGCATAAAGGTTACCTTACGCTCTGTGTCTTTAAACTTTCTTAATAGGAGCTTCGTGCGATGGTCCTGAAATTTGGAGACAGGTCAATAGTTATGATAGAGCAGGGGGGAACAGTTGAAAGGGGTTTCAATGCCATCAACAGCACAATTGATAACATGACCACAACCATAGTATTTTCTTATTGCAATCCGAACCTTTGTTAAGAAATAGCTAACAAACAATAGCAAACTAATTGTAACTTTATATATTTATATGGTAGAGATTTGAGACCCCCAAACCATGAAGTCGTTCCGCCACGTAGGGTTTTCCGCCACGCAGGGATGGACGTTAGTGTTGTATTGTTGCATTCTAGGTTGGAATATCTTGGCTGCCTAGATTTGATCTAATTTAATTGGATATCAGAGACCTTTAACTATAAGTGCTTCATTGATATACTGCCGAAAAGGCACCGTAAAAAATCAAGGTTTATACGTGCAAGAGGTAGTATCATTCTGCATGTACGTCTCATTTCGCTCACCGGCACTGGCTGTGGCGGTGGAGGCGCACGACTAGGTGGACATCCGAACTCCGATTGCACACTCATATGAAGTGAGGTCAATTGTATTACATCGGCCTCTGTTCTGTTTCCGGTTCACTAGCTATCGTGACGACGGAATATTTGGATAAAGATGCATTTTTCGATTCCTTTTATCGGTTCGGAGCGGTCTCGGTCCTGTTAAGACTGCTATGATTCATAGCCTCCCCCCAATTAACACCAAAGCACGAATTCCCCAAGCCTTTTACTCTGGCAGCCATGGTTCCACTTCCGCTTTTCAAACTCGGCGCACTCTTTCTGAGGCATATTTCGAAGTATGGTGCCGTAAGTGGTCCACTCCTAGCAGATTACTTCAGCTGATGGCCTGCACAGAATCAAATCAAAATCCAGGCCCATGAACATCCCAGATTCCGCCGGATCGCCGCCAAATATGGCCAGACAATACACCAAATAAACATGAGGCTATCGGTTGCTGCGCTACGAGATGTTGCAGCAGAGAAAAGAGCTAAGGAAAAGGCCGAAGCTCCGACAGTGAAGACGGAAGAGCAGACACGGGCAGAGGAAGCTGCCCATGAAAAAGTGAGAGCAGAGAAGAGAGAACACAAGGCGGAGGCATCCAAGAGCGTCTGGAGACGAAAATTTAGATCATTGCCGGAAGCCAAAGCCGTCGACCTCTTCGCAGATGTTATAGGAGACGCTTTCATATTGGTAATCGGTGGAGCATTGATCATATACGAGTACGTAAAGTCCAGTCGAAAGCCCGACACCAATGCTATCAAAATCGCCGAATTGGATCAGCAACTCAAGGATGAAGAGGCTCGGATAGTCGAGCTTGAAGAGACAGAAAGACGGCAGCAAGAGAAGGTTAAAGCTCTGGAAGATGCATTGGAAGTTCTGAGGAACCAACCTGGAAAAAAGAGGTCTCTCTCCATATCATAACCAAATCCTCGCCGGTGTGACGGTCCAGTAAGGAAAATTTGGTCCATATCACTACTTGGGGATTGTCCTGAAGAAAGGGTACAGCTTTGGCTCTTGTTCTGCCGTCAAAAATGCACCACGGACGCATCATGAGTTTCAAGAACCTGAAGCTTCATGGTGCTTGACTCAGACCAATCTCCGCACCACCATAGTTATTGCCGACATTACACCAGTATGGCAGTGTTATAGAAGTTCTTGAACTCGCTAGCTGGGTATGGACTGAGTTTGGTTGATAGTTACGACTCTGAAAAGTATCTGTATCATATAGTCTAGATTAAATAGAAAGGTCATAATAGATGAGCCATGAAAGGAAACAGTCTCTCCCAATCCCAATTCGTGCTAGCTCGCCTTTCCTGTGGGACAGAAAGTGGACATTCTTGCGGTTAATTCACAAAGATCTCACTGGTCATGATAGGTACCTTCGATCATCAAAATCTGATTTTACACTCCATAAATCATGCAGCCACGCCAATTCAGCTCACTGTAATAAGAACCTCGTCGAACAAAATGTTCTGCAACCTTTTACGCAAACGCCCTGAGTGGGCTCCGCTGGTTCCCAAACTTCTCGCAAGCCAGACACCAAGATGGACAGGTGAATATCTCAGCACAAACAATTTTGGGCATATCTGAATCCGTGTAATTGTAGAGAAGGCCTTGGGCACCCATGACATCGCCATACCCTTGCCTCGACGAGGTGACCAAGGAAATCACCTCTGGATGCTTTTACTCTCTGCATTGGACATGCAGTCCAGTGCAAATGGTCTGACAAGGATTGAGAGACTATATCACCTAGATGGCGGACATCACGTCGCAGTCGTCTTTCTCGTGGGCAATCAAAGTGCGAAAGAGAATGGGGTCAAAGCGTATATGGAATTGCAGGCAAGGTGATTACCGCCGTGTGCGGGTAGAAAATAAGGTTCTCACTGGCTAATTTGGCTCCATCACACAGCTTACTATCGTCATCCTTCGAGGTGCCGATCATTCCCCTGTCGAACCTGATGTCCCTTCCAGCAACGCTGTTCGCCTACCAGCGCCAGCTGTTGCAGCATCGAGATACACCTATGTACGTCAATCCGGCTACGGTAGTCTTACCATACTGTACGGACGGCGCTCCACTACCAGAACACACATTGAATATCATCAGCGACATCTTTCGGAATTTCAAAGAGCTGGCTATGGCAGCTACAACGGCTGATGGGAAGCAGCAGATAAGGAAATGGCTGGGTGCACCATCGCCCCAACATGCGGAAGCAGTAATTGCGTTCTGGCTCTTAGAGTATGTTGCTGATTGACTGGCTTCTTGCTTCTTGAGGCGTCACAACGGATAGCATAGTCACGATAATGTGCTTATGGCTTTGGACTATCGCAGCAGGAACATATCACACGGTGCTTCTATCTCATGACGTCAAAAGAACATATCACATTGTGATGAGCGGCTGCTTCATCTCTCAGCGGCCTCGAGCCAATACTAATGCCATCTAGCTGGTGATGTATCTATATGGCTGCAGATCGGCAAGATTGCATCACAAATGCTGACTGGCTTCCATAACCCCACACTTGGCACCGGCTGTTCCTGGGCGTGATGCATTATGTAGGTACAGTACATGCATGATAGGAAGAAAAACTTTAAACTTCGGACCAATCCCACCCCCGGTGACCTCAAGGACTACAAAAATAGACTCGGTTACTACAGTATCTCTCTCCAGAATCTGCCCTCAACGCAAAGGTATGGAAATGAGTGCTTTGCTCGAGGTTAATGATAGCTCGAAACACCGTGACCTCTGCGCCTCTATTGAAATAGAAATGATTCATATGGAGATCTCGAGAACCAGCAGAAGGCAATGTATTTAAGCATCGGCTTTTGCGAAATGTATGATCTGGCGCTGACGCTGACAAGGGTTTGGGCGGTGACATTCTGACACGGCCAATGGGAACAATGCCCGAAGCGCTGTGTGCCTAGAGAGGGCTAGAGTACTCTGCAACTTCACCTGCAATGAGTACTATATCGAACATAGCAAAGTGATTATAGGCATTATTGAATTGCAGCGATTGAAAATATTTGAATTGTGAAGCCCAATTTGTGCGGTAATAATTGTCTGTCTTAAAATCATTTGTGGCTGATGTGACAGGTTCCTTGCTTTGAGCAGTTCCCCGAGGCACATGCTCAATAGCACCAAAATCAGATACGATAACCTGAAGCTAAGCGGTTAGAGATAGTTAGAGGGTGAATCTAACCTCATAAAAGAATTGCCTCAGCCAGTGTTACGGATGAGGCGCAAAGCAGCGAAATCTAAGCTTTAAAACACTCTCTGTCTGAGCAACCTTGTTGGCGACATCGTCTAATTGGCCAAGAACCCCCTGGCCCCTGCAAAGATTAGATGGGAGTTTGATCTTTGATGGATAACGGGGGAAATAGTCTATGCGGTGCCTGTGCTGACACAAACATCGAAAACTTCGTAACTGAGAGTGTTGCGAAAAGAAAATGCTTTCGATATTCGGATAAAATACGCCTAAAAGAGCGACTTTGACGGGGTTCAATAGATTGTGCAGCACAGGGATGCGGCCCCAGTCTTTGACCGCCCTCTAACCGCCGAGCAGCAAGGAATCACGCCAATCACCTCCTAAGATGCAGGCATTCCCACATTCAATGGCCCCTCTTCAGCCATCTCACTGGCTAAATTCCACAGCCATCATATTGATTTGGGCAATTCGATGCATCTCTCTGGAACCAGATCCGCCTGGGGTCATCGCTCCGGCTTTGAGCGGGCTGCAGACTCGGCGTGGAGCAGCACGAGATGCTTTGAATAATCCTCGCAGGCATGACCACGCAATGCCCTACTACCCTTACCGACTTTGCTACATCAAGCCCTCCACCTCCTCATACTTTCAATCCGAAAGGGCGTCTCCACAGTCTGAAGATCAACCACCTCCTCTATCCGTAATATCAAACGCCCTTCTACCTCCTGCCGTCTCATACTAGAGCTCCAGAGAGCCATCCGGTATCAGATCAAACGATTGTCTTGTACGGCCAAGGCAAATCTAGTCTGGGACAAGTTATACCAGGGCGAATGTTACTTGTGATCCTAGATTAGATCAATCAACCTTGGACTCAAGTGTCAGAGCTCTGCTCATCCGAATCCTCCCTGCTTCCGGCAACAAAGCTGTTTACGATCCGGCACAGTCTTGGCGACACACTACCGGGGGAGGAATAGAATATCTCGCAGGTCGAGCCTTTCTCCCTTCCTTCCAGCAGCGCTGTGTGCTCGTCTACTTCGATAACATTCTTTCATTCTGGGTCTGGTTACTCAGTTACGCTCTTTTCGAATTACGCCTTTAGCAGAATCATTACCTTTTGCATTCACTTGATCCGACAATACTTGATTGTTGGGTTACTGGAGTTCTACAAGAAATTCGTGATTTAGAAGCATGGGGAAGCTCATTAAGAATCATTGGGCCCGGCTCATCGTCTTGACGGCGTCAGTTTGTACGTCTCTTGATATTTCCCTCGCAATATCTCTGCTAACATAGTCCATAGACCAAATCGCCGCCTCGGTGGAAGGCTTCTTCTGGCCCAAGATATTCTGGGACTTCCTCACCAAAAACCTCGATGGCGCAGTGAAACCCATACCCTTCCTCCAAATCATCAACCTCGTCCTCGGCATCATGATACTCCTGTGGGAGTGGCCCCTGGGCCTGATTGCAAGGACTGCTCTGCACCGGAGCATCGAAGCCCGCTTGGTCATATATCCAATAGCAGCATTGGCAGCGTCGTTACTGTACCAGGCGACAAATCCAGCAATCTACTATGTTATAGGGATGGGCGTCTATTTCTGGGCTTACAGCGAAGGAGAGGTAAGACAAATTCCAAGGCTCTTACTATCGAAAGTTTGACTAACGTAAAACAGGTCGTCGTTGCAAAACCTTGGTCATTGCCTCCCCGTAAAGGCTCCAGTGGGAAGGCCTGAGGTGAATCTGTAAATACTCGATTTGAGAGCACGAGGCGGCGTTGCAAATTCATCAATTGAAGGGTCTGGACACCTTCTGGCTTAAAGGTTAAACTACATAGACGATATGTCATGTTATATCGAAAAGAAATAATGATTGGAAAACAGTTCCTGCCCCATTCTCTTGTGTGAATGCTGTGAATGACTACACTAATATGCAGAGGTTTCTGCACGAAAGTCTACGGCCTTGTTCGTATGAACTCTGCGAAATAGTCCATCACTCTCGTCAATACCACTACTCTTTACGCTAGCAAGGGAGTTATATAGCCCAGAACCACTCTCCCATTTTTCACACGATCAAGCTCCTTTCTCACTATTAGACAAGCTTATCGCCCATCATCCATCCATCCCACAAGTCACTACCCGTGACGTGAGCAATGGACTTACCTTCACGTGTCCTCTCCATGCTTCACAGAGTCTATGGTCCACACCCCACAGGCGGCTGCTTCAGACACTCTATCCGGCACAATTCGGAACAGGAGAAATTCATGCGTCGGGAATCCAGGTTTCAGATTCCCGGATAGGCATCAACACTCAGGCACAGGCACGGGAGAAAATATATTTCCTTTTTGGATTTAGTAACCTATAGCAGCTATGCTATAGCTAAGCTAAAGCTGAGACAGCGATCTCGTCCTTCCCATCATTTCCTATCTCTCATGACGTCGTGATCCTGATATTGCCTGATTCGCCTGTTATGATGGCCGTTGCTCTACGTAAGGAAGGCAGCTAGCTAGTCAGCAACTTGCGATGCAGAGGTTAAAACCCCACTATATCTAGTGGGCACCTCGCGATCCCATGCTGTCGTTCCTGGGGCCTTGTCGTCCGTCGGTCTGTCGTGAAGATAATATGTTAGCATATCGTCCATGGAAGCCACAACTCAGTAGCCCTAGTAGTGGGTCGAGAGGGTCCGGAAAGCCTACCTCGGCGTCTTGCAAATTTCCCTTCTCCAAGATGATCTTAATGCACTCCTCCTCATCCTTCGTGTCAAACTCATTCTCGAGTGTTCCCTGTGATGCGCGATCATATTGTCCCTGAGCTCCGTGCCTGCCATTGGCCATACGTCAGTATCTGGGTTCCGACAAGGCGGGGTGAAGAGAAGTGGGGTGACATTGGTAAGTGGATAATGAAACTCACTTGTGCGTTACGAAGATCTTGAATGAGTTAACGACTTGTGCTAGGGGCGTGCTCTTGTCTTTCCTCCACTTTCGCACGTCTTCTGCACTATCGGCGAAGACTATGAAGTCGTCCTCCTGGCCCTTGTAGTGAACTTTGGTCTGGGTTCCTTCGCCGCGAGCCATGATGATATATATGTAGAATTGAATAGTTTTCGTTTGGCGTGTTCTTGGTAGAAGAGGGAGCTTCGAAGACTGCTGAATGAATTGTAGAAGAAAGTCAGAGATAGAGTTTTGTAGCTGGACTTCAATCCGGGTCAGGTGAATCGACCCTCGATCGCGTGCCTGGACTAGCGCCCTACGTCATAGTCGACCGGGAGGCTAAGATTCGTTTGTTTTCCGTCCGTCAGCTGCCTCACCTTCGGACCTTTGCCTCAAGACATACTCTATACGTCATAAATATGGTCCTTGTTAACATGAGCATTTGAAAGCCTCGAATCGAAGGTAACAACTGTTTTATTCCATGTTCATTTTGGATCGCCTAAAGTTATCGCCGCTCTCAATTGCAAAGCTGCCAATACACTATAAAAGTATGGAGAACGATAATGATACCCAAGACTGACAAACTAGGAATGGACTTACGCAAAACTCGGAAGGACTAAAAAGCAATGGTCATCTGAACTATCCAAAGAACCCCTAGTTCCATCCGTATTCAACCCTAATCATACACAGCTGCCTTAGCTGCTTTGTTTGTTCTCATTACCCTCGAATGGTGATTCGCTGACGGGTGCCGCTCTGATCTGATTGAAACTGTTGGCAGACGGAGTCTGGAGAGGATGAAAGATAATGCGAGATTTGTTGGGCTACCAACTCTTCTTGGTACACAATGTAGCCAAGCGTTTCAACTCGTCTACAGGACTATTACAGCTAATCGCACTTGTGAGAGATGCGCCGTTTTCTTCAAATGGAAGGTTCTCATCTTAAATAATTGAGAGACGAGACACCGCGGTGTCGCCCGATTTCCCTATGGCGCTTTCTCCAGAACTCCATCACAGCCTTCAGCATAAGTACCTTTCGAGCTGTCAACATCATGCTTTTCGTCTGCAGGAAGCTGGATGCCAGCAAGGCTGACATAGCTTGCTGACCGCTTCATAAAGTCATTCGCCATACCGGCAACACTGACCTTTCTTACCATCGAGCTTGCGGAAGCTTTGATAAGATGATCACTTCTTGTTCAGCCAGTCATACCATGGAAAGGCAAAACATCGCGTGTCCAAATATCTGATAATAAATTTTCAAGTCGCACCCTTTCCTGCTCGGGGAAGGGCCAGCACGGGAATGCGATTGGTCGTTAGAATGACAGGTTAAGAGGGTAAGCTCGTGATCCTCACTTTTACAAGTCACCAACTGTGAGTTACCTTTTAGCACTTCCCTTGGCTGTTGATTGATATTGACGAAGAAGCAAGAGCTTCCAAGCATTTCTAGTAGGTGTCCCACTGAGGAATGGTTCTATGCGTTGAAGCAACACGTTTGATCATCATTTCGTACTTCGCACCATATTCGTCACATACGAAGAAGCAATGCATCTGGTCCCTTAACTGTCACCAGACTGTAAGACTGAATCCGCCATATGCAAGGACTTTTTTAACTCAAACATACCTTCTGGCCGAGAACTCTGGCTACTTCAGCTGCAATGCAGACCTCTGTGGTCATTCCTAGGATCTTCTGGAGCTATGATGTATCGCCGGTTGCATTTGTTATTGAACGATGTTTTCTTTCTGCAACAGCCGTCGAAGTTTTAGAGCAGTCCACCCGGCTATACTCAGAATAGGTGACTGTGTGGCAGAGCTCTCCGAGAATCTCCTCGTGTAATTCAATGATTTCATTTAAGTTCTGACTGATTGACGTTCTTAAGCTGGAGGAGATCGTTGGGATTGAGGCAAGGAGGGTGCCATAAACCTAGTCGAAGGAGGCTAGCTTCTTCAAGTTGAAGACATCTTGGTCACATACGTTCATCAAAGATCTTGTGGCTGCAAAGTAGCCCTCTTCCGTTCGAATGCTCTCCTCAAGGACTTGTCTCCGCTGGACTGAGCGGGCATTCACTGCTTCATATATGACAATACCTTTGACCAGATAAGAACTGTCCCCTGAAAGTCGAATTCCTGCATTCGAGGCTCTGCTGCCGTGGTCGGTCCGCTGATATCTAGAGGACCTGGCAGTCCTTCGAGAGCGTGGGAATACACCAAAACATGCAAGACCAATACCCGCGCCCTAGACAGCTGTGACAAAATCTAGCGAAGAGCCAGAAAACGATTTCTTGTGCCTCGACACGCCGTACTCTGTGCCTGGATACAAGAGGTCCCGCTCAAGAGCCACATATTCTTGACCACCGCTCGTGGTTTCTCGCCTTGGCACTGCTCTTTTCTGCAGATTTTGTTATCCACTTGTGGAAATGATGGGGGACTTGACGAGAAGAAAGAAGCGTTTTCGGTTCATAATCATCCAGTGAGAAACGCTCCACGGGTGAAGAATACTTATGAGGGGAGTAGTCAGAGTTAAATGAAAGTCCTACTACGGCGATGTTCTCGACAATATTCCGATAGGTATGAATAGGCGTATTTGCAAGAGAACTGCTTTCAGTATAAAGTCCACATTGTCAAAGACCTAACATGATCCTTAATTCATAATGTCAGTTGCATTCCCTTGCGATAACGGGCCAAGGGTAGGTGTTTCTGAGTTTTTCTTCTATGATGTTTTGGTAGTCAGAGATCGCTATGCCTCTGCCTACGTGATGGGTGTCGCCAAAGTAGCGGACCAAGAAGTGGTAATACAATGCTTCCAAAAAGACCTAGAAGTCTTCTAGGATATAGACGCAAGGAGCCGAAATATGCAACGCAACGTAGAAAATAGAATTATGGAAAAGAGAGCAAGGACAGAACGAAGTAAAGATTCGTAACGACTGGAGCTCTATAAGTACACGATGAAGGAAGGAGCAGAGCATGAACACATAGGAACATGAGGAGAGCCCACAACGCTCTTTCCTGATGAATTTTCATCACAAATACGCTACAATATATGGACCAAGAGGGAAGTGATCTAATTTTTTCTGTCGTGGACGACGTGATACATGAAAGCTATCCTGAGGTTCTCTAATTGTGATAAGTTCCTTATGAGAGTTCTCGTTGACCTACAAGTCGCTGATTTATTGTTAAAATGTGGAAGATATATTAAATATCTTTCATGTAGATGAGTTGCTGTTCGGCCAGAATTATGAAGCTTCCTCATGAGGTTTGGCCCCGCTCGCTTCGGTCACGTCTACCAAGTCCAACGACGCGCCTTGAGTAGTATTTAGATACTATAGCCAACACGCCCACCTCCCCACGTCAACAATTGACAACTACAACCGCAATCCTTATGCAGATATACTCTCTAGGCATTAATTCAGACAGCTATAATTGTTTTGCATAATATAGACTATGCACTACCAATCATGAGTGACGCGACCTTACCCACTCTTCGTCCTACTTCATCGGAATCAGATCCTCGATCGACGTCCTCCTCTATTCCGAGTTCGACTTCAAGTGATGTCTATCCATTTCTTATTCATTCACAGCACTCGATCATAAATGGAGAGCCCCCGGAAGTAGAAAATGTGAAGCTGGCGCCGCAGAAGAGGAAGCGTACAAGGTAAGTTACATCGCAAACAAAACGTTATGATATTAGTCTTTACCATGATTCTTTCCTTTGGAAAATTGTTTGTATAAATATCTCTCGTTCACGAGTAGTTGGCTGATTTGTTTACTGCATAGGCCGGAAGACCAAGCTATACTTGAGGCCGAATACAAGCGTAACCCGAAACCTGACAAAACGGCGCGTATGGAGATCTTGAAGAAAGTGTCTCTTGGAGAAAAAGAAGTCCAGGTTCGTGATCACTTGGTCTACGAAGGTTTTCCGGTTTACAAGACGTGCAAACGCGTTTATTGTGGGGATAATTGAGACGCGACCGCTAACTAACGTGACAATAGATATGGTTCCAGAATCGACGTCAAAATACTCGACGTAAAACAAGGCCCCTTTTACCGCACGAGATCGCGGCTTTCGGCCTCGGTGGTATGGCAACATTATCTTCTGCGCCCATCTTAGGTATTACACATGGAATTAGTGGAGGCACTGAATTACCTCTCTCCACGTATGTTTCAGAAACACCAAGCGAAAGTCAAGAGCAATGCCAGAGTAGCGACGATTCCCAAGAAATACAACTCGTACCTGCCTCGCCGATATCACGAGAAGCCCGGGAGCGGTCCAACGACAATCCGGACATGTCTATATCCTCTGCAAAATTGATAAATACACTGACAACCTTGCAATCGAGGAACGACTCCCAATCTGGCAGACTTCCTAACATACCCCAATCACTTCTCTCATCCCAACCTCTACCGGCAACTCTTGGATATATATCAAATCGTAGAAACGCTCGCGCAAGTTCTTTGAGTACTCCTAAATCTTCTGCAATACCGATATTCACAGCAAATTCTAAGTAAGTGACGTCTCTGCAAAATCCTAGAAACCGAATGAACTAAATTTAAGTAGTTCAAAATGTTCTCCCTCATCATGTCCGGAAAGAAGCACCGCAGCACTAGTTTCCCCACCGTCATCCTCGCAAGTGCGGCTATCACTATCTCTGGATGGCAAGGCCGAGCTTACCTCCTCACAAGTATCACCTCTGCGCCCACAGCATACAAGAGCCTTATCATCCACCTCCACCATCAATCAGGCTCGCCCTGGCCTCAAACGCTGCCAAAGCGATCTTTCTTCTGGTCATGCGCCACGTAAATCCTCCTCGCAAGTGCCTTTCATCCCGCGAATCTCAAGTGGACGTTCTCGCGACGCTCGTACTTGGGAATTTTGCTGTGACCCGGATGCACGTGACGAACTCACCACTCAAGCAGAGAACGAGTCTAGTGGCTCTGCGGTTGCGGCGATCAGTCTGCTTCGGTCAACTAGCTCAAGTAATCTGAAGTCTAACGGAAGCAAAAGGAATACCACAGCACCCAAAATGAAGTCTGTGGTTCATGGTAAGAAGCCGAAGCTTAGTCGCGCTTCCTCTAGCCTTGCAAGATTACAGGGTAGCCACAAAGCTGCGCTAGGATCGCCATCTGGAGATTCAGATAAGGAGAATTGGCTACCTCAGGATGGCTCTGGTAACTCACAGCGTCGTAACCTTGCAATACCACGACCTCAAAAGCAGAAACGTCGACGAGTACTCGAGGAATCGAAGACAGACTTATCACATACATCTGCCTTGGGTAGTCACAAGATGACCCATGGAAAATATGCCACTACTGAAGTGGAAATTTTCGAGGATCGAACAAACGTGTCGGAGGTAGATCGGGAAGTGGATAGATTTATGAGGGGGGAAGTAAGTCCAAGCAAGAAGGGAGATCTCGACTGTATCCAAGGACTTTTGTCTCTAAGTCAAGGAACTTGGCGCTGATACCAATCACTGTATGGAGCTTTCCACTAGGAAATGTTCGAGTAATGTTTGCTGTTCTAATGGACACCTGCTTTCGAGCTTGCTCTTCTGTACAAAGCACTCACTTGCAACGATTCGTGTCGCAATGCTTTCTGCATCTCAGCATTCCACTGTAACATTGTTTTGACTCCTTGTCTCTCGACCGTTCTCATGTTGTGAATCAGCTAAGTGAGACATTATGTAGGTTTATAATTCCTTTATGTTATTACCTTAGCTTCTTGTTTGAGGAATAATGACTATGTTTTCAAAAACATCCATTATTGATCATGCCTCAGATTTCGAGACTGATACAAACCCTGCCAGGGCTGTCTTTCTCATTTGTCATACTGTCCTAGCTTCGATATAAGTGGCATCTCCGCTGGAAGCCGGTTTTCTTACCGTTCATTTGAAGCTTGATTAGCATGCCCAAGACTGTTCATTATTCTATACGCAGAGACCGCGTCTTACTGTGCTAGTCCCCGCCTGGACGCGGACGGGTGCGCTTAATTGACTACGACGTCAGAGTCTAGCATAGACTGCGTCCTGAGGAATCCGTTTAACGCCGAGAAGCTAGTAGCAGCAATCTTGTCAAGTGTCGCAGCGACTAACACTATATCATTAAGACTCGCAATCAGGAACATACTCAAGACCACAAGAAGGAGCAAGGCATAGAAGTGCATCGAAGCCGTTTCTGAAGTGCCAACTATGGAGGTCCGGCATTTTTGCATTTACTCAAAGAAGTCTGCCAATCTTAACATGAATTGGACGGATGAAGAGTTTGCTGATGGAGGTAACGTTTTATGAAGTCCATGTCACTTCGAGCGCTGACATTGGAGAAGGGTCTACAGAAGAGAGAAGCGTCGAGGACGAGGCGTGCCCCCTTGCTCGCCTAGATCCACTATATTTCACAATTACCAGTGATGAGAATGCCTGCAGTAAGTCGATCCAGTTCTTCTAATGAGGAAGAAATAGTCTTCCGTGGGAGAGCCAATCATAGATGCGTAATCAACGTGGAAAGTGTCTCCGGGGCATTGAGCGGACTCTCTGTGACCGAGAAAGAAGAGAAAGAAGAAAAGGTTGTATTAACATGAAGCTCCCACGTACATTGGATGCTCGTTCATCTGGCCAGGGAAACAACAAACTGAGAATTTCGGAGATGTCAGACATCGCATCGCCAAACCCATGCGTCCATCCCCCTCCAAAGAGTTCGAAGTGGAGTAGGACGGCCCCTACCGAGGAAACAACCTCAACGAAGGCTGGAATCGGGCCAGCTTTCGAGACGTGAAGGAGCAATTTGCGGAGAAGCCCTCTATATCCAACCTCAAAATCTGCTCTGACTTTGCTGTTTTTTCCCTAATAGCTCGGCAATTCTTAAGGCCAGTGCGTCTAGATCTAGTCAACAAGCCTTTCCATACCTGTCGATCGAGGGTTCTATCTAGTCGCACTACATCCCCTCTTATCAGCCCTCCCCCAAACTGATTCCACCCACACAAGAACAAACCATTCGAATAAGATCCCATCTTCTTCGCCAAACCCATTTACCAATTCGACTCCCCCGGAAACAACCGGAAACGTCTGTAGCTGGATCTACCGCAACATACTCCCGCAGAGTAACTCGAAGCGCGGGCTTTACGAGGCACAACTGAAAAAGACTACATCTCGGCGGTCAGCATGTCTATCACCATAATCCGTACCTAGCGCGTCGTGGCAAGCGCCGTAGACTTTGTGCCAGACGACGAGTGAAAGAAGCGCATGCGCAGCCGCGTGTTTAAGGGAGGGAAGTGGACGGATGGAACTGTCAGGCAAGATAAGTTCTGGGTGAAATTCCACTGGATTCTAGATGGAGAAGTGGTGGATGATCCTCTTTTGCAGAAGAGGGCATTCACGGTGGTGGTGGAGTGGGGGATGATCCTCTTTTCCAGAAGAGGCCGTTCACGGTGGTGGAGTGGCCTAAGTCAGGCGACGTTTCCTTAGCCTCTCAATCGAACAACAGTGAGTAGCGGCGGGTTCTTATTCGTCGTGATAAAAAACTCTCGCGGTCAAGATGCCGTGCTGTCGGGGTTGGAACTTCTACGGATTTTCCTTCATAGAAGCTTGGGACGGGTGAGTTGCGTTCAGTGACCTTGGTTATAAACCAGCTCTTGTGCATTCTATATATCTCTCTCCCAATGTACTATACTGCAATTCTATGAATTAATCCAGTCCATCGCTCCAAGTGCAACAGGAACTTGTCATGACTAAGGGGCTTGTTGTTAGGGAAGATGGCGTTGGGATTGGCAGGATGGAGGTTGGCTTATGGAAACGCTTTTTACTGACTTGTTGCAATGGAGTCAAAGTTTCGACAGGAAGATATAGTTTGGCAGGGGGTTATGTTTCAACGGGAACGGCGGCGGCGGCTCTTCGTGCATGGCTTACAACGTGGTCAGGAATCTGGTTCAGACCACCAGAGGACCCATGAGTGACAATCCGGTAATCTTTTTTCCATAACATCTAGAAATCCTGTAGAATTGTCAGCGTCATCCTTCAGTGCAATGTTAGGTGTCTAGAAGGTATTGTAAGATAGCACGAGTAGTCTCACAAACAAGCATAGAATGAACATGTTGGATTTTTGCAGTTCTCAGTGACTTTTAGTCTATCTAATACGCTGCTTGTGCAGCACAAAATCTTGGAAGTTCTTCTTGTGACCCAAGTAATACCTTGCTCCTTCGTAACAGTATCCATCCTCCACCTAGGCTCATGCCCGCTACCGCTTGAGAAATGCCATGCCCTGAATTAAGAAAGAATAATAATCATCACCTATATCTGCAAGGCTGGTCGAGGAAGATGTTGATATTACTGAAGAATTGCCTCTAGTATGATGCTGGGAAAAGGTAGAGCAACTGCTCGATGTCCGACCATGAGAGATTATAGATCGGCATCATCCTCATCTGGAAGAGGCATCTGAGCAGCATCTTGCATCTCCTTCTGGTACTGCTCAAGGAGGGCAGCATCAACTTGCGCTTCTGGAGGTGCCAGGGCGGGAGCTGCGACGAATTCCTGGATGATGTTAGCTCTATCCCCACCAGTCAAACGCTCAAAACCTACCAAAGCCGGGTTTCCAACGAGCTTTCTCGCCAACCACAGGAAGGGCTTCTCAAAGTTGTAATTGGACTTAGCGGAGATATCATAGTATTGGAGGTTCTTCTTGCGGTGGAAAGTGATTGTCTTTGCCTTCACTTTGCGCTCTTTCACATCGACCTTATTGCCAGTGAGAACGATTGGGATGTTTTCACAGACGCGGACCAGGTCACCTAGACACAATTTCTTAGTATACAGCTGGAAAGCATCTTCGAGAGTTTGACTTACGATGCCAGTTGGGAACGTTCTTGTACGTGATGCGAGATGTAACGTCAAACATGATGATACCGCACTGTCCGTTGATGTAGTATCCATCACGAAGACCACCAAATTTCTCCTGACCGGCAGTATCCCAGACATCAAACTGAATCTGGCCCAGGTTCTATTGACAATAAGATAACGTTCATGTTCTATGTCGCAATGAAATGGGTGGCAAGGCTACTTACTGTGGCAAAGCCAAGAGGATGGACCTCAACGCCGAGGGTTGCGATATACTTCTTCTCGAACTCACCGGTCAAATGGCGCTTAACGAAAGTGGTCTGTAGTTTCTCGGGTCAGCGACGTGCAGGACAAGCTCAACAATGTCGGCGGCGATTTGGAAGGCTCGGATTAGAGAAGGATGATAACGGCGGATAATGTTTTGAGAACAATTTTACTGACCTTTCCGGTTCCTCCATCACCAACCAGCACGAGTTTGAATGTTGGTACTTCAGCAGCCATAGTGGCGGTTGTAATCTGAAATCAAGAGTGATGTAAACAGCGATGTGGTTAGGATCAGAGCTCTCTGAGAGGAGTCAGCTAAGCTTGTGAGTGAAAAATACACTTGCGATAAGAGTTGGTAGATCTGCGGTGCGGTTTGGTGAGGTGGATTACCTTCGTTGTCAAGGGTATTTATGGACGTGGAGTTGTGTGATTTGACTATTGATGTTTTCGTTGCGATTCATCAGGCGGTGGAAAATCATAGCGCCTTCTGAAAGAGAACGCTAGTGACTCACGTGACTTACTTTAAAGCTACCTTGCGTCATACCTTGAAATTTGGTTAACCATTCAAGGATTTATTATCTCTGATCACTCAATTTTTTTCGCATGTAAACGCATTTTGTCTGTACAATTCTTTTTGGAATGTTCCGAAATTGGAAGCCGATCAATAGGTTGCCTTGTTTCTCATATCGAGGGAAATATCGATTTCGTGCCAGGATGGGCTCGTGATGATGACTGGGATCAGGTCGTTGTCATTGTATAATAGGACCGCTGTCATCTGCTTCTTTATTCTAACACGACGAAGTCTTCATAATCGAGTAAAAGCGTTGCCGTCGCTAGGGCGAAGGCGAGCATAGGATCTTTTCTAGACTCTCCTCGAAAAGTCTCTAACAATCTTTTTCCCATTACTTTCTAGCTTCGTTGGTTGCTTCCATCTCTCGAAGTTATCGCCACACCTACCTAAAGTGTACCACAAAACGCCTTCCATGAAACTCCTCCGCT